>PPYF01099081.1_pt1 | contig 43415 bp, 37 predicted proteins | sample 1559871 | NCBI WGS metagenome assembly PPYF01 (sample SAMN08240021, study PRJNA423297) | Human gut metagenome, whole genome shotgun sequencing project.
AATGCCTAAAAACCTAGTATTTTCAATGGATTCACAACATCAGGGAGCTGGTTGTGTATAATTTTTTCGGGAGATTAGGAAATATACAAATTATTAAAAAGACCAGTATAGATAAAATAAAAATAATGGAAAATGAAAATGGTGTGCAAAGATATATGAATCTGAAACATGGTATCAGCACTCCATTTTTTTTATTATATTATCATTACGGTGAAGGAGGTTTTTTTATGAAGAAAAAAATGGCAATGTTATGCGCGGCGGTCATTGGTGTATCTGCGGTACTTGGAACTACTGGCTGCGGTAATAACGGAAATGAAGAACTCGTATCATCTGCGGAGGATTCCTCTGCGCAGGACACAGATGGCAAAGTGACTAAACTTGTGTTTTTAAGGGCAGGGACAGAGAAGGCAAAAAAGAATTACTGGCAGGAAATGATTGAAGGCTTTGAGGCAGAGAACCCGGATATTGATATCGAATATCAGGAATGTCCTTATGGCGATGATTTTGAGACAAAACTGAATACTGGATTTGCTTCCAGTACTGCACCGGATATTATTAATTTTACAATGGCGTCTATGGGAACGAGAGTCCCGTTGGGCCAGTATGAATCGCTGGATAAGTATGTAGATGTATGGGAAGGCAAAGATGATTTTATGGAAAACGCCTTGAAACTGGGGACAATCAATGATTCACTCTATGGTCTTCCGGTATTTGCGGATCCCCGTGTGCTGATATATAACAAGGAAATGTTTGAAGAGGCGGGGCTGAATTCAGAGAATCCGCCATCTAACTGGGATGAACTTCTTGCAGCACATGAAAAACTGGTCAAGAAGGACGGAGACAGCGTCGTGCAGACCGGCATGGGTATTCCTACGTCCGGTTCAAATATGCATCAGTGGTTCTCTATTTTTGCAGAAGAAAATGGAGTGAAGAATCTGGTAGATGAAGATGACAACTCCATTTTGATTAACACCCCGGAGGCGGTAGAAGCAGCAGAATATATGCTTAAGCTCAAAGAGTTGGGCGTTGTTCAGTGGGACAGTACAAACAGCGACCAGAATCCGTTTAGTACCGGACTTGCAGCGATGACATTCGGGAGCGATCAGGATTTCCAGACATGGAACAGCGGAGCTTTGAAAGATAAGATTGCTATGGCATCTCCATTAAAAAATAAAAAGCAGGCAACGTTCTGTGGCATGAGCTTTCTGTTTATGAGCGGTGAAACAGAACATAAAGAAGAAGTTTGGCGTTTTATGGAATATATATCCAGCCCCGAGAATATGTGGAAGCGGTATGAAGAACTTGGAAGTGCGCCGTTGAGGGAATCTCTGAAAGATAAATTCATTGCCGAAAACCCGGAAATTAATCAGGTTATTTATGAGTCCATCAGTTGTGGGAACGGTTCACCGAAAGTCCCATATGCGAATTCCGTATACAATATCGTGAATGAATCCATGGAAAAGATTATGTATGGAGTGGATGAGCCTGGGAAATCCATGAATGACGGAGCGAAAAAAATCCAGAAAGAGGTAGATAATCTATAAGGCCGAGTATAGGCAATAAAAACATAATATGATACCAGGATTGCGAGAGCATGAAATGCGAAGCAATCCGTGTATCATAGGGGTCAAAATACCTTTTGACCCCAACATCATAATATTAACATGAAGGAGGAGGGTAATTGTGAATAAACCGGAAAAAATGAAAAGTAAAACAAAGTATGATAAATGCGCTTATGCTATGATTTTTCCAGCTTATTTTGTATTTGCCGTTTTTATACTTGTTCCTATTGGATTTGTTATTTATTACAGCCTGACGAATTTTAACTTGTATTCCGTTCCGAAGTTTGTAGGATTTAAAAATTATCTTAACTTATTTCAGGATGGGGATTTCCTGATTTCAGTCAGGAATACACTGTTTTATACTGTATTTACATTGTTTCCACAGCTTGCGATTGGCCTGTTTTTTGCTATAATGCTTTATAGAAGGTCAAGAATGATTCCTTTTTTCCGTACAGCGTTTTATCTGCCGAATGTTATGTCTATGGTGTGTATGTCAATGGTTTGGCTGTGGATTTATGACCCGACATATGGTCTGCTTAACATGGTTCTAAAAGCATTTGGTTCTTCTGTGCAGCAATGGCTGCAGGATCCGAAACTGGCAATGCCCTGTGTAATCCTGATGGGTATTTGGAAAAACTGTGGTTATTCCATGGTTATTTTCCTTTCGGGCTTGACGTCTATACCGGATTCGCTTTATGAAGCGGCGTCGTTGGATGGAGCGGGTTTTATAAAAAAATTCTTACATATTACATGGCCAATGCTTAAGCCTACTACATTTTTCCTGTTGGTAACAGGAATTGTGAACAGTTTTTCTGTATTTGAGCAGATTAATATTATGACCAGCGGAGGTCCGCTAAACAGGACGACTACCATTGTTCATCAGATTTACAGAAGAGGTTTTCTGGAGTTCAAGATGGGGTATGCAGGCGCAATGTCTGTAGTCCTGTTGTTGTTTTCAATTCTGATTACTATATTGGTATTCAAGTTTGGAAGCGGTGGACAGGATGTTGACGTATCATAAGGAGGTTTTAAGATGAAACACAGAAAAATATATCACGGAATTTGGGCTGTTGCCATGACAGCCGTCTCACTGGTCATGCTTACGCCGGTTATTATGATGTTTGTTACCTCGTTCAAATCCATGGAAGAAATTAAATCCTCGGTATTCCACCTTATACCGGAACATTTTTCTCTGGTGAACTATATCGATGCACTGGGAAGTGGAAATTGGCTCTTATATTTTCGGAATTCGTTGATTATTACGATATCTGCAGTAGTTTTTTCCTTATTATTTAATTCCATTGCAGGTTATGCGTTTGCAAGACTGAAATTCAAAGGGTCGAAGGTGCTGTTTAGCCTTCTGATGATTGGGCTTATGATGCCGGCACAGGTAACTATACTTCCTACATTCCTGATTATGGCTAAATTTCCTTTTGCAGGAGGAAATAATATTTTGGGACAGGGAGGCACGGGACTTATCAATACATTTGCAGGCTTGATTATTCCACTTGTTTCGGGTTCTTATGGTATTTTCTTATGTAAGCAGTTTTATGAGAATTTCCCCAAATCGTTGGACGAGGCAGCAGAGATTGATGGAGCCGGAAAATGGAAAACCTTTTTCCTGATATACCTGCCGAACTCTAAGGCAATACTTGCTACACTTGCATTAATGAAAGGTGTGGCGGTGTGGAATGATTATCTGTGGCCACTTGTCATGACGAACTCAGAAAGTCACAAAACGGTTCAGCTTGCCCTGACCATGTTCAAAACGGAGACTACAATCCAATGGAATCAGATGATGGCTATAGCGGTACTGATTGTTTTGCCTATGATACTTTTATTCTTATTTGCACAGAAGTATTTTGTACAGGGAATTGTTACATCAGGACTGAAGTAGACGAGGAGGTATTATGAACAAACCAAATATTATCTTTTATTTTCCGGACCAGCAGAGAGCGGATACATTAGGGTGCTATGGACAACGGCTTGACATCAGCCCAAATCTTGACAGGCTTGCCGGTGAAGGGGTTCTGTTTGAAGAAGCCTATACTGCGCAGCCGGTCTGCGGACCTTGCAGGGCTATCTTCCAAAGTGGGAAATGGCCGACAGATATTAATTGTTATCGGAATGCGCTGCCGCTGCCGTCAAATGTCAAAACTCTTGCCGATTATTTTTATGAAGCGGGATATGAAACGGCATATATTGGAAAGTGGCATCTTGCCAGTGAGAGAACTTCATATGATGCCCCTCCGATTGCGGATTATGAAAGCTGCGCCATCCCGCTTGAGAGGCGTGGGGGATATCGCGGATTCTGGCGTGCAGCAGATGTGCTGGAAGCTACATCTCATGGATATGGGGGATATGTATTCGATGAAAATATGAAGAAACATGCCTTTGACGGGTATCGTGTTGACTGCATTACTGATTATGCACTTGAGTACCTGGACCAGTATACAGGTGAGAAACCGTTTTTTATGACAATTTCCCATATTGAACCGCATCATCAGAATGACCATGGGCGTTACGAAGGGCCGGCTGGCTCAAAAGAACGGTATTGTGATTTTGAATTGCCGGGAGACCTTGCAGCCCTTGAGGGTGATGCGCGGGAAATGTATCCGGATTATCTGGGGTGCTGCAAAAGTCTGGACGATAACCTCGGACGCCTGATTGAAAAAATTAAGGAAAAGGGGCTTTATGACAATACAATCTGGGTTTATGCCTCGGACCACGGCTCTCATTTTAAGACCAGAAATAAAGATGAGCACATGACAGGCTGTGATGATTATAAGAGGTCCTGTCATTCCGCCTGTCTGAAAGTACCGCTGGTTATCTCTGGTCCCGGCTTTCATGGTGGAAAAAGGGTTCCTGAGTTGGTGAGCACCTGCAGCCTGCCAAAGACTTTTCTCGCTATGGCGAGAGTAGATGTAGGGGACAGGATGATTGGAGAGGATTTGAAGACGGTTGCAGACGGGCTGACTTCAGGAAGAACAAACAGAATATTTGCGCAGATTAGTGAGAGCCGTTTGGGGCGGTGTATACGGACTGAGAAATATTTATACAGTGTCTGCGCTCCGGATTCCGACGGATGGGCCGATGGGAGCAGCAGCATCTATGTAGAAGACTTTCTCTATGATTTGAAAAAAGATCCATATGAATTGAATAACCTGGTAAAAAGCCCTGCATATTCGACGGTACGTGAGGAGCTGGCTTCACAGCTTGTTGAAGAGATGGTGAAAGCGGGCGAGGAGGCCCCGGTTATCCTGCCGTGGGAATAGGTGGCATGGCGGCAGATTTCATTGGAATGACATTAAGCAATGCAGACAGTCTGATCCGTGAAAGCGGGATACGGAACACCCTTCGCTCCTGCGAACAGGTCTTGTCCGGCTTTACCAGAAAGTTTACGGAATTCATCCGTGAAAAACGTTCCGGTGAACGCTCCGAAATCCTGAAGATCAAAGAATACCTGCAGCTTCATTACAGTGAAAATATTGACCTGAACCTGATTGCAGAACTGGTAAATATTACGCCGTCCCACTTAAGCAACCTGTTTAAAAAGGAAACGGGAGTGAATTTTTCCACTTATCTCACGGATGTCCGGATGCAGGCAGCCAGGAAGCTTTTACAGTCACCGGAATTTCTGATCTATGAGGTTGCAGAAAAAACCGGATATTCCAATGCAGGATATTTTGGAAAAGCTTTTAAAAAATATTTTCTTTGATGCCTGTCTGCCTCTTATGGAGGAGATTGCGAAAAAACAGAGTACTGAACAATAAGCCGGATTACTTTTACATTAAGCGAATCCCCAAGTCTTGCACGACCTAGGGATTCTTTTTGGAACGATTCTTTTTGGAACGTTTCCTAATTACTGCTCATAACCGGCTTAAACACCCTGCTCCTGGCCGGGTCCTCCTCATCTGCGGACTCCTTAGCCATAAGGACGGCCTCGCGGCAGAACTGTTCCTGGGAGTTGACCAGGACCTTGCCCCGCTTATCCTCCTTCTCGTAGCTGCCGTCCGGCTGCAGGATATGGGCCTTCACATTGTCCTCCAGCTCCACTTCCAGAATATGGATGACTTTTTCCCTTAATACCTCATCCTCCACCGGGAACATGATTTCCACCCGGCGGTCTAAGTTCCTGGGCATCCAGTCCGCACTGCCCATGTATACCTCCGGACTTCCGTCATTGAAGAAATAAAAGATGCGGCTGTGCTCCAGGAAATTGCCCACAATGGAGCGCACAGATATGTTCTCGCTGAGTCCCGGCACGCCTGCCTTAAGACAGCAGATGCCCCGGATAATCATTTCCACCTTGACTCCCGCACAGGACGCCTCATACAGAGCTGTGATGATTTCCTTGTCACACAGGGAATTCATCTTGGCCATGATGTGGGCAGGTCTTCCTTCCCTGGCATGTTCCGCCTCCCTGCGTATCATTCGCAGGAACCTTCCCCTGAGCCACAGGGGCGCCACGGACAGCTTATTCCAGGCCAGTGGCTCGGAATAACCGGACAGCATGTTGAACACGGCAGTGGCGTCCTCCCCTATTTGGGGATTGCAGGTAAGTATGCCGCAGTCCGTGTAGAGCTTGGCTGTGGAATCATTGTAATTGCCTGTGCCCAGATGTACGTAGCGGCGGATTCCGTCCTCCTCCATCCTTACCACCAGGGTAATCTTGCTGTGGGTCTTAAGGCCCACCAGGCCGTATATTACATGGCATCCTGCCTTCTCAAGCATCTTTGCCCAGTTGATATTGTTCTCCTCGTCAAAACGGGCTTTCAGCTCCACCAGCACCGACACCTGCTTTCCATTGTCCGCTGCCTCTGCAAGAGCCGCAATAATGGGAGAATTTCCGCTGACCCGGTACAGGGTCTGCTTGATGGCCAGGACCTCCGGGTCCCTTGCCGCGCTGCGCACAAAGTTCACCACCGGGTCAAAGCTCTGATATGGATGGTGGAGCAGGATATCGCCCTTTCTGATATTGGTGAATATATCATCCTCATTCATAAGGGCAGGCACGGGCTGGGGCACATACCGGGGCGCCTTGAACAGTTCAAAGCCTTCCAGTCCGTACATCTTCATAAGGAATGTCAAGTCCAGGGGACCGTTAATCTCAAAGATATCCTGGCTGTTAATGGACAATTCCTTTCGGAGGATTTTAAGGAGGCGCTTATCCACATTGTCCTCTATTTCCAGGCGGATGGCCTCGCCCCACTGACGTTTCTTAAGCTGCTTCTGGATTTCCTCCAGCAGGTCCACGGCCTCCTCCTCGTCTATGGTAAGGTCGGCGTTCCTCATGATGCGGAATGGATGGGATGCCACAATGTCATAATTGAGGAACAATGCAGGCATGTTCCGCTCTATGATTTCCTCCAGAAGGATGACCACCCTCTGCTCCTTGCCGTCCTCGTCTATCTCCCTGGGCAGCTCCACAATCCTGGAAATGACCGAAGGAACCTGCACCATGGCGAATTCCAGTTCCTCATCCTCACCACTCTTCTTTTTCAAAAGGGCGGCAATGTTCAGGGTCTTGTTCCGTATCAGCGGGAAGGGCCTGGAGGAATCAAAGGCCATGGGCGTCAGGACCGGATATACGTTCTTCTTAAAATACTCGTCCGCATATGCCGCTTCTTCCCCGGTCATATCCTCATGTTCTGTTATGATGCGCAGCCCGTTCTGTCTTAAGGTGGGCACCAGGGAACGGTTATAGGTGGAATACTGCATCTCCACCAGCTCATGGGTCCTCTCGCTGATTCGGTCCAGCTGTTCCTGGGGCGTCAGACCGGCGATGTCGGGCTTGGTGTACTTTGCATGTACCATGTCCTTTAAGGAAGCAACCCGGACCATATAAAACTCGTCCAGATTGGAAGCGGTTATGCTTAAGAACTTAAGGCGCTCAAAAAGAGGGTTGCTCTTGTCCCTGGATTCGCTGAGAACACGGTAGTTGAATTCCAGCCAGCTCAGCTCGCGGTTGACATAATTCCCAGGGGCCGCGGCAAAATCAATGGGGGCTGAATCCGGCCTGGCTAAAGCTCCTGCCTTGGCCCCAACGCCTGCCTTGGCTTCAGCGTCCGCCCTGCCACCGGCATTCTGCCTGGATGAGCCGCCCTTTACCGAAGCCGCTTTTGCCGTATGGGATTTCTCCGCTTTATTTTTCTCTACTTTAGCCTTCTCTGCCTTGGTTTTGGCTGCCTGAGGCTTTCCAGCTGATTCTGCCATATCTACACCCTCCTTTTCTGTCTGAGTACCGGCCTTATGCCGAATATCTCTTCAAAGAAGTCCGCCTTCTGCTCAAAGGATGCGGCTTCCAGCGCCATATTCCCGGGATAACCAGTGGTGATTACCAGTTCATTTTCCCGGATGGCCATGCGGCAGTCCACCAGCTTTCCCCTGTGGCTGCGGTCCATGGAATTAGCCAGACGCAGGATGGCTGTCAGCTTGGCAATGAGGATAGTGATGGCGTTGCGGCTCATTTTGCTGTCCTCCTCCTGGTGTACCTGGGTCTCCAGCTGCACCTTGTCATAGTCGAAATCACGGATGTTATATCGCACCACATTGGCGATGATTTCACGCTCCAGATGGCTCAGGCCGATGATTTCCGTGGACATGATGATGTTATAGGAGCATTCGTTGGAATTCTTTATGCTTATGAACTTTCCGCAGGCATGGAGCAGCACCGCTATCTGCAGCATCAGCCGCTCCCGCTGTCCCAGTCCGTGGAATTTCTTCATGTTGTCAAAAATACCCAGGGCGTACTGCTCCAGCACCTGGTTATGGCTGGTGTGGCACTTATATCGCTTTGCAATGTTCCTGGATGCTGCCAGAATGTCGTTCTCAAAATTGTGGCTGAACCGGACCAGCTTGTTCTCGTTGGCATATTCTGCCGCAATGCCGTCACAGAGACGGATGCCCGGCACCCAGAACATCTCTGCGCCGGTCAGCTCCAGAATCCGTTTGTATACCACCATGCTCGGCAGGAGCAGGGAGGCGTATTCGCTGTTGACCCCGAAGCGCTCCTCAATCTGGTCCGTTGTCATCTGGCACATGCGGTCGTAGAAATGATTCATGGCGACAGCGTCAATCTTGTCCCCGTAGGTCTTAAGAGCCAGCCTGCTGATGATATAAAGTATGTTCTCCCCGATACCAATGAGGTTTGTGATTTCCCTGTCCTTCAGGTACATCTTCCGGAAGGTAAACAGCTCATTGTCCACAATCTCCTCTATGTGCTGCTTGTGTTCCTCCACCGTGGCCGGTATCCTGTCCAGCAGCCCTCTTACTCGAAGGGTGCCCAGGGGCAGGTTCTGGGTGGTCACCAGGGAATCCTTGTCAAAAAGGGACAGCTGGGCGCTTCCGAATCCCACATCCACGATGGCGGTTCCCTTCTGGATGATTTTGTTAAATTCCGTTGCCTTGGCAGCTATGGCCTTATAACTGATGAAACGCTGCTCCGAATTACTGATGATGCGCACAGTAAGCCCTGTCCTCACCCGAATCTGGTCCAGGATAATCTGACGGTTGTGCGCCTCCCTCATGGCGCTGGTCGCATATGCCCTGTAGTCCTTTACCTTATAGGACTTCATAATCTGGACAAATTCCTCCAGTACCTGGCACATCTCCTCCACCAGCTCATAGCTTATCTTTCCCGTGCTGTAGGTATCTTTTCCAAGAGCTATTACATGGCGGACATGGTCAATACGCCGGATTCCTGTCTTATAAGACATCTCATAGATGCCCAGCTCCAGCTCAAATGAACCCACATTAATCGCCGCAAATGTCCGAACTGCCACTTCTTTCAACTCCTTATCGGTTGCCTTATAGGTTAACTCATGGTTATTATAAACGGCCTCCTCCCATCATACATCGAAAGGCGGTAAATATTATGTAAAATTTGCGTAAACGCTACTGCCTTGCCTTCAGATGGGTTATGAACTGCGCCGCTGTCCTTCCCGACAGACCTCCGTGGCTCAGTTCCCACTTGTTGGCCTCGGCAAAAAGCTCCTGCTCCGGCATGTCCAGGCCATGGCGCTCCGCCAGCGCCTTTACAATGGTTTCAAACTGCCTCTTATCCGGCGAGCCGTAGTAAATAGTAACCCCGAACCTGGCGGCCAGGGACAGCTTTTCCTGCACCGTGTCGTTGTTGTGAAGCTCGTCGTCCAATTCCCTCTTGTCGCTGAACTTCTCACGGATAAGGTGGCGGCGGTTGGAGGTGGCATAGATCAGTACGTTGCCAGGGCGCTTGCCCAATCCTCCCTCTAAAATCGCCTTCAGATATTTATACTCAAGTTCGTAATCCTCAAAGGAAAGGTCGTCCATATAGATGATGAACTTATAATTCCTGTCCTTAATCTGCTCCAGCACATCGGACAGCGCCTTAAACTGATGCTTATATACCTCAATGATGCGCAGACCCCTTCCATAATATTCATTGAGCACTGCCTTGACACTGGAGGACTTGCCTGTACCTGCATCTCCGAAGAGAAGTACATTGTTGGCTTCCTTGCCCTCCACAAAGGCTTCGGTGTTCTCTATGAGTTTCTGCTTCTGAAGCTCATAGCCCACAATATCCTTAAAATATATGTGCTCCACATTGATGATGGGGTCTATGATAACAGGCTGCCCTTCCTCCTTCTCAATGATGCGGAAGGCCTTATTGAGCCCGAATTTGCCAACGCCGAATTCCCTGTAGAATTCCACCACATGGTCCTGGAACTCCCCTGCATCCGCGGATTCCTCTAACTGCACCGCCAGATTCACAATCCGGTCCCTGACACGGCGGTTGAATACCCGGCTGTCCTTTCTGGCCGGCCTGTAATCCTCCATAAGGGCCCACAGACCGGAGGGTTCAAGGTTTCGTATATCGTAATCAAACAGGGCCTTGAAGATTCGGCAGTCCTCCCTGGCCAGTTCATCCAGGGAACCGCCTGCTGCCCCTGTTATCTCACATGTGGTGGTGTACGCGTTCTCATTGTTCGCCAGACAGAAGGCCAGGAAACAATGCCAGAGGTTACCCTCAAATCCGTACTTAACAGCCAGCTCCGTAAGGCGTCCCCCGCAGGACGCGCCGTCAGGCTCCTGCCCTCCCTGCGCGTATCCCATCAGATGGGCGATGTCCCGGAACAGCTCCTGGTGTTCCAGGTTCCTGTATATTACTAAATCTTTGATATCCATGGCCTTCCTGCCTCCCTAATAATTTCCCAGAATTCTCATGCTGACTGCTTCCTCGGAGATTCCCAGCAGCGCGTTGCGGATGGCCGGGTCGCCGAGCGACCCCTCCACATCCACAAAGAACCTGTATTCCCAGCTGCGTCCCTCTATGGGCCGGGATTCTATCATCAGCATGTTCACATCGTTGTAGATAAAGTTTCCCAGCATATTGTACAGGGAGCCGCTCTTATGTAAACCTTCAAAGCATATGCTGACCTTGCCTGCATCCTTCCGGTACATGGGAGTCCTGGCAACGATGATGAACCTGGTGGTATTGTTCTTATTGTTGTTGATGGAGGACTCCAGGACCTTCAGGCCGTAAAAAGCTCCTGCCGTGGGACTGGCCACAGCTGCCTGGGATATATCTCCCTCTTCCAGCACCTTTTTGGCTGCCCCGGCCGTGTTCTCCACGCTTATCTGGCTCCACTGCCTGTGGGCGCCCAGATACCCGGAGCACTGCATCAGGCCCTGCGGATGGGAATAGACCCGTTTGATGTCCTGAAGGGAGGCCTCCGGCAGGCCCAGAAGCGCGTGGTCCACAGCCACCTTTGTCTCGGCCACAATGTATATGTCATGCTTCAGCAGATTATCGTAATTGTCAATCACAGCCCCTGCCAGGGAATTCTCAATGGGAAGCACTCCGTAGTCAGCCCTTCCCTCCTCCACCTCTATCATGGCGTCCTCAAATACCGGGACGTGGTACACATCGGCATTTTCCCCAAAATACTGGAGGGCAGCCCTGTGGCTGTAGGCCCCTTCCACACCCTGATAGACAATCCGCACGCCTTCCCGCTTCAGCTGGTCCACCATGGTAAAGCCGGTATCCCCGTCCCTGCCATGCTCTGCCAGAAGGCGGTACTGAAGCCTGCGGCTGATGGTCATAATCTGCGAGAAAAGCTCATGAACTCCCTTCTTGCTGAATTCACTGCGGGCCATGGCAGCCACTGCTTCCAGCTTCTGCTTTTCCCGCTGCCCATCGTACACAGCCTTTCCTGACCCAATCTTAAACTCGGCCACCTGGCCGCACAGCTCCATCCGTTTCTCAAACAGTTCCACCAGTCTGGCGTCTATCTCATCCAGCTGGTCCCTGATTTCCTGTAAATCCAGATTCTCCATGGTTATTTCTCCTGCTCCTGTCCTTCCTTCATGTCTTTCAGCATGCCTGATATGACGTCTCTTGTATATGCCCCGGGAAACTTACGGCTTTCAGCCGGAAGCTCCTTGATATAGATAGGTGTTCCGTAGCGTATGCACACATGGCTGGGCTTTATGAAAGGCAGGTGCTGTTCAAATATCTCGGCCGTCCCCGTGATGGCCACGGGTATGACAGGGCATCCGCTTTTCTGCGCAATCTTCAGGCTCCCCTCATGGAACGGCAGAAGCTCTGCCAGCTCCTGGTTCTCATTGCGGGTACCCTCCGGGAATATCCATATGGATACGCCGGATTTTACCTTCTCGATTCCCTCCAGTATGGTCTTAAGGCCTTCCTTTATGTCCACACGGTCCAGGAAAAGACAATTGACCCTCCGCATCCAGGCGCGCAGAAGGGGTATCTTTAACATCTCCTTCTTGGCCACAAACCCGGTCAGCCCCGGAACCGTCATATAGCCCACCAGTATATCGAAATAACTCCTGTGGTTCCCCACATAGAGGACGGCCCGGTCCGACGGTATGTTCTCCAGCCCCTGTACCTCGTATGTAACACCTGACAGCTTCAATATGAAGCGGAATATCTCCTGAATCCTGCTGAAACTCTTTTCCTGCACTCCCACAGGGTCCTTTTGGGCTCTGAACTTAAGTACGGCCAGTACCGGTATGGAAAAAATCAGGTACAGTACGATAGTCAGCGCCACCAATATGATACGTATCATTGCCTTCTCCTTCATACATCATTATTTATAAGTCAAGAAATATTTATTTTCCATTATATCAAAAAGGACGGCTTAAATACAATACCTTCCAACCAGGTTTGTCATTTAATCGCCGTCCTTAGGCTTAGTGATATATTCAAACAAAAGGCCTGTCATAAACCAGAGCGGAGCGAACTTCAGCCGTATGACCCCGCCCACATTATCAGGCCACAGGGAGTAATCCCATGGGCAGATTCCTATGCCGGTAAGCCACATGCCGGTTATATATTCGGCAATGAAAATCAGCACCATATAAATCAGTCCGTGGCGTATGCTCCGGCCGGCACGGCTGAGTCTGTCCTGTCCCGCGTCCTCCAGTCCGGGAAGTCCTGTGAGCCAGCTGTCGATGAACCGGCTTATGGGAAGCAGGAGGGCCCCCATGCCGTAGATGGGAAACATGATAAGGGAAGTCCGGCCTATGAGCCTCCAGTCCCCGGCCATAAAGGAATCCACGGAGGTGAACATGACCTCCAGACACCATCCTGCAATTCCGCATCTGCAGAAATTAAGGAGTAATCCATATATTTTATTTACGTGATTGATTTGTCCTGTTTGCGCTCTCATAGCCATTAGTATGGGCCCGGGCAGCAGCCTTCTATTCGCAGTCGGCTGCTTTTCCAAAACTTTCCGGGTACCTGTGCCGGGATTCAGGATTTGACAAAATCCTCCTGGCCGGCCTCCTACAGAAGCGGGGACAGAAGACGGCTGGACTGCTCCTTAATGCGCATCCACATGTTCCTGTCCTTATACTCCTCCTTTGTGATTTCCCTGCAGTGGGGCAGGTCATTCATAAACGCCTCTTCCAGCTGGCCGGTGACTTCCTCGTCATAGATGGTGGCATTGACCTCAAAATTCAGTTCAAAACTGCGTATGTCCATATTGGCCGTTCCATAGCAGCTCACCCTTCCGTCCACCATGATGCCCTTGGAGTGGAGGAACCCATTTTCATACACATAAATCCTGGCGCCATAGTCCAGAAGCTCCCCTGCATAGGAACATGTGGCCCAGTACACAAAGGGGTGGTCCGGTTTGCAGGGAATCATCAGCCGCACGTCCACCCCGGAAAGAGCCGCAATCTTAAGACTGGAGAAAATGGCGTCATCCGGTATGAAATAGGGGGTCTGTATATAGATATGGTGCTTTGCCTTGTGGAACAGCTCCAGGTAATTGTTCCGTATATGAGGCTCCCTGGTGTCCGGTCCGCTGGTGATAATCTGCATGCAGACCATCTCGCTTACATGGTCCGGGTCCGGCCAGACAGCATGAATCTGGCCGTTCAGCCTGCGTCTGGCATACTCTGCTTCCTCCCCAAAATACCGTATTTCCTTAAACAGATTCTCACCTGTGACATAGTTCCAGTCCAGGGCAAAACGAATCTGAAGGCTGATGGCTGCCTCTCCCTTGATTTCCAGGTGGGTATCACGCCAGTAGCCGAACCTGGGGTCCCGGGATATATATTCCCGGCCTATATTAAAGCCCCCCACAAAGCCCGTGGTACCGTCCACCACCACGATTTTCCGGTGGTTGCGGTAATTCACCCTCAGGTTAAGCCATCCCAAAAAGGGAGGGAAAAATACTCCCACCTTAATTCCCGCGCGGCGCATCTGGTCCCACCGCTTCTTTGGCATGAAGCGGCCGCCCATGCCGTCACACAGGATTCTCACCTCCACCCCTTCCCTTACCTTCTCCAGGAGAATGGGGACAATGGAGTCAAAAAGCTCATCGTTCTTGATGATATAGTACTGTATGTGGATGAACCGATGGGCCTGGCACAGAGCATTTCTCAGGGCCTCGAATTTGGCCTGGCCGTCCGTGTATATCTGCACCTGGTTGTCCACGGTGAGCACGGAACCCGATGTCTCCAGGTTATAGATAATCAGGCTCTTAAAATCCCTGGACATGGAGTCCATCATTTCCTCCGGCATGTCGTCGGAGCGTATGATATCCTCCTGGCTTTTCACCGGCAGGTTCAGCCTGTCGCTGACTTCCTTTACGCGGAACATCCTGCTCTTCTTCATATCCTGGCCAAAGAGCAGGTAAAAGACGATTCCAAACACAGGGATGAAATACAGGGCCAGAAGCCAGGTCCAGACACTTCTGGGGTCCCTGCGCTGAAAAAATATGATAATGATTGAAAATGCCAGATTGATATACAGCAGATGGTCCAGCAGCCATCCCCATACCGTCAATACCGTACTCCAGATTATTTCCATTTGACAGCCTCTCTCCTAGTTTGCCTACCCGTTTGCCGTACTAGCCTTCCGTTATATTCCCTTCATAGTCAATGTTCAGTTTCACGGTGCTGTGACGGTTCTCATATCCCAGACTGAGCAGGCGGCCGGTACCTAAGTCCACCTTCATGGAGATGATTCTGGCCTCCTTCTGTCCTCCGGATAAATAGTCCTTTAACGGCCCGTCGGAATTACTGAGGTCCAGGTTCATGAGCCTGCGTAACTGTGCTCCTTTCAGCTTCCCCTTCTCCCTCTCATCATTCAGATAACGCTGTACCGCATCCACGCAAATCAGGGCCTCTGTTTTTGCCGTTGCCTTATGGGCAGCATTAATATAATTCATCATATTAGGCACCGCGATGCAAAGCAGTATGGACAGGATTGCAACCACTGCAATCAGCTCCACCAGGGTAAATGCGGAATTTCCCTTTTTCTTCATGTCCTTTTTCCTCATCTTACACTTCCTGTTATATGCCGCCGATAATGGCTCATTGTACCACATATGTGGCTTAATTTCCAGACTCAATCTTTCCCTCCCCGGTATCGCCGTAATAATAGGCCTTATAGATCTTACCGTTTATCTGGCCTTCCCAGTAGGCGCTGTTATCCTCTTTATCATAATGGTACTCCTTTGACTCAGACATCTTCATTACGCCCGCATCTATCATGTCCTGCTGCGCCTTTCCCAGGGTATAGTTTGACCTGGCATTGGATATGGCTACCTGCTCCGCTGATTTATCCTGGATTCCCCGGTAGGAAGGCACTGCTAGGGCCACCAGTATTCCCAGTATGGCAATGACACAAATCAGTTCCATCAGCGTAAATCCTTTGGTTCTCTTCTTTCCCTTTTTCATATGTATGTTCATTATCATGACTCCTCTTTTCTTTTGTACGATTGCAGCTCCCTACTGGACAGAATACAGTATCTTCTCAGCCTCCTCCATGTCTGTCTCCCCGCGGGCAGCCATCCTCAGGACATGGTTCCTGATAGGCATGGAGCCTTTCTGTTCCTGATATTCCCGTATGGACAAAAGTGGTTCATTATCAAGTATCATGGCCTTAATCTGTTCATCCACATCCATCATCTCATAGACCGCGGTCCTTCTGACATACCCTGTGCCGCCGCAGAGAGGACAGCCCGCAGACCTCCACAGCCTGTCTGGAACATCTGCCCTGCGCTCTGCAAATATCCGGCGTTCCCGCCCATCCGGCTCATACGGTTCACGGCAGTTGGGACAGAGCAGCTTCACCAGTCTCTGGGCCACGATGCCGGACAGGGAAGCCGCCGCCATATAAGGAGGAACTCCCATATTGCGAAGTCTGTGGATAGTGGAAGCGCAGTCATTGGTATGAAGGGTGGACAGCACCAGATGCCCTGTGATGGCTGCCCTTACTCCGATGGCCGCTGTCTCCTCATCCCTCATTTCACCTACCATGATCACGTCCGGGTCCTGCCTTAAGATGGAACGCAGGGCAGACGCAAATGTAAGACCGGCTTTGGGATTAACCTGGACCTGTGTGATTCCCTCCATGATTTTCTCTACCGGGTCCTCCACCGTGACTATGTTGATTTTCTTTTTCACCATACGGTTCAGGGCAGCGTACAGGGTAGTTGTCTTTCCGCTTCCGGTGGGACCTGTCACCAGGACCATGCCGTGAGGCGCCTTAAGGATATGTTCAAATACCGTTCTCTGTTCTTCCTCCATTCCCAGACGCCTGATATCCATCAGCGAATTATCCCTGTCATTTCTCAGCAGTCTGAGTACTGCCTTCTCGCCGTAGATGGAGGGCAGTGTGGAGATTCTCAGGTCCGTGGACACCTCGCCCCGCTCATAATGGTATTTTCCATCCTGGGGAAGACGTTTCTCAGCTATGTCCATGCCTGCCATCAGTTTAAGCCTGGTTATCATGGGACGGTGATATTCCATTTTAAGTGTAGTATGGACAATCAGGTCCCCATTGATTCTGATGCGGATGACCAGGTCTTTCCTTCCCGGCTCCACATGAATATCACTGGCATTTTTATGGAAGGCATCCTCGATGACCGCGTTGACCATGCGCACCACAGGAGCGCTTTCCACCCGCTCCATGAAGGACAGCTCTGAACCAGATCCTTCCGGTGCCGTACCCGGCGTCTCCATTGGGAAATATGCATTCTCTCCGTATACATGCTCCGGCGCATATCCATAGGCTTTTCTGAGCGTCTTCCTCAGCTCCTTCTCCGGTGCCAGCACAGCCCTGACCTCCTTGCCGGACAGGGTGGCCACCTCATCCAGCACATCGGGAGACACCGGATAGGCTGCTGCCACCAAAAGACATTCCTCCTCAAATCTCATGGGAAGAATCCGGTTCCTCATGGCAAAGGACGGCTCAATCACGGCGGCTGCCTTGCGGTCAGCCCTGAGAGGGCCGGAAGGCGCCACCTCCATATGGTCCCTGACAGCTGCACAGGTCAGAAGGGCTGCCTCAGTAACATAACCGAATTCTGTCAGTATTTCCTCAATGGAGCGTTCCGGCCTTCCCTCCTTAAGACGCATGACGCGGTCCATCTGTCTCCGGGTCAGATATCCCCTGTCAATCAGCAGGTTTTCTATGGGTATTTTATCTGGCACTATTGTCTCCTCTCCCTTCCATATGGTATACTTTCGCCAGACAGCAGATTGTGATGGAAGCGAGGTAATACCATGGTTTTTATCTATTTTGTATTTTACGGACTGTCAGGCGCAGTGACAGGCAGCTTTCTGAATGTCTGTATCCTGCGCATACCTGAAAACCAAAATTTCGTGACCGGGCGTTCCCACTGTCCTGCCTGCGGACATGTGCTGGCTTTTTACGATATGGTTCCCGTTCTGTCCTGGCTATTCCTAAAGGGCCGGTGCCGGTATTGCAGGGCACCTGTTTCCATGCAGTATCCGGCTGTGGAGCTTCTCACTGCATCTTCCTTCATCCTATGCCTCCTGTCAAAAGGGCCAGGTATGGGTTCAGCCCTTATGTGCATGTTTTCCGGTATTCTCATTACAGCTGCATTTATAGACGCACGGCACATGTATATACCTGACGGCATCCATATCCTGATTCTGCTGCTGTCCTGTATCTCACTGGCAGCCGGATCCGGACCCTCCCTTATTAACCGGCTGAGCGGTTCCCTCCTCACAGGCGGTTTCCTGGCTCTTGTGAATCTGCTTAGCCGGGGAGGCGTTGGCTGGGGTGACGTGAAGCTCTTTGCTGCCAGCGGTCTGCTGATGGGCGCCGCCCCTGCCATGACAGCCCTTCTGATGGGCTATGTCACAGCAGGACTTTGGTATGCAGTTCCCCTTGTGCGGGGAAGGATTGGCCGAAAGACACAGATACCCATGGCCCCGTTTTTTGCAGTGTCCCTGATGATATGCGGTCTTTGGTTCCGCCAGCTGTTCCTGTGGTATCTGGGCTTATTCCGGTAAGGGATGACGCCCTTCTATTTCTCATGGTCAGCCGCCCTCATAATAGCGGTATACGCCGTTTCCGTTCAGATAAACTTTCACTTCCGGGCCGTCCCCTCCGCCGGATCGGTACGGTCTGCGAATAACCATCACCGATCCGTCCCGGTCATCAAATACAATGTCCGCCATCATGGAAAAGCTATAACCGCTGCTTTCCACCCTGGTGTGGACCGTGGCCAGAGATTTAAGGGGATGCGCTGTCAAAGTTATGTCAATCGTTGTGGAGCTGTCTGCCGCGGTGTCATCTGTCGTGAAACCGTCTGCCGCGGGGTCATCCGCTGCGGAATCATCCATTACACCGGAATCCCCGTAAGCTCCCTTTCCACGGACCACATATTTCTTGTTTCCAAGTGCATGGTACAGATACCGTTCCCAGCGAATTTCTTCCTCTGTGGCCATATCTTCCTCCGAATCAGATTCTTCTGCCTTAAGCCCCCTTTCTTTCCCTTCCTCTGTCTCTGCATCTTCTTCGTCCATCATTGCGTCAAATTCTTCCCTTAACCTGTCGCAGTCCTCCTGAAAACTCTGCCAGATCAGGTTCATGGCCGGGGACTCCCCACTGCTTACTGCCTCGCAGAATGAACGGTGAATGGTCTTGGCGGAGAGCTGGGCCTCCATATAGCGCCTTCTGCTCAGGGCAGCTTTCATATTGTACCGGGAAATAGCCATATAACCGCCGGACAGCACAGCCAAAAGCGTCATGAGCAGGACCACATACATCAGGCTGCTTCCCCGGGTATGCCCATTATTTTCTCTTTCTGTTCTTCCCCTGTTCATCATGTCCTGCCTTCCCAATCCATGGTATAACCATACATGGAACCGATGACCGCCTCCTGCTCATATATAACATCCCCGTCCTTCTTCACCTTTATGCTCACTTTGGCCCTGGTATTCTTAGTTCCGCTAAAATCCAGCTCTAATTCCATACCGCCCATTTTTGTCACATCCAGCTCCTCTGCGGAGATACTCGGCCAGTCCTCCACCGGCGGCAGTTCTTCATAATATGACTCGCCCTCCTCCAGGTCCGGAATCTCCTGTCTGTTCCTTACATAGTAAGATATCACGCCTGTATCCCGGGAATCGCAGAAAAATACATAGCCGTACCTCAGCTTTTCCTCCAGACCACGATAGGCCTCGCTGCACATTGCCTTTGCCTGGGAAATCCGGTCCAAATCGTAATACAGCTTCATCTGCGGATGGATGAAACCGGAAATAAATACAGCCAGGACAGCAGCAGTGAACAGTGCCGCCACTGTCTCAATCAATGTAAATCCGCTGTTTTTCTTCCCTGTCCTGCTTCCTTTCGCCATATACTCCCCGCCTTTATCTGTGCCTGTAAAATGTCATATGGTTGCCTGTATCCTCCCCCGATTCTGTGATTTCATATTGTTCAAATATTTCCCGGACCTGGTTATCACCATACCTCCCGGCATTCCGGCCTCTTTCCTCCAGGCTGAACTCCACCGCAATGGTCTCTCCGGTAGGGTCGCCTTCTCCTTCGCCGGCCCGGGCGCTGAGGCTATAATTAGACTGTTCCAGCCTCTGCTCCCTGGACAGCTGGCCGACATTCGCAGCCGTCATCATCAGAAACCCTGTACAGACAACTGCCAGGAGGGCAGTTGACACCACAACCTCAATCAGAGAGAAACCTCCCCGGGATGACCTGCTATCCGATTTCTTCATAATAATATCTGACCTCCACGATTCCTTTCATTCCCTGATACGTTTCCTGTCCGTCCTCTCCGCTCTCATACACAGCTTCCACATCCATAAAGCTTACCAGAACACTTTTCTGTTCCTTGTATATTTCATCTGAAAATGTCATCACACCCTTTGCGTCCGGACATTCTATTTCCATGGTAATGACTGATTCCTTTACCGTCCCGCCGGCCGGCCCGTTTTCCGGGGCTTCCTTCCCGACGTCCTCCGGGTCATCCACCTCCGTGTCATAGGGAAATTCTGCCACAACAGCCTCGCCTATACTCATACGGCATATGCTAACCCCTGCCCTGGCTGCCATGGCCTGCAGGCTTCTGTCCATGAATGTGTCATCAATATCCCGGTAGAAGAAATCCTCTTTATTCCTTAAACTTTCCCACTCCTTTAACTTCTGCTCCAGCTCCTCATAGTGGCTCAGGTAAAATTCCATTCCCTCCATTTCCTGCTTCCCACTTTCCATCAGTTCCCTGGACTTCCGGTATCCGGCGCGGCACGGCCAGATAAATACTTCCAACGCCACAGCCCAGATGATGATGGTGAACAATACGCCTATGAGAAACCGCTCCCTGCTACTGAGCTTCATCCTGTCCTCCTGTTCCCAGAGTTCCGTAAACAGTCGCATATACCCGATCCGTCTCCCTGTCCTCTGCCCTCTTTTCCCACAGGCTGTGTCCTACCTGCCTGAAAACCCCTGAATGTTCCACCCGCTTAACATAGGCCGGTACATCCTCAGAGCGCTCCATGGACACCACCATCTGAAGGCAAGGCCCCTTACCGTCAAAGGAAATGGATTCAATCCTCATATCCGGATCCATGGCCTCAGTAAATGCCCTGAATCCATCCATGCCCAGCAGATTCTTCCCGGCTAACAGCGCCTTCGCTGCCCGGGTCTTCTCCCAGGCATCCGACATTTCACCTATTCTTTCTTCCATCTGCATGGATTCACGGACACGGGTCTTGTACTCCGGTCCTTCCATCGCATACTCTGTCCGGGCCAGTTCTTTCCCTGCCTCATGGTTCAGATAGGCAGCGTGAAGGGACAGGCCTGCGGCAGCCAATCCGTTGGCAAGCAGGAACAAGGCCCAGCCCCTGGTCATAAACGGCCCGTGGCCCAGGAGGGAGTTCTCCCCATCCCCATATCCCAGTTTCTCCAGTTCCAGCGCCTTTCTCTTTCCCTCCAGGGAACCGGCCACACAAACTGCCAGACATATGGCGTCCACTGGTTCCGGCATCCTGACACAGCAGGGGAACTTGAACCTTTCGGACATATATTCCGCTGCCGCCTCCGCATCAGGAATACAGGAGGTCATGATGACCATACAATCCGGGACAGGTATGTCTGCCGCTGCGGCGCAGTCCTGTATCAGTCCTTCCACCTGCTCCGCCATCTCTTCACAGAGCATGTCCAATGCTCCCTCCCGCAAAAAACAGCCGGCCTTCAGGCCTGTCATGCGGCATGCCAGGCAATGTCCGCCTGACAGCACATAAAAGCCCATGCTGCCCTGGCTCACATCCAACAGAAGAACCCGTTCTTCCCGCCAGAGTTCCCTGGCCATAAGCGCCATACAGTCAGGCAGGACCAGGACACGGCCGCATATCATTTTCCCGTCCTCCAGTGCTTTCTTATACGCATCCAGACTGCGCTGTTCCATATAGTAAGCGGTAACAGCAGCCATTGTCCTGCCGGTTTTCGCCCTCAGATCCAGGGCCACCGCATGGTTCCCAAAGCCTGCGTCCAGCAGGGACATTTCATTGACTGCCATCCTTTTCATGGCGTTCTTTCCTGCCTTTGGAATGGTGCAGCTTTTCATCTTCACATCCCGTCCAACTATCAGATTGACCCGCTTTCCCTCCATGCCGTGTTTTTCAGCCAGACGCGTCAGGGCCGATGCCACATCAGGCACCGGCTCCACGAATTCCCAATCCACTATTTCAAGGCGGCGGTGGCTGCCGGAACCCGGACACCGTTTAAACCTGCCGCGGACATACCATATCCTGTCCTCTTCCAAACATATGTAATATTTCATTTTTTACCTCTTACAGCATCGACGAGTACATGTTAAATACAGGCATCATGATGGCCATGACCACACTTCCCACCACCAGGGCAAGTATGAGAATCATGGCTGGCTCCAGAAGCGCAATCATCTGGTTGACCGCCCTGGCTGCCGCCTTTTCATAAAAACTTCCCGCATCCTCCAGCACCATATCCAATGCACCGGATTCCTCTCCCGCTGCCACCATGGAGATGAGCACCGGCTGGAACAGATTCAGCTCCTCCAACGCCTGCGACAGCATCACACCTCCTTTTAAGCTCTCCGCGGCCTGGGCCAGCCCTTTCTCCACATATGAGTTTCCCATTACCCGCCCCACCGTGTGCATGGCATCCAGAATTCCAATCCCGCTTCCGTAAAGCACGGCAAAGGCAGATGCAAAACGGGATGTATATACGGTTCTTAAAAGTTTTCCTATAATTGGAGTATACAGCACAGCCCGGTCTGCCTGCAGCCGGACGGAAGGACATTTTAGAATCCCCTTGAACAGGGCCATCAATACCAGAATAAGCATAATGTAAAGAAACCCGCTGCTGCGGAGGCTGAAACTGAGCCTCATCATCATCCGGGTCATCCAGGGCAGTTCCTGCTCCTGCAGCATGGAGGCAAACTGCGGAAGAACCATGGTCAGCATAAATACAGCCGCTATCACGGTAATGGAAAACAATATGACCGGATAGGTCATAGCCGCCCGCACCCTTCCATTTAACTCTTCCTCCCGGCCGTAGTACTCCGCCATCTTATGAAGCAGTTCATCCAGTCTTCCGCTGGACTCGCCCGTGCGCGTCATATAAACCAGCAGATTAGGAAATACTCCCTTCATCTCCTCCATGGCCTCTGACAAGGTACGTCCCTTATGAATGCTCTCCCTGAGTCCGGCAAGGGCCGCCTTTAGAGTCTTATCCCTGGCAGACCCGGCACTCACCTCCAGGGCCCTGGACAGCGGCACTCCGGCTGTCAGCATGGCTGCTATCTGTCTGCACAACAGCGGAAGCTGTCTTTGGTTCAATTTTGCCGGAAGAGCCGCGGACGTCCTCTCCTGGGAACTGTATTCATAGCAATAGAGTCCCTGGGATTTGAGTATGGCAAAAAGAGCCCTGCCGCTGTCTGCCTCCTCGGTTCCACAGTGAACTCTGCCATCTTCACTTTTCGCCTTGTATCTGTAACGCGGCATGGCTCCCTTCCCCCTTTCCATAACGGTTTCATATGTACAAAACCGGCTTTATCTGATATATGTCAGACAAAGCCGGCCGCAAAACACTTATATATGATTTATTAACGGAAAATATTCTGAGCCGGCTCATATTGGTAGCCAATACCAGACAGTACAGATATAATCCTGGACTTATCCGCATCCAATGCCTGGCACATCTCGTCCAGAGAACTGTAATTGTCACGGAGCTGTGTGTTTACATAACTCAGCAAAATAACTGGGTCTTTCGGAATGGTACTCACAATTTCTACCTGCTTTCTATTACCTCATATTGATTCAATTAACATCAAATACCCTACATCTAGTCCTATTCCTGCTATAGGTACTCCGGCTTTCAGCAGAAACGATTATATCACCTGCAAGTAACGTTTTCAACATAAAGTTAGGGTATTTTCCCTACTTTTTTCGTCATCACCGGAAGTTGATTGAATTATGTTTCTCTATTAGAAGTATTCTGAAAAATACCTCCTATTTTATGGAAAAAATAAGGGAAAGAGCCTGTTTGCGCAGATTCCCTCCCTCACCTGTATCTTCATTATATACTTATCTAAAATCATTCCACATATGCAATCAGCCTTGTTTTGTCCTCATCCACATCTATGACAATGGTGCTTCCTTCACGGACTCCGTCACCCAGTATGATTCTTGCTGCCAGGGTCTCCACATTCTTCTGGAGATAACGCTTCAGGGGACGGGCACCGTATGCCGGGTCATATCCCTTATCCGTAACGAATTCCTTGGCTCCCGCTGTCAGCTCTATGGTCAGTTCCCTGTCAGCCAGACGTTTATTCAGGTCAGCCACACAGAGATCCACGATTCTTCCGATATCCTCCCTGGTTAACGGCTTGAAGAGTATGGTTTCATCCAAACGGTTTAAGAACTCCGGCCTGAAATGGGCGCGAAGCTCATTCATCACCGCGTTTTCCACCTCCGACCTGATGTTTCCGTTTTCATCAATTCCCTCCAGCAAATACTGGGATCCGATGTTGGAGGTCAGGATAATGATGGTATTCTTAAAGTCCACGGTCCTGCCCTGGGAATCCGTGATACGTCCATCGTCCAGTACCTGTAAGAGTACGTTGAACACATCCGGGTGAGCCTTCTCCACCTCGTCAAACAGTACCACGCTGTATGGTTTGCGGCGCACGGCCTCTGTCAGCTGTCCTCCCTCGTCATATCCCACGTATCCCGGAGGCGCTCCGATAAGACGTGACACGGAATGTTTCTCCATGTACTCACTCATGTCAATCCGCACCATGTTGGATTCGTCGTCAAACAATGCCTCTGCAAGGGCTTTGGCCAGCTCCGTCTTACCTACGCCGGTGGGCCCCAGGAACAGGAAGGAGCCAATTGGCTTGGTGGGGTCCTTGATGCCTGCCTTGGAACGGATGATGGACTGGGTCACCAGCTGCACGCCTTCATCCTGGCCCACCACACGTTTGTGAAGAACCTCATCCAGATGCAGGGTCTTGCTTCTCTCGCTCTCTGTCAGCTTGGCAACCGGGATTCCGGTCCATTTGGATACGATTCTTGCAATCTCATCCTCTGATACGCTCTCCCTCACAAGGCTTAAGTCCTCATTCCGGATGCGTTCCTCTTCCGCCTGCAGCTCCTTTTGAAGCTCCGGCAGCCTGCCATACTGCAGTTCCGCCGCCTTATTCAGGTCATACTTCTGCTGTGCGTCCTGAATCTCCCTGTTTACGCTCTCTATCTCTTCCCTGAGGGCGGAGAGGCGGTCCACACTGGCCTTCTCATTCTCCCACTGGGCCTTCCTGGACGCAAACTCATCGTGAAGCTCAGCCAGCTCCTTCTGGAGGTCAGCCAGACGGTCCTGGCTCAGACGGTCTGTCTCCTTCTTAAGGGCTGCTTCTTCTATCTCCATCTGCATGATTTTCCTGGACATCTCATCCAGCTCCGCAGGCATGGTATCCATCTCTGTCTTAATCATGGCGCAGGCTTCATCCACAAGGTCAATGGCCTTATCCGGCAGGAAACGGTCGGTAATATACCGGTCGGACAAGGTGGCAGCGCTCACCAGAGCAGAGTCTGTTATCTTCACTCCATGGAACACCTCATAGCGCTCCTTAAGCCCCCTCAGTATGGATATGGTATCCTCCACCGTGGGTTCATCCACCATCACCGGCTGGAATCTTCGCTCCAGCGCCGCGTCCTTCTCTATATACTGGCGGTACTCATTGAGGGTGGTGGCGCCGATACAGTGGAGTTCTCCCCTGGCCAGCATGGGCTTTAACATATTGCCCGCATCCATGGAACCCTCTGTCTTGCCTGCCCCCACAATGGTATGCAGCTCATCGATGAACAGAATAATCTGCCCGTCGCTCTTTTTCACCTCTTCCAGCACAGCCTTCAGACGTTCCTCAAATTCACCTCTGTACTTGGCTCCTGCCACCAGGGCGCCCATATCCAAGGCAAACAGCTTCTTATCCTTCAATCCGTCCGGAACATCCCCCCGCACGATTCTCTGGGCCAGGCCTTCCACCACGGCTGTTTTGCCCACGCCAGGCTCACCGATGAGCACAGGGTTATTCTTCGTCTTACGGGAGAGGATGCGGATAACATTACGGATCTCGCTGTCACGGCCGATTACCGGGTCCAGCTTCTGGTCCCTGGCCCGCTCCACCAGGTCATATCCGTATTTGGCTAATGTGTCATAAGTCGCCTCAGGATTATCGCTGACCACCCTCTGGTTGCCCCTTACAGTAGAGAGTGACTGAAGGAATGTCTCCCGGGTTATGTTATATAACTTAAATAACGCCTTAATATCCTTATTCGGATGCTTTAAAAGAGACAGGAACAAATGCTCCACGGATACATATTCGTCACCCATGGCCTTTGCCTCGTCCTCGCCGCTTATGAGCACCTTATTCAAATCACTGCTGATGTAAAGCTGGCCGCTGCCGCTTACCTTGGGCAGACGCTCCACTGCCTGCTTTGCCTCGTTGGAGAACATATCTCCCTGTATCCCCATCTTTGTAATCAGCTTAAGAATCAGGCTGTCCTCCAGGGTCAGCAGGCTGTACAGAAGGTGCTGCTCATCAATCTGCTGGTTTCCGTATTCATATGCCAGCTTCTCACAGTTCTGGACTGCTTCCATTGACTTCTGAGTAAATTTATTAATATTCATTGCCCATTCCCCTTTCTTCTCTGCCGCCTCTGACCAGATTGCCTGTGTGAATCCTCCGGGAGCAGCGGCCTACGGAATTGTGCTTTGTCGCCTTTGTTCTAGTCGTACTATAACACATGTTATCAGCACTGTCAAGGGTCGAGTGCTAATTTTTTTAAATAAAAATGCCGCGGCACAGACGTCATTTATCTGTGGCCGCGGCCAGCCGCATAATCTTTACTTCACGCCGGTAGCTGTGATTGTCTTGTCCGTAAGGGTACCCTTGTAGATAATGGTTGCAGTATCCCCTATCTTCAGTTTGTCAAACATGCCTTCTTTTCCCAGGAAGGTAAACAGGGTATTCTCAGGGTCCACTGTGTCGATGACCACATAATCCGCCCCAACTTCTGCCACCTTGCCGGAAAGGGTATTGATTTTAGCGTCTTCTGAATCCATGGCATCCTCAGTCACAATTTTGGTTGCCACCGGTTTGTCGGTATCGTCTTCCAGGTCCCCGTAGTAGGTCACATCCGCCTGTACGCCGGACTTGATGCCGTCCTTTGATACCTTCTGTGCGATCTTGGTGTTAAAGGTATATGTACCCTCGTCCGTGGTCAGGGTCAGGGTATTGTCGTCTGCCTTCTCTATGGTTCCCGTGACAATGGCATCCTCCTCAGCGGCTGCTTCTTCCGCTGCCTCTGCCGCGGCAGATGTAACGATGTCCACTGACTTTGCCTTGGTTGTGTCTGCGGAAAGCTCTCCTGCATATGCAATCTCTACCTCATCACCTTCTCCAATGGCATCCGCACCTTCAATCTTGGCCTCAGATACATCAAACTTCGCTTCCTTGCCTGCGTCGTCCTTAACGGTAACCACCTTATCAGCTACCTCTCCCACGAAACCATAGAAGTACTCCAGTTCCATATCATCTTCTGCGTCTGCTGATTTCTCTGTCTCAGTCTGTGCTGCTGTAGTAGTTGTGGCCGCTGTAGTTTCTTTATTGCCGGAAGAACAAGCTGTCATCCCCAATGCAAGCGCCAGGACTGCAACTGCCAAATAGTGTCTCTTCATAATAATCTCCTCTTTTCTAAATCATGCTATGTCATATGATATGCCAGGACGGGCAGCATATTCCCCCTGCCGTCGTCCACGTTACATATTACTACGAAAAACACTATTTTACTATGACTTTTTCTTTAATTTTTCATAAAATTTAAATACTCCCCATTTTTTTGATGGACTCTGATACCAGTTTTCTGAAGAGGGGAGCCATTTTATCCGATGCCTCCTGGACCTCCCTGTGGGACAAAGGCGCGTCTGTCATACCGCAGGCCAGATTGGATATACAGGAAATACCGCATATCTTCATGCCCATGTGATTGGCCGCCACTGCCTCGCAGGCCGTACTCATGCCCACTGCATCCCCGCCCAGTATCCTGCACATCTTTACCTCATACGGACTTTCATAGGCAGGTCCTGTGAGCTGTACATATACCCCCTCCTGTATCCTGATTCCAAGCTCAAAAGCAGTTGAACGGATGATGTCCCTCAGGTCCTCATCGTATATGTGGCTCATATCCGGGAACCTTGGTCCCAGCTCCTCCAGATTCGGCCCGATGAGCGGGGAGGGGACAAAGCAGGATATCTGGTCCTTAATGAGCATAAAATCCCCTGCCCCATAATCATAATTCACTCCGCCCGCCGCATTGGTCAGAAAGAGGATTTCCGCCCCCATGAGCTTCATAAGCCGAACAGGAAGGACCACATCTGACATGGGATAGCCCTCATAATAGTGAACCCGTCCCTGCATCAGCACTGCCGGAACCTCATTTATGCGGGCGAACACAAACCTGCCCTTATGGCCGGGTACCGTAGATACAGGAAATCCCTCTATATCACGGTAATCAATGGTTGCCTGGATTTCCAACTGCTCTGCATAGTCGCCAAGGCCGGATCCCAGCACCAGGGCCACCTTAGGTTCAAAGGGAATCTTATCCTTTATGCTGTAATAGCAGTTTCTCAGCTTGTCATACACAGGATTTGTCATGTCTGTTCTCCTTTTCTTACGGGAGCTTATCCCTCCCTTGTTATGTGAAGTATATCATATCTGAGCCATAGGGCTCAACCTTTTATGCGGGGCAGGCATCTTCTTCGGTGTTCCCGTCGGTTCTGCCTGTACCACACTGCCAAAAGGGCCAGCAGTCCCACGCTTATGCCTATGAGCCCCGCCCCAACTGTTATGACAAAACCGCTGCGTACCCAGTACCAGAGATTTCCCTCCCTGCCTTCACCCTGAACCTCCGGTACAGGTACTTGGTCTGCCACTTGAGCCGCTTCCGGAGAGACGGGAGAAACCGGGGAAACCTGCCTGTAAACCATTTCCAGTTCATGTGTTTCCGGTTCTGTCCAGCTGACTTCCCCCTCATATGCGGCCTCATAGTCTCTTAGGAGCTTTTGGCCCCAGACCATGGCCTGGCGGCACATTCTTCCCTCCTCATCCTCGTATGACTCCCCAGACCAGTCTGCGGAGAGTATGCGGTACTCCAGAGGAGACAGCCCCATAAACTCCAGCAGCTGTCCTCCCATGGACACGCAGGTCTCTAAGACCGCATCCCCCGGTATGACCAGGGAACCTCCATGATATTCATCCGCGCCATAGGCGTGGAAGGTGACAGGTGCCGTAAATCCATCCTGCCATTCCTCCCTTACAATCCGGCTTTCCTTCAGGAACAGGGTTCCCTCTGCCTGATTTCCCGATACATCCTCTTCCAGGGAAATAGACTCGGGAATCTCTTCAGCTCCTTCCACACCGGTATACACCATCCTCCGTTCCAGACGCTGGCTGACATCCTGTCCCGGAATCGTCAGTATCTCCCAGTAATCCAGCCTGTACTCCTTTCCATCGCCGTCCCAATACCGGTCAGAGGGTTCCTGGAATTCCCCATCCTCTGCCGTCTCCACGTTCCGGGTAATCCGAAGCTCTGGGCCGTATCGTTCCCCTTCCTCCGGTTCCTGTTGCGGCATGGCCAGCGCACTGCCTGACAGCCAGAAAACAGCTGCCGTCACGGCAGTCACAGCAAATACAGCCCTGCCTATTTTCCCCCTTATATTTATCCGTTTTTCCAACGGTATTCTTTTCCCTCTATCTGCCATAAGCATTCCTCCCGGCTATCTGCCATTTTACAAGCTGTAGGAAAACAGAATACAAATCATATGTATATGTCAAGGTGCATAAATGAAAACCGCCTGCTAAAATGGGAATCACGGGTTTCAGAAGGAAACCTCGTCTCTGTGCTGATGCACAGCCAGATGTCTGAAGAAAACAATCTGTGGTCTTATTATACATAACCTGAGAACAAGAATCAAGGGCAATTCCCATATTATTCTCCTCATCTGAACTGGCTGTACTTGTGTCCGGGAGCAATTCCTCCCCTGTAGGCCGCCAGCTCGCTTACTGTCACCAGCTGATATCCCCGTGCTGTCAGCTCCGGAATCAGCACCACCGCCGCATCTGCTGTCGTACTGTAGATATCATGCATCAGTATGATATCCCCATCCTTTACCTGGCTCAGCACGGTGTCAATGGTCCTCTGTGCATTCCTGTGCTGCCAGTCTCTGGTATCAATGGACCACATGATGGCCGGCATACCCATGGAGCCCAGCACGTTGAGGGACGCTGCATCGATATATCCGCCCGGCGGGCGCATGAGGACAGGTGATACGCCGCAGACAGCCTGGATCTTCTGGTTGGTGGCACCCACCTGGCTTACGATTCCCTCCGCACCGATTTTAGTCAGATATTTGTGGTCATGGGTGTGGTTGGCAACCTCGCATCCCTGGTCCGCCATCCGCTTGATGACGCCTGCATTTGCATTAACATTGGAGCCCAGCATGAAGAAAGTTGCCCTTCCTCCATTGGCCTGCAGGCTGTCCAGTATCCGGCTGGTCACTGATGTCTTAGGTCCGTCGTCAAATGTGAGGGCAATCATGGGCCTGGACGGGTCAATCCCATGGGAAACCACCGGGTCCGCGGGAATCCCTGCACCCTTAGCCGTGATGGAAGCACGTATGCCGTCCACCCTGAGACCTGCACCCTCCTGTCCGGCGGATGCGCCATTGGCTGCCCAGTCCGTCCAGGATCCGTTCTGAAGTACTTTATAGTATAAATCATATCCGGCTGCTCCGCCGCCAGTCAGTTCCATGCGTATGGACTCCAGAGGCATGACGCCTTCCGCGCCGCCTGTCTCAGCTCCGTCCTCTGCCCAGGAGAGCCATCCGGAACCGCTCAGATTCACCTGATAGCGTATGCCCACCTGCGTACCGGCCGGAATATTAATCAGATTGGCCCTTATGGCCGTGACCCACGAGTTGACCGGGGCCGAACACATATTGTTGTCAGCCGTGGCCGCGCTCCATCCCTGCTGCAATATGAAAGCGCTGTAGTTTACCTGGAGGGGCTCCTGGCCCTCCGGCTGGGCTGGCTGGCCGTCCGGCTGAGCTGCCTGCCCCTCCGGCTGTACCGCCTGCCCCTCCGGCTGTACCGCCTGACCCTCCGGCTGGCCTGCCTGGCTATCGGTCTGTGCTGCCACTCCCGGCCCTGTCTGGGCCGACTTTGCCGCACCTACCCCCGTGCTTCCGGCCAATGCCGTCATTCCCTGCATACTTAAAATAATTCCGGCTGCCACAACAGCAGCCAGAATCTTTGACTTTTTCCCACATCTGATCATTCACATTCTCCTTGCATCTTATCTTTATTTGAGGAAATGACATCCTCTCCGAACACGGTCCTGCATAACATCACATATTCCTTGAAATACAGGTGGTCCTCCAACTCCTTCAGAGCATGGGCTATCCCCCAATAATACCGGGCATGCTTCCGCTTATCCTTCTCGTTAAACCGCTGCCATATGGCATCGCCCACCACCAGATAATCTCTGGCCGTACAGCGCATATTGCTGAGCTTGTCCCCCAGAGCCAGTATCTTAATCTCCCTGGAAGCCGTGCAGAGATGCCTGACCGTACGGGTCTTTCGCTCCTGCCAGCTGCGGCTTTTATCTTCGCTCTCATCCACTACCAGATCCGCTACCCTGGGACCAAACGCGTCCTCCAGTTCTTCCCTGGTAACTCCTGCATCCTCCATAACATCATGGAGCAGGGCTGCCGCAATGATTTCCTCATCATCCGTAAAGGCGGACACAATCACTGCCGTCTCCATGGGATGCGTGATGTACGGAATCTTCGTGCCCTTTCTGAAAGCTCCCTTGTGTGCTTTATCTGCAAACGCAGCCGCTTCTCCAATCATAGGTCTAACTCCTTCTGTGATAGCACTATTTATATTCCTTATGTACCTCTCCTTTTGATGTCAGGAATCATACCTATCATACCATATTCAGCCGGCATTTTGAAGGGTATTGTGGAATCTTTGCCATTTTCCAAGTTAAACTTGTAAGAAAAGAGAATTTCTGATATGCTATAGAAGTATTTTTTCCGCAATACTTAAGGAGGATAATTCATGGATCGTCATTCGTCATATTCGGCTCCCCGCAGCGAACGTGCTTCCGGTTCTTACGGCGGCAACCGCGGCAGGAGCAGTAAACGCAACACCTATAATAAACGTTCATGGAACGATAACAGAAAACTGCATACCCTGGTATTCTACATACTTCCCTTTATTTTAATCAATCTGGTCATATTCATCCTGGCCACATCCACACCCAAGATAGAGTATGATGCGTCTGACACCAGGGATTACCGCAGCGTAGATATATCCATCCGCATACGTTCCCTTCTCCCTATACGCGAGATGAGCGTCACCATGGAATCCCAGCCCCTTGAAATGGAAAAGGAAAAGGGAGCCTACACAGCTACCCTGACCAACAACGGGACCCTGCAGATATATGTGAAGGGCTGGAACGGAATGTCTGCCAGACTGTCTGACACCATTCAAGCCCTGGACGATATGGCACCTACCATTCAGGAAGACTATGTGATGGAAAAAGGAATCCTTACCATCACGGCGGAGGACAGCCAGTCAGGTATTAACTTTGATGCTGTCTATGCCACGGATGAAGAGGAAAAGACCGTCAAACCCAGCCATATTAATAAAGAATCCGGAGAGATCACCTTCCCCATGGATACCCAGACCCTTGTGGTGTTTGTGGAGGATTACGCGGGCAATACCATAAAGAGCTCCTATACCAGCCTGAAGGACGGCTTAGACCTCAGCAACCGTGACACGGAATTCCCCTCAGACGGCACCAACGGCACTAATGGCAGAGGCTCCAAGGGATCCGGCACGGATAAGGAAACCAGTAAAGCCAAGGAATCCACCAAGGCCAAGGAATCCACCAAAGCCAAGGAATCCACCAAGGCCAAGGATTCCACCAAAGCCAAGGAATCCACCAAGGCCAAGGAATCCACCAAGGCCAAGGAATCCACCAAGGCCAAGGATTCCACCAAGGCCAAGGATTCCGCCAATGCCAAGGAATCCACTAAAGCCAAAGAGACCACTAAGGCCGCAGAAACCACCAAGGCGCAGGAATCAACTGCGGCAACAACGGCTGCCCTGTCTCCCGCCGCCCCGCAGGCACCATCGCACACTCAGGCATCACAGGCACCGGCGCACACTCAGGCATCACAGGCACCGGCGCCCACTCAGGCATCACAGGCACCGGCGCCTGATAACGGCTCGGGAGATAACGTCACCATCGTACCCCTGGGCTGACACTTATCTGAGTCTATCTGTAAAATATCAATTCAATAATAAGACCATGACTCCCTGCACGGAACCATGGTCTTATTTTTACTCAATATTCTATTCCATATTTTATCCAAATCCTGTCACTGTCTTCCCGCATCCATGATATCGTCAATGATATCCACATATTCAGAACAGTATTTTTCGTACATAGGGGCCGCGGCTTCCTGGAACCGTTCTTTTTCCCTGGCATCCAGTTCCGTCACCACGCAGCCTGCTCTCCTGACCCTGTCTTCTGAGGTCTTCTCACGCTCAGCCCACAATTCACGCTCATACAGAGCCGATTCCTGGGCACAGTCCCGTATAATGTTCCTGTATTCCTCCGGCAGCTTATCCCAGGTGGACTGGGCTGCCAGCTGAAGCTCCGGAACCCTGTTGTGTTCGTCCAGGGTGAAATATTTGGCCACCTCATAATGCCTGGTGGACTCATAAGAAGGCCAGTTGTTCTCGGCCCCGTCTATCACCCCTGTCTGCAGGCCTGAATATACATCCCCAAAAGCCATGGGCACCGGCGCGGCCCCCAGAGCCTGAATCGTATCCATCATCAGTTCAGATTCCTGGACCCTGATTTTAAGTCCCTTCATGTCGTCCAGGGACTCAATGGGCCTGGCCGTACTGTAGAAATTACGGGCGCCCGCATCATACCAGGACAGCGGCACCAGGCTGGAACCGCCGAAGGAATTCATGAAATCCGTGCCAATCGGCCCCTCCAGCACCTTCCACATGTGCTCCCGCCCCGTATACAGATAGGGCATCTGAAGTACATTCAGCTTGGGCACGAACTCGGCAAGGGGCGACAGGGATACCCTGGCAAAATCTACACCGCCAAACTGCAGCTGTTCAATAACCGTTTTCTCGTCTCCGAGAACACCGCCGGCATTGACCTGTATCTCCACCCTGCCCCCGGTCTTTTCATATACCAGCTCTGCAAATTTATAAGCTCCCTGTGTGGTGGGATAATCCTCCGCCTGATTCTCAGCATATGTCAGGACGAACTCCGGAACTGTCTTCTGTGCCGTACCGTCCTTACCGCTGCCTGCGCAGGATGCGGCCAGAATCATGACAGCGGCGCAGGCCATCATGTAAATCATATTTTTTCTCAAGCAGCCATCCCTCCCTTCGGATATATCATACCCCAGTTACCAGACCCGGTCAAGGCAGGCCTTTCCTTTAATTATGCACAGTCCTGCCTTCCACCTTTGAGGCGGCATAACGGTAAAATTCTTCTTTCTCATTTCCAAGCACACGGTTTGTAAATACAAATCCATGGGTGGTATCGCTGAATACGATAATCATGGCAGGTTTCCTGGATATCCGTTTCACAGACTTCCACGGCAAATCTGATGTATCATTTCCCACCCGAATGTGAAGCCCATTGTCGTCAATGGTAACCTGGGTGTCCTGGGTAATCCCCGCCGCCTGTTTTTTTGCCTTGGCATAAATCATCAGCGGCTGAATGACTGTAAAAAGGCAGCAACCCAGAACGATGAGGCACCTCATGAGTCCCTGGGCCTGGTCCCACCTGGAAAATCCCAGTGCAAAGGCCGCCACTGTAAATATGATATTGCAAAGTCCTGCCAGAGAACCGTATATATAATACATGGAAAGCTGCCATAAATCCCGCGCCGTTGTCCTGTATGTGTATGTGTATCTCATTCATATGCTCCTTGTGCGGATGTCCTGAATCTTAACAGAGTGGCGACAGGGCCGCCACTCTGAGATTTCATTATAACACGAAAAACGATTTTCCCGTATCCAGTAATTAATGGGCCAGTACAGATGGAAGCCACATGCTGACAGACGGAATAAAGGTAATCAGCAGCAGAGTAATAATCATACACAGGTAGAATGGAAGCGTAGCCTTAACCACCCGCTCCATAGGCACCTTGGAAACCGCAGAGCCAATGAAAAGAACTGCACCAACAGGAGGTGTCAGAAGTCCGATACCGCAGTTAAGCACTACCATGATACCAAACTGAATCGGGTCCAGACCGATGGATGTTGCGATGGGAAGCAGGATGGGGGTTGCAATCAGGATGATTGGCGCCATATCCATGATACATCCAAGTACCAGAAGAATCAGGTTCAGCAGCAGGGCCAGAAGAATGGGGTTATTGGTCATGCCTGTGATTGCGCTGGCAGCCAGATCAGGCACATGCAGCTGGGTCAGACAGTATCCGAAAATACTGGATGTGGCAATCAGAATCATTACGATAGACAGGGTGTCCACGCTGTCTCCCAGTACTCTCCAGACTCCCTTCCAGTCCAGTCCCTTGTAGATAAACACGCTGACAATCAGGCTGTAGATAACAGCAACCGCTGCGGACTCTGTGGCCGTAAACACGCCGCCTACCACGCCAAATACAACTATCAGCACAGCTGCCAGTGCCCAGAAGGAAACACTCAGCTGCTTAATCAGGTTGATGATGCTGAACTTCTCGCCCTTCGGGTAATTGCGCTTAACGGAAATGATATAGGATCCTATCATCAGCGTTACGGCCAGCAGTGCTCCAGGAATATATCCTGCCAGGAAAAGGCTTCCCACGGAGATGCCGCCTGCCGTGGTGGCATAGATGACCATATTGTGGCTGGGAGGCACCAGCAGTCCCTCACAGGATGAGGTAATGGTTACAGCTGTTGAGAAATCGTCATCGTATCCCTGGTCCACCATCATGGGAATCAGGATGGAGCCAAGGGAAGCCGTATCTGCTGATGCGGAACCTGAGATACCGCCAAAGAAGTAGGAAGCGACAATATTAACCATTGCCATGCCGCCCCGCATCCAGCCAACACATGCATTGGCCAGTGCAATCAGCTTTTCGGAAATACCGCCTGAACCCATCAGGCATCCCATGGTGATAAAGAAAGGAACTGCCATCAGGCTGAAGGAGCTGATGCCCTTTACCATCTGCTGGCAGATGGTGGTCAGGTTATGTCCCTGGAACAGAAGGCAGAACACAGATGAAAGCGCCACCGCATAGGCGATGGGAAAACGCAGGAATACCATCAGGAAGAAACTGCCCAGCAAAACCAGAATTGCCATGCTATTTGCATCCATTACTCCATCCCCTCCTTTACAAAGAAGCTCTTAACATGATTATATAATGCCTCTACTTCGAAAACCAGCATGGCCACGCCGGCCAGAGGCACCGGGAAATACATCCAGAACCTGGAGACCTTAGGCATGCTCACATATGTACCCTTTGAGCCGATTCCCGTGGCATACTTCCAGCCCACCGTAATCATAATGACTGCAAGCACAAGCACTGCCAAGTCAGCGATGATATCCAGGCTTCTTACCAGCTTGGGGGGCAGATACCGGTCAAACGCGGTCATGCGTATATGGGCGCCCCTTCTGATGGCAAGAGCTGCCGAAAGCACTGCCATATAGGACATACAGGTCAGAACAACCTCTTCACTCCACGCAGGGTCGGGAATGAACGAAATGTACCTTCCTGCCACAGCCATGCTTGTGATAAGGATATCCACTACCAGAAGCAGCTTGCAAAGGAACAGTACGGCCCTGTATGTCATATCATATGCAGGCCTGATTTTATCAATCTTTTGAAATATTACAGGCATATTGATTCCCCTTTCAAGAACTACAGGCACAGAGTTTATTCATTTGCCCTGTGCCTGTCTGATTGCCGTTTATTATTTGTTCATGTCAAGAATCTGCTGATACAGTTCAGCCTGGTCCTTTGTAGAAGACTCGATGATGTCTTTACAAGCATCCTGCCATGGCTTGATATCAGGAACCTCAACCACGTTGACACCCTCAGCCTTCAAAGCATCAAGAACCTCATTTTCCTTATCCTCGGAAATAGTTCTGTTGAACTGAGATGCAACCTTGCCGGCTTCCACCAGGATGTTCTGCTGCTCTTCTGTCAGCTTATCCCAAGCTTCATCCGTGATGATAACCTGGATTGCGCCCAGTGTATGGCCGTCCAGAATCAGGTTTGGAGCAACTTCCTGGAATGCGTTGGACTTGTAATTAGCGATTGGCTGCTCAGCACCGTCCACAACACCGGTCTGAAGCGCGGAGTACAGTTCGTTGAAGGAAACAACCGTTGGGCTTGCGCCAAGGCCTTCTACCATACCGTTCATAATCGGGTCATTGGACACACGCAGCTTCATGCCCTTTAAGTCGTCTAAGCCCTTAACCTCCTTAACTGTGAAGAAGTGACGGAAGCCTTCCTCGCCGTAGTACAGGCCTCTTACGCCAAGTCCGTTGTCATGCGGTTCAATGAGGAACTCAGGAGCCAGCTCGCTGTCAGCAAACTTCCAGAAGTGGTCACGGTTTGCAAATGTATAAGGAATGGACAGAAGCACGGACTTCTCAGCGCCGTAGCTTGTCAGGGCAAATGCGGAAATACGGGAAATATCAATGGTGCCTCCGCCGCCCAGCATGGTATCCAGAACGTCGTTCTCCGAACCAAGTACACCGCTGGCCTGCAGGTCAATCTTAATCTTGCCGCCGGACATCTCCTCAACGGTCTCCTTAAACTTAGAATCGGTCTGTCCAACAATGGTATCCAGAGGGTTAACCTCTGCCATAACCAGGGTAACCTCCGGCATGTCGCTGGTATCAGCTGCCGCTTCGGTCTTAGCCTCCTCGGCAGCATCCCCCTCTGTCTTTGCGGCCTCTGCAGGTGCCTCTGTTGCTGCGGGAGCTGCTGTGGTTGCTGTATCAGGGCTCTTTAAGCCACAGCCTGCCAGGGAACCAGCTACCATTGCTGCACATAATGCGGTACTAATCCATCTTTTTTTCATGAAACGTGTCCTCCTCTTAATACCTTTTTCATGCTTTCGCATAATTTTTTATGTTTTCTTAACGCTTATTTTATTATAAGAGTATTTCACGTTTCTGAACATAGTAAATTTTTGTGAATCATAGTAGTATTTTAACTTGTTTATCATATCCATTTATGCAAAATTACACATATCATCTTTATACAATCTTTATCCCTTCTGGAAAACAGACAATCTGTATTCCGTGGGACTCTGACCCGTTATGCGCTTGAACACCTTTGCAAAGTAATTGGAATCGCCATAGCCCACTGCTCTTCCAATCTCCTTCACATTGACCGTTGGCTGTCCCAGCATCTTCTTGGCCTCCTTTATCCGGAACTGTGTCAGGTAGGATGTGAAATTCTGGTCGAAACACTGCTTGAACAGCTTGCAGAAATAAGCCTCTGAATAATTCATGGCCCTTGCGGCATCCTGCATGGAAATGTCAAACATATAATTCTCATGTATGTACTGGCTGATTAATGACGTAACCTTAGACAGACGGGCATGTCCTCCGTCCTCCGGCTCCTCTGTGTCCGGCGGCGCGGGAATCTCATTTTCATCCTCATCCCCTTCACCCTGCCGGTGCTGCCCTGCAATATGCATGGCCTCCTCCACCACCAGCATCAGTTCCTCCTCGTCGTAAGGCTTCAGAAGATAATCCAGGGCCCTTACCGTGATGGCCTTTTTTGCATAGGAGAACTCGTCAAATGCTGTCAGGAATATGATGCAGCAGTCCTTGTCCGCCTGCCGAATCCGCTGGGCAGCTTCTATGCCGTTTATGCCCGGCATCTCAATATCCAGAATAACAATCTGTATCTTCTCCTCCTCATAGATTTTAAGGGCTTCCCTGCCGTTGGCTGCCTGGAATATCCGGCATCTGTCCCCCAGATTTTTCTGCAGCGTCTTATAAAGGACCTGTCTCTCAATCATCTCATCATCCGCAATCAGTAAACGTAACATTGGCTCCCCCCTAAATCTTCTGATAGTCCTCTTCCCGGGCGGCAGGCAGGATAATCTGTACCACGGTCCCCTTGCCTGCACTGCTGTAGATTCTCAAATCCCCCTCCTCATACATGGATTTAATCCTCTGATATATATTCCCCAGCCCAATGCCCACCCTGGCTGTCCGATGCCCATTAAGTGCATCCATAAGCCGTTTCAGCGTCTCTTTATCCATACCAACGCCGGTGTCAGCCAGGGAAATGACTATCTTATCCTTCTGTTTCCATATCCTTAAAAATATCCGTCCCCCCTCTTCCTTCCTGGCTATGCCGTGTATGATGGCATTTTCCACCAGCGGCTGAAGGGTAAAGGCCGGTATCATAGTCTCGCTGCCGTCCACCTCCAGCCGGAAGTCATGACTGATACGGCTGCCAAAACGCATCTGCTGTATGTACATATAGTCCTGCACCACCTTAAGCTCCTGGTCCAGAGGCACAATCTGCTCTGAGGTCTTAAGATTATAGCGGAAGAGATTTCCCAGGCTGGATATCATCCGCTCAGTTGTCTGGGCTTCCTCCAGTTTTGCCATGCAGGATATCATATTCAGAGTATTAAACAGGAAATGCGGATTAATCTGGCTCTTAAGAAGTTCCAGGCGGGCTGCGTCCAGACGTTTCTCCATCTCGATACGCTCCACCTCCTCCTTATGAAGGCGCTCCGCCATCTCATTTTTCTCCTTCAGGGTATTGATATACCCCTCTGTGGCATGTTTCATCTTATTAAATGCCTGGACCAGCTCTCCCATCTCATCCCGGTTCTCCACCACCAGGTCCTCGCCCCCGAAATCATTTCTGGCTATCTCCCTGGAACTGTGGGCCAGCTTTACCATAGGGGCAATCAGGGTATTGGACAGAAGCTTGGTCAGGCAGATGACCGTAATAATCATCAGGACGGAACAGGCCATAATCATGTAGGGAAGGTCATAGAGGAGAGGGACCTTTTCCTGATAGCTGCGCTTTCCCTCCTTCAGGGTGGACTGCATCAGCCTTCTGGCATAAGTCTGCAGATAACCCTGCATTCCATATACCCTGTACAATTGCATCACAAATCCGTCATCCGACTGGTCCATGTGAAGGACCTGGTCCCGGAAATACTGGTAGCCTTCATAGCCATTCTTAATATTCCACGTCCTGGCATACCGCTCTGGTCCAATGACATCATAGTCAAAGGGCAGGGCGTCTATACTGCTCTCCGTCTTAAAACAGGCCAGCCTGTATTGCTTTGCATTCTCCCAGGACCGCTCCCTTACATAGAGTTTAAAGGCATCCGCTTCCTGCTCCATGGACTCCTGCACATCATAGCAGAGGGAATTGTCATTGAGTATCACGTTAAAACTCTCCAGGGAGAAATTCATGACCAGCATATTAAAGGCAATGGACAGACCCATCACCAAAATGACAACGACGGAAAATGCACCCAGCTTTTTTTTCAACGATATTGAAAGCCACTGATTTTTAATATAAGAAAACATACCCCACCCCAATCGCACCAGAATGTATCTGAAACCTGCCTTCTTCCGGCTGTTTGTTGAGTCTGCGCTCTGCGTAATCGTATCATACGTCCTTCACCATGCCATCCCTCCGGGAATGCCCACGGCCCGGTCAGTGTCTTTCGCCATTATACCATATAATAACAGGGAGCGCAAAGCCCCCGGCCTTGCGCTCCAGTTATTCCCAATCACCTATTCTGTTTCGCTATCTTCGGTTTTTGAAGCGGTTATCTGCCTCTGGTTCTTCTTAGTTGTCCCGATCTGCTTCTGGCCCTTTTTTGACGTGCTAATCTGTTTCTGTTTTTCTTTGGACGTGCCTATCTGCTCCTGCTTCTTCTTGGATGTGCCTATCTGCTTCTGCTCCTCCTTGGATGTCCCTATCTGCTTCTGAGCTTCCTTGGATGTGCCTATCCGCTTCTGGGCTTCCTTGGACGTGCTTATCTGCTTCTGGGCTTCCTTGGACGTGCTTATCTGCTTCTGCTTTTTATCTGCTGCTTTTTTAACCCCAGGCTTCTTTGCGTCAGGTTTTACGTTCTCTTCCACCTGTGTGCATGTGTAGATGCTGACACTCATTGGCGGTATATAGACTTCAATGGAATCGTCCTTCTCATCCCATTCCAGCTTCCGGGATGTCTTGACACGCCCGTTGATCCTGCCTTCCCCGCCAAAGTCCCTGGCATCGGTGTTGAATATCTCCTTATACTTGCCGTGGAAGGGAACGCCCACACGGAATCTCTCGTGCTCCATGTTATCAAAATTGCAGATAAAGAGAAGGGTTTCCTCATTCTTCCTGCTTTTTCGCAGGAATATAATCATGCTCTCATTCTGATAGCTGCAATTAATCCACTCAAAACCATCGGGATCATAATCCATCTCATACAGGGCCGGGTGCTCACGGTACAGCCTGTTAAGCGCCTTCACATAATCCTGCATGTTCTTGTGAACGGGATACTCCAACAGTCCCCACTCCAGGGACGCGCCCTCATTCCATTCTGCCACCTGGGCGTATTCCTGACCCATGAACAGCAGCTTCTTTCCGGGATGTCCCATCATAAAGGCATAGGCAGCCCTCAGGTTCTCGGCCTTCTTTTCCAGGGTTTCACCCGGCATCTTGCCAATCATGGAACCCTTGCCGTGAACCACCTCATCGTGTGAGAATACCAGCACAAAGTCCTCACTGTAGGCATACAGCATGGAAAATGTCAGCTCCCCATAATTGTTTTTCCTGAAAAGGGGGTCGCATCTCATGTAGTTGGTGAAATCATTCATCCAGCCCATATTCCACTTATAATTAAATCCCAGGCCGCCCTCTTTTGGATCGCCTGTAATCATTGGCCATGCAGTGGACTCCTCCGCGATGATGACCGTGCCGTCCTTTCGGCCCTTGAATACGGAATTCAGATGCTTCAGGAACTCCATTGCCTCCAGATTCTCATTGCCGCCATATATGTTGGGCACCCATTCGCCGTCATTCTTCCCATAGTCCAGATAGAGCATGGAAGCAACCGCATCCATCCTGATTCCGTCCGCATGATACTTGTCCGCCCAGAACAGCGCATTGGCAATCAGGAAATTGGACACGCCAGGACGGCCGTAATTGTATATCAGGGTGCCCCAATGGGGATGGGATCCCTTCCTGGGGTCCATATGCTCATAGACGCAGGTGCCGTCAAACGCAGCCATTCCATAGGCATCCCTGGGGAAATGGGCCGGTACCCAGTCAAGTATGACGCCGATTCCCTGTCCGTGCATATAGTCCATAAAGTACATGAAATCCTCAGGAGCGCCATAACGGCTGGTTGGAGCATAGTACCCTGTAACCTGATAGCCCCAGGACTCATCCAGAGGATGCTCCATCACAGGCATGAGCTCCACATGGGTGTATCCCATGTCCTTTACGTATTCCGCCAGCCTTGCGGCCAGCTCGCGGTAATTATAGAATTCGGAACCCACCAGGTCCTGTCCGTCCTCATCCTTGACCGTCTCCTTGCGGATCCAGGAGCCCAGATGGACCTCATATATGTTCATGGGCTTGTCCTTTGTATCTGTCTTTGCCCTCTGAGCCATCCATGACTTGTCGTTCCATTTGTATTTATCAATATCCCATACAATAGACGCGTTGTTGGGACGCAGCTCTGCATAGTTTGCATAGGGGTCTGCCTTCAGCATGGGCTCCCCTGCCCTTGTCTTTATCTCATACTTATATATCTCACCTTCATACAGGCCGGGAATAAACAGCTCGAACACACTGCCGTCCCCTTCTCCCAGGCGGCGCATCTGATGGCGTCTTCCATCCCAAAGGTTGAAATCCCCCACCACGCTGACACGCATGGCGCATGGCGCCCACACGGAAAAGTACACGCCGGATACCCCGTCAATGGTCATGGGATGGGCGCCCATCTTCTCATAAATCGTATAGTGGATCCCCGCTGCAAATTTCTTTAAGTCTTCTTCCCGGTACTGGGGAGCAAATGAATAGGGATCATGGAGTTCCTCCGTCACCCCGTTGTCATAGGTGACCACCAGGGTATAGGGCGTTTTGCTCTTGCGTGGTATCAGCGCCGCGAAAAAACCCGCCTCGTCCGCCAGCTCCATGGGATACTTCTTCCCGGTCGAGGAAATCTTCACACTGATTTCAGCCGCAGTGGGTACCAGCGCCTGAATCAGAAGTCCCTCCTCTGTCAGATGAGGTCCCAGCATGGCATGGGGATTGGATGCCTCCGAATACACCAGTTCTTCAATCCCTGCCCAATCCATCAAATCATATAATTTCTGTTCCATATATTTGCCCCCTTGTAAGTTTAGGTAGTGTCAAGTTTACTACCTCATTTTTTGTTACAAACCTTGTATTTTCAGGGATTACACCACTTTTTCAAAGAA
>PPYF01638476.1_pt1 | contig 43415 bp, 50 predicted proteins | sample 1559871 | NCBI WGS metagenome assembly PPYF01 (sample SAMN08240021, study PRJNA423297) | Human gut metagenome, whole genome shotgun sequencing project.
ACTTGTAATGGCAAATAGATTCTTTAGAATTAAAGAGAAAGAACTCAGTGTTCTTATATCGACAAGTATATAACAATAAGCAAAAAGCGCGCAGCTCATTGAGCTGCACGCTTTTTGCTTATTGTTTGTTATCTGTTTCCTTATCGGAATCATTTGACTTCCTCAAAATCAACGTGATATATCTATCAGCGACTTGCGTACACATGTTGCAAATATAACACAAACCCGAAAATAAGCATTCATAAGCAACACACGCTCTTGTTCATAAAAGTACGATTTTTATTCATAAATAACGAGATGTAAACGCATAAAAATCAAAAGAAAGCGATGTTTTTAACAGATTCTTCGGTTTTATCCTTACCTTTGTGTATGATATTGGGATGTTATACCCAAACAACAATAAGAAAACGATGCAGATACATAACAAATTCAGCTATTGTAACTTAGTATTTCAAAAAGATGCGCAAAGATAACGCAACCATGCTAAAAATCAAATAGTTATAAAACATATTTTTTAGCAAGGTAGGAAAAGAAAGCAGGGAAAAGCATATTTGGGCGGAAGTTACGTTACCAAATCGTAACTCGCCCCCAAATGCCCCAAAACAAAGCGTAATACACTATATTACAGCTCGTTGCCTACTTTTGCATAACATCAAATAGCTCAACAGTAATTAAATTTGTAACTAAAAAAGTTGAGTTATGAGAAGTACGTACCGTGTGTTATTTTACACCAAGAATCAGGCAGTAAAGAATGGTAAGGCACCGATTATGGGCCGCATCACCATCAATGGAACCCAAGCAGGTTTCAGTTGTAAGAAAGAAGTGTCCCTCGCTTTGTGGGATGTCAAAGCCAACCGGGCCAAAGGTAAATCCGAAGAAGCCCGTACACTCAATCAGGAGCTTGACAATATCAAAGCTCAAATCACCAAGCACTACCAGTACATTTGCGACCACGACAGTTTTGTAACGGCCAAGAAAGTCTATAACCGCTATGTCGGCTTCGGGGAAGAATGTCATACCCTTATGAACCTTTTCAGAGAACAACTGGAATCGTATAAAGAGAAAGTAGGCAAAGAAAAAGCCGAAAGCACTTATCGAGGTCTGGTTGCCGATTACAAGAATCTTCTGCTTTTCATGAAAAGCAAGAAGAATATAGAGGATATTGTCATCGAAGAACTTGAAAAATCATTTATTGAAGATTACTACAACTGGATGCTCGGTACATGTGCTTTGGCAAACTCCACAGCCTTCGGACGTGTCAATACCTTGAAATGGCTGATGTATATCGCACAGGAAAAAGGCTGGATACGGGTTCATCCGTTCGTATCATTCGAGTGTATGCCCGAATATAAGAGACGTTCCTTCCTTTCCGAAGAGGAACTGCAAAGGATGATCCATGTAGAACTGAAATACAAACGTCAGCGTGCCATGCGTGATATGTTTTTATTCATGTGTTTTACCGGCCTTGCCTATGCCGACTTGAAAGCCATAACCTATGATAATATTCATACCGACTCCGACGGCGGTACATGGCTTATGGGAAACCGTATAAAAACGGGAGTGGCATACGTTGTAAAATTATTGCCCATTGCCATCGAACTGATTGAAAAATACAGAGGTGTGGATGAAAAGAAAGACTCCCCCGAATGTGTCTTCCCGGTAGGTGAATACAACACCATGTTCCTCAGCCTTAAAATCATAGGCAAGAAATGTAACTGCCGGGCCGAAGTCAGCCCGCATATCGGGCGTCACACATTTGCCGTTCTGGCTATCCTCAAAGGGATGCCGTTGGAAACCCTTCAGAAAGTATTGGGGCATAAGTCCATTCTTTCCACGCAGATATATGCCGAACTGATTAATCCGAAGGTAGGCGAAGACACCGACAAGATTTGCGAGAAAATAGGCCATGTCTACAAACTTGCCATGTAGCATGGCAACAAAAAAAGAAACATCCTCAAGCCAGTATGACCGGAGGATGTTTCTTCTCTTTTTCTTTCTTACTTATTTTCTGAACCGCCTGAAATCCCTATAATTCTTTTTCAACACTTCGTACAGGGAACTTTCCGGGTAAAGCAGTTTCCCCCCGATAGTGGTATAAGGCACCAGCTTTTCATCCCTCAACGTTTGCAACGTCCGCCGTGAGATATGCAGCATGGCACACACATCATCTCCCGTCATGTAATGCTCGTCCGCAACCGTCGGGCGTATCCGTGCCGTTGCATCTTCCACCGCTTTCCCCGCTTTCTTAATCCATCCGGTCAGTTCCTTGAACTCTTCCGAATCCCTTGTGATAATCTCCGCCATAACTTACTTTCTTTTGATTAGTCCGCTTTCCAATATCTCCTGAATATCCACTTCCCGGTAGAAGAATTTCCCCCCTACGTTCGAGTAAGGAATAAGCCCGTTGTCCCGATAGTTTTGCAGGCACCGTTTCGATATGCCCAAGGCCAGACATACGTCCTGCGCATCCATTCATTTGTCCGGTGTGGGCGGAGCAATCTTTTTCTGAAAGTCACCCATTTGTACGGCCAGCGTACTGACCAGCCTTCTCAACTCCTGATACGCATTTGTTTCAATAATCGTCAGTTCCATACTAAAATTCTTTTTAAGTTTCTGAATATGCGGCAAAGTAAAGCACATCTTATATCCTTTCCAAATGGATAGAATCAGAGTCGTCCAATGGCGTGCATTGGCGTATCAAAGTCCAAATAATAAAAGGAAAAGGCCCGTTGCCTGCATCCATGCAGCAACGAGCCTTCCACATTCCACTTGTTTTCCGTTATCCTACATCTTTATACCTTTGCTTTTCTGCACAACCGCCTTTTCCTTTACGTCCGCTTTCTGCCGTGTCTCCGGGAAATGCTCCTTCAACAGTTTCCCTGCCAGCTTCTTCACCTTTTCCTGCATCTCATCATACACATCCCATCTGTCACGGCCCAGCAACTTGCTTTCTATCTTTTCAAACTTCTCATGAAAACTGAAATTGTCCGGATACTCATCTATCAGCCCATCTCTCGGATAACCCTGATCCATGATATACAGTAATGTGGCCCGGTCATAATTGTCCACACTCCGGCTCAAGCCCAATCCTTTCTCCGCATCCGTCAGCATAAGGTAACTTGTTCATGTGGGCGAAAGGTCATACGTCTCTTTATCCGTTATACTTTTCAATGCCGGTTTATCCACAAAGGCATCTGCCGGAATCTTCTCTAATGGCAGTAAACAGCCGTAGTCATCGTAACAACGGTTTATTTTCCCATCCATAAGCGAAGGCCATCCCTTCAATTCATATACATTCAGAGACTTTCCTTCAAAGTCCGGTTCAAAGAAACGCTTCTCTATATTCGTTGCCATAAAATCCCCGTATTGGCGGTTTCCCACATAATCCCTACTGAATAGCAGCACCCCCTTGTCCGTCTCAATGCCCGTATAATACTTATTCCCATGCTTCAAATCATTCAGCATTTCCGCAACCACTTCGGGTGATGACTTTATTTCCTGCCACATCTTCGGCGTGAGCCACCGGGTATGGTTATCATCCCTTGACAGCGGATCGATGTCGTTTCATAGAGAATACACCACTTCCGACAGACGCAGGTATCTATGCAACTTAATCCCATGTTCGTCCATCGCCTTTTCCAGCCTTTGCAGATAATCCTCATTATTTTCTTCCTGCAAAGGCGGTACAATCCCCATATCAGGCACATTATAATACATCATGCCCACAGCGGGCATCTCCGTTTCTTTCAGTGCCTTTCCCACATCTTCCTGCATAAATTCCAAGAAGCCTTCTTCGCCCGTGCCTTTCATGCTGATATGCACCGGATTGAAATGCTTGTCCACCGTGACATACACACTACCTTCGTTTGTATTTTCCTTTTCCATCTATCTATGAATTAAATGTTTATACCTTGTCCTTTTCGCTTTGCCGGAGTCCGCACCTTCATTTCCACATTCGGAAACCGCACATTGTCCGGTCGTGCCACCAGTGACGATACAATCCGTTCCTGTTCCTTCGTCAGAGGCGGACGCACCATTTGCAGGTTTCTCAACCGGTTGAAGTTTCTCAACGTAGGAGTCATATCACATCGGGCCGTACAAATGCCGTATCGCAGTATCTCAGGTGAAGCAGTCTTGAAATCTCCGATTTCTGCCCGGTATTTCGCATCCAATGGAGCTACCTCATAAAAACTCACCTCTCCCGATTTCTTTTTCCCGTCAAAGAAAGTGGCGGTCAAATCACCCAGAAATTTATCCAATGCTTTGTCGCCCCCGTCCGTCTTGTCGAACAGCAATACTTTCCGTCCGTATTCCACCGCCATGCAGGTAGGAAAAGCCGCCAGCCCGTTCCGTATCACATCCCCGTCCATTCCGAAACGATGTCCCAAACGTTTGTAATCCTCATTTTCCAATAAAACCGTATGTTCCGCCAGTGATGATAATTGTACGATGCCCCTTTCCTCGCAGAACACCGCATCCCGCAATCTCACCACCCCCGACGAATGTATCTTTTCCCGTTCCAGCACCGGACAAAGCCGTTCCAGATAATCGGCGTTGTTCGTACCGAGTATGGGAGGAATCATACCCTTGTCCTTAAAATCGAAACGGAACATTCAGTGATCGGGAATAAATTCCCGTCCTGCCGTGTGAAACGTCACGTTGTTGCTGATAAAACGGGAGAATCCCTCTTCCCCCTGTCCGCGCATACTCAGATACACGGGTTTGTAGAAAGCGTCCAGTGTCATATACAGACTGCCGCTTTCCACCGCTTGCATTTTCTTTTCTTCCATAAATTCTATAAGATTAATTGTTTCTTTTCCTTGTTCTGTGGAGTAATGGAGGCAACGTGCTTCGCCTGCCGTTGTCTGTCAGACGGCTTTTGTTTCGGAGCTTCCTGTTTGCGGTATGTTTCCGGTGACTTGCCTGTCTTTTCCTCTTCCGAATGTGGATGCAGTGCCGGACGTAAAGTCTCCACCCTTTCGGCCTGATTTATCCGTGCGCCCAACCTGAACTCTCCATCCGTGATATGGAACTCCGATTGCAGCAAATCCGCCGCCATCTCCTTTGCTTCTTTCTGCAAGGCCGCATAGCCGAAGTCGTGTGCCGACAGAGGTGCGTTCATCCGTGCCTTCAAGCTGTCTCCCAGCTTTTCCGCCAGTTCCTTGAACTCATATTCATAGCTGAAAGGATGCACCTTATCCGCCGCCACAAGTCCGGCATACCCGTTTTCCGAGATATACAGCAATGCCGCCACATCATAGTTCCGGGGCGAGATGCCCAACCCGAACTCCTTTGTCAGACGGTCGAAGTTATGAAAGTCGGGCCGCAGGTCGAACTTTTCCTTGCACACACCGCCGTCCAGTACGCTCCTGTCCGCAAACTTGTCGGGAGTGAAGCTCACCACCGATTTCCTTAACTGCCCGTCCGTGCTCCGCAAATCCGCTTTGGACAGCTTCTCGATGCAGTTGTCCGCCAGTTCCGCCACCCGTTTGGTGGGCAGGTCCATCTCGTATATCCGCAGTGTCTCGGGTACTTTAGTCAGGTTGAAGAAGCCGTCCGCCAGATATTGCAGATAACTGTTCCGTGCTTTCATACCTTTCGGAGTGTCCGAAAACAGCATCACGCCTTCTTCCGTCGCCACGGCATACATCCGGTTTTCCGTTCCGGGACTTTCCGTTGCCGCAACTTTCCGTCTGTCCGGCTTCCCGGCAAGACGGTTCCAAATATCATTCAGGATTGACATAGCCTTGTATTTTTAGATGTGAATAACCGGCGGCAAAGAAAACCATTCGCCCGCCAATCCGCAATACCGCATACATGCAAGTCGCCCGTTGGCGGCTGTTGGCGTGCAACCTTTACGCCAGACGCTCGTCCAGCATCCGGTTGTAGCTCTTGCGCAGGGAGTCGATGAACGGAGTGGTGTCCGTACAGCGGTCGAACACCTTGCCACGCTTGGTGTACAGTGCATTGATTTTCAGATGAAACACTTCCTCGAATATCCGTATCACATCCACTACTTTCAGTTCCCGGCCTTCCGCCGTACCTATCACTCCGGCGGCCATCAGCGCGGCCACCAGTTCTATCAGGTCACTGTCCGTACCGTTCCATGTCAGCGTAACGGCAGGTTTCTTTCCGCTTCCACGCACCGTTTCCGCTTTGAATCCGGCAGGCACACCACCGTACCGAAGCATCTCTTTTACCATTTCCGCTTCCGCATCCAGCAGTGCCAGTGTCTTACTCAGGAACACATCATACAATACATGGCGGTGTGTTTCCGTCATCCCGTTGCAGGTCTGTTGCATGAAAGCCAGTTCTATTTTCGTGTAGTTCAGCCGGCGTAGTTGCTTCATCAGGTCCCCGTCCTGCGAAAGTCCGGCAAGGCAGGTCACAAAGTGGTCATAAGCGGCAGGCAGTTCACCCGCCGCAGGTTCAGAGCCGTTCAAATAAGAGGCAAACAAATTGAAAAGAGGGGTTTCTATCAACGTTTTCATCGTATCGTATTTTTAGGTTCTACAATTCAGCACTCCACAATAAATCATCCTGCCAAAGCAAAGACAAGTGCCATGCCTGAAAAAACAAACCTATAAAACGTTGATAATAAACCATCTATAAATCGATCAAAACGATGTGTACAGTAAAACATTGTGTATCATACATCATGTGTCCGAAATTCGGACATATTCTAATCCAGACGGTACTTCTTCAATTTCAGATAAAGCGTGCTCCGGCTGATACCCAGCAGTTTGGCGGCAGCTTTCCTGTCATTACCCGTAGCTTCCAATGCTTTCCGGATAGTTGCCCGTTCCGTCCGCTCGTCGTTCAGCGCATAATCTTCCGGATGCTTGCTATTGGTTGGCAAGTCCACGTCTGTAGCGACTATCCAGTCATCTGTTGCCAGCAGGGCGGCACGTTTCACTACTCCTTTCAGTTCCCGTATGTTTCCCGGCCACGGGTATGCTTTCAGCCGTTTCTGTGTCTCCCGGTCAAAGCCTTTCACGTTCTTTCCCAATTCCCGGTTTGCAGTGTCGAGCATGAACTCTGCCAGCGGGATAATATCTTCGGGGCATTCTGCCAATAGCGGTACATACAGTGGAAATTCGTTCAGACGGTGAAACAAGTCCTCTCTGAACCTGCCTTCCGTTATCGCCTTTTCCAAATCCTCATTCGTGGCGGCTACCAGCCGAATGTCCGCTTTCACCTCTTCCTTGCCACCTACGGGACGGTAACGCTTTTCCTGCAACGCACGCAGCAATAACATCTGCACTTCCATGCTCAAGTTGCCCACCTCATCCAGAAACAGTGTCCCGTGATCGGCGGCGGCAAACATGCCCGTTTTGTTATCTGTAGCACCCGTAAAGGCTCCCTTCACGTGTCCGAACAGTTCCGATGCCGCCAGTTCCTTCGGGAGTGCCCCGCAATCCACCGCTATGAACGGGGCATCCGCACGTTCACTCAGTGCGTGCACTTGCTGGGCCACATATTCCTTTCCCGTTCCCGATGCGCCACGTATCAGTACTGTCAGCGTATCCACCGGAGCCACCAGCCGGATATGTTCCTGCAATTTCATAGCAAGCGGACTTATCCCCCGATAGTAAACCCAGCTATTTTGCGTTGTTTTTTTCTGTTCCTGCAATAGTCCGGCAATCAACTCCCGTACCTTCTCCGTCTGCACGGGTTTGGGCAGATAGTCCGTAGCACCCTTCTTTACGGCTTCCACCGCACCCGGTATGTCCCCGTAACCCGTCATGATAAGAAAAGGCATCCGGTAGCCGTTTGCTTTCATCCATTCCAGCAGTTCCACACCGTTTCCGTCTTGCAGGCGGTAGTCTGACAATACCAGTCCGACCTCTGCCCCGGCGATGAACTCCTTTGCCGAAGTTACCGATAACACGTAACGGGCTTCCAACCCGTTTTTCACCAGCCAGTTGGCCACCACCCGGGCATATACCCGGTCATCTTCCACTACCAATATAGTTTTCATTCCATGCCTTCCTTTAGTTCCTTTGCCTTTTCCACCGCTTCGTCCACTGTTGTCACCAGTTTCCAAACCTCTGCAACCGCCGTCTCATCCCATGTTTCCGGCGCCAGTGATGCCAGCCGTTCCAGTTCCGCAGCGGGTATGTCCATACGTATCGTTTCCCATAACGGTGTTCCTTTGTGTATCAGGGCGATTATCCCCGCATAATCCTTATCCTCAATGGCTTTTCGCAAATCAGCCGTTGTCTTTTCCATGTCCTGCACGAACATGTCCAGTATTTCTTTCCGGTCATCTTCCCCTTCCAGCAATGCGGTGAAGTCCGGTACTTGCCGTTGTGGCATCCTGCCGCCCGTACATTCCGCTACGGCTGACAGCAGTTCATCCATTGAGAAAGGTTTGTGCAGGAATCCCGCAAAACCGTCCCTCTTCAGTTGTTCCGTTTCCCCGTCCATCCGTGCCGTAACGGCGAGTACGGGTATCTCTCTGGATTGTCCCAGATTGCTGTTTCTCAGCAATGCCAGTACCGTATATCCGTCCGTTTCCGGCATCTGCATATCCGTCAGCAGCAGGTCATACCGCCTGGCTCGCAACAGTTCCGTCAACTCCTTTATATCATGGCAACAGTCACACGCCACCCCGCTTCGTGCCAGCATCCGCCGAGTCATGTCCGCCTGTATCCGGTCATCGTCTATCAGCACCGCCTTCAGTCCCGACAAACGGGCGTATTCCACCCGCTGCACGCTTGCTGTTTCCGGCCCGCCCGCTTCCTGCATGGGCAGGCACACCTCAAAGGTGCTTCCATGCCCTTCCCGGCTTTCCACGCTGATAGTACCGCCCAGCAGGCTGACCAGCCGTGCCGTTATCGAAAGTCCCAGACCGAATCCCGGTTGCGGGTTGTCGGCGTCCAGCCGTTCAAACGCCTTGAACAGATTTTTCTGCCTGTCCTCACTGATGCCCGTGCCCGTATCACGGACAAAGAAGCGCAGCCAGCCGTCCGCATAGCGTACACCCACATGCACGTATCCCGCCGGGGTGAACTTCACGGCATTTGTCAGCAGATTGTTCAATATCTGTGTGTCAGGCGTATGCGGTCGCCTTCCACCATTGTATTTACGCCTTCGGTTTCTACGGTCAGTCCCAGCCCTTTCTTGTCTGCCAGTGTGCGGAGCGGGTGCAGCACGTTCTCAATCACCCGTCCGGGATGAAACGTTTCCTTGTCCGGTTGTTCCTTTCCCGCTTCCAGCCGATAGTAGTAAAGCAGGTTGTTTGCCAGTCCGATGACATGGCGCGAGGCATTGAGTATATTTTCCGCATAACGGTTGCGTTGCGCTTCGTCCTTTTCTTCCGGCATCAGTTCGGCATAGCCGTTTATGGTGCTCAACGGGGCGCACAGGTCGTGGCTCACGGTCAGAAGGATATTCTGTCGGGACTGCGACAAGTCTTCATTCCGTCGGTTCGAGGCTTCCAGTTCCATGCGTGTCTTGTGTTGGCGGTTCACGTCCCGGTGTATCACCATATACAGGATGATGACGAGCAGGAACGTCCCGATGCCTATTCCCGTTATCAGCCGGAAAAAGCGGTTACGTAGGTCCTGTTGTACTTGTATCTCCTGACAGAAAGCTTCTGTTTCCTTCTGCTCGAAGTTCTGTATCAGCACGTTCATTTTCCTGTTCAGCCGCCGGTTTTGCATCCGCAGGCTGTCTATCCCGGCAGATAGTTTTTCCTCATACAGCCGGGTGGTGTCATTGATTTCTTTTTCAAGTGAGTACAGCAGGGCTGGAGATAGGATGTGGTTCGTCCCTGCGGTCTGTGGCTTTTCATCGTTTTCCGTTTTCTCCCTTTGCAGGGCGTAGGCTGATTTCTTTTCTTTCCTTTTCAGGAAGCTCCAGAAGTTCTTTGTCTTCTTCCCGGCAGCAGGAGCTTCAGTTGATGTTATCATCGAAGATGATGGGTGGTCATTGGTTTGCCATGCGACAGTCGGGATTTTCCTGCGCACCATTTCCCCGGCATCAGGCACGTTTTTCAGCAATTGCAACAGAGCCGCCATCTGTATATCTTTTTCTGTCAGCAGGCTACAAACCGAATCGATGTAGTTTTGTTGTTCCGTGTCTTCCTGTTCCAGTCTCAGTTCTTGCAGCAGAGCGGTTACTTCGGTGCGTTTCTTGTGGTAGGCGACATGATCCTCCTGCGTCCATCCAGCAACAAGTTCGCCCGTGGCGGTCAAGTCCAGCAGTCCGATGAAAGTTCGGTTGGTCAGTACTCGTGCCCCCTGCCAGCGCAATTCCTGCCGTTCCATCGCGCTTTTCTTACCCCGTTCTTCATGCACGAGCTGGATGATAAATGCAAGGCAGAATACCAGTACGAGGTATCCTGCCATGATTTTAAGTTTGAGTTTTGCTTGTATCATCATTTGGTCTCATTCAGTTACAATCTTACAATTCTTCCGACCACTTATGATTACAAATCTGTCGGAACGCAATGCGCCACCATCCCATTCTATTCAGGTAAGTAACTGTTCAGAATTAATTTAATGTTAAGCAATCAGTCCATATTTGATATTGACACTATGTCCCAGTGCCGCCAGAGCTCTATTCGTGGAATAGAAGAGCTGGTCTGCTGTGGCATAATCTTGTGGTCTGAGCCACTTGGCCTTCAATATCCTCCAAAGCGTCTCCACGATATTGAGATGCGGGGAGTATGGTGGAAGGAAAAACAGGAACAGTCCCCTCTTCTCCCAAATCCTTCTCAATTCCATGGTTCGTTTGCTTCTGTGAATGGATGCGTTATCAAGCACGATGACCGTTTTCTTTCTCACCGTAAAGGAGAAGCGGTCGAGAAAATCCACAACTTGCGTTGCACCAATACTGGATTGTGTGGTGAATCCGTGATAGACATTGCCACGGCTTACCATGCCAAATATATTCAGTCGTGCGGCTCTTGGGGAGGGAACATAGACATCCTCTCCCTTAAGTTGCCACGCATAGGGCACGTACCCTTCTGTACAGACATGGCTCTCATCGCCATAATACAAATCTATACTACCCTGAGAGGACAGGCTTTCAAGTTCTTGCAACTTCTCGCGCTTATAGGCATAGAGTTGCGGCGAAGGTTTTCCCTTTGGCCGTTTTCTTATACGCTTATATCTTGCACCAATGCGCTTAAAAAACGTTTGAAGGTAATGTCGCTGGATTCCTTGCCTGTAGCATCCTGCCAGGCTTGCCGCGCCTTGCTCACACTCTGTCGGTCTTCCGCTATCGCTGCTTTCACGGATTCCTCGTCCGAACTGTCCATAATAGGCTTCCTGCCACGTCCCGGCTTGGTGTATAAACCCTTGAAACCCTCTGAACGGTATCTTTTCAACCAAGAGTACACACTTATGGCACTCATTTCTGTCAGTTCTCCGACAGCCTCGTTGGACATGCCCTGTGATTTCAGCAGTATTGCATGGCAACGCATGCGGAAACAATGGCTCTCGCCGTTACGGAAACCATCCTCCAGCTCCATACGCTCGAGAGAGGACAATTCGATTGTGGATATTCTTCGGCTCATATTCTGTACATCTTGTATAAAGATAACGAAGAACCATAACAAGTATTATATATAAATTAAAATTGATCACTTACTTAAAACAATCTGTTATTTATCTCTCTTCATCACTTTTCGGCATTCACCGGTATCGGCTCGATACAGGCTGCCATAATATCCATCAATTTTGACAGACCTTCGCTCTGACGTTGCTGGCTGGCGGTGACATGGACTTGATACTTTGCCGTTTGATTACTGCTGCGTGTGTTCTCACGCGAAGAGGATACCTTACCTGAGATGCCTACATTCACTCCGAACCACTTTGAAGAGATATCTGTCGAAAGAGACTCGTCACTTTGATCTTTGTGTGTATTAGTTTCTGTTACCTCCATTTGAAAATCAATATCGATTCGGTCTATCAAGAGCGAAGGAATAGGCACCAAGCCAATGAACGGAGCACTTACTTTGACTTTATTGTTCTCAGACGATACGACTCCACCTTGGACTATCGGTCTTTCCAACTCAAATTTCAGCAAACGAGTTTTCTCTGTATCGGGAGTACCGTCATCTTTGGTGTCGTATGCAAGCTTTTGATAATAATCCCACGCAATGGATGCCAACTTTTCCTGTGATTCGGCAGCGGCAAACAAGGGACCACCTATTAATTCTCGCATAGGTAACCCCTTGAAATTGTCCGCTATATTATTGGCTCTCAGTGCACCTATGTTCCCCTGTTCAGATTTTCTCTGCCTGTCGGTTTCTATTGCTTTTAGCAAAGTGGAATCTTGTATCGGTTGATGACTTCCCGCATAGACGGGAGTGTCATTAAGGAAAATATACTTCAACACATCACTCCCAATACGCAACGTAAAGGCACTTTTTTCCTCTTCAGCAGCCAGATACTTACCGATGATAACCAGCAGACTCTCATCCGTGATCGGCTTGTTGCCTTCTGCACTTATAGGTTTGCCTTCCTGGTCGAGATAGAATCTCAAACTCAATTCGCCGCCAAGCGGCATCGAAAAAATTTTCTCCATAATACTTCGTTTTAATTTGACAACAGCTCTCTGACGGATATTTTTCTTTCTGACTTTTTTGTTGTTTAGATTGCTGTAAGAAAAAGTTTTCTCCTTCAACAAATTCTTGAAATTTATTTTCGTAATACAGACTGTTCATTGCAATCGTACTAATGTTGGATATTTGGATAGGTTCTTGCTCATTTTGCTTCCATAAAATAGCTTGAAGACTGGAAGCGTTGATAAAAGCCGTCACCTTATTACTTGTTGTAAAAGATGGTGATCCGTATGCCGATTCATAAGGATTAATTTCGTGAACATTTTCCATCTCTTTTTTTAGTTCTTCCCATGCATAGTAAGCAATAGGATGAACATGAAAAGCGTATAATTCGTCTTGAATGAAGTCTCCAAAAGCTTTTGTAGCAGTACCTAAGGCGAACAAGCAGCCAGTGAATTCTGCACTCATCACCCAATCATTCTTTCTGTCTGGCGGTATGTTGATATAAGTTATTTTTTCAGAATTATAGCCGACAATAGAGCAGCCATCATACTCATTGATAACATTCGTGCCGCACTCCATAATACCACCATCTCCTAACAATATGTGCTTTATGCTATCTTTAAGTTCATTTTCATACTTTAGAAGCCTCGTAGATATGGTTTTACCGACTATATCTTCAAGTAATTTTTTATTATTCACACTCATCTCTTTACTCTTGCTATTATAATCTTGGCAAAAAATATCATATAAATTTTGCTGGGTTTGTTTGTTTAAAGGATCTATCATATTTGTATGCTTAAATCTGTTTATTATATTCATCCGTCAAGCGGGCTACGCCTTCGGGAATGTCTTTTTGCTTAAAGCGGATGGTTACTTCCATCACATCGTCATCCGTTGCCTTGATACCTTCCATCTCCATTTGCAGGTCGGAGTGCGTCATGGCATTGTTGCTTTCCAATTTGTTGGCGAACGAATGGGATGCCACATCGCCTATCCGCGCTTTGAATTTTATCTCCACATCGTCCATTTCCAAGTGACTATGTGATACAAGCGACATTAACGGCACATTCAGTTCTCTATCGCCAACCTTAAGCTTTTGTGAGATAGGGGTGCCGTCATCCGACTGCCAGAACTTGGCTAGATTCTGCACTTGTTGTGCTTGCAGCATTTCCTGCGCACTGTTCACTGCGTTATGCAGACCTTTTAGTATGTCAGACAGTGCATATTTCGGTCGTTTACTGAATATACCCATATTGAATCTTATTTTTAGAGATAATTGATAATTCTTGCTACCATAATATCGTCCGTCACGCATTACTTCCCAGCTTCGGCGTATGCACGGTTTGCCCGGTCCACACGCTCTGCCAGCGGCACATCCGTTTCTTCGGGCACGATGCGGAGGGCATCGATGCCTGCTTGTTGCAACTTGCTTGCTACCCGGATGGCTATTTCGCGAGTGTAGGCGTATTCCCTCAATCGTCCGTCGGGGGAACGCTTGCCCGGAGTTTCCGCTCCGTTGCCGTTGTCAATCAATACTTTCATGGCGTATCTGTTTGTTTTGTTTATACTATTCATTGTTCTTTCTCTCTTTTGCCGGATTGAAAATCCTGATACTTATAACCGACAGATGGTAACATCCGCCGGGACGGGCGGACAGATAACATATCCGCTAGGACGGGTGTTTTTCTTATTACCAACTTCCATAACCATTATCATCGCCAACTTTATTTCCATTATAATATACCCCTCCACATATTCCAGATGGAGTATACGATATATTTGAATCGATATATCCCAAACCAATTTTCTTGTTCTTTTTTGCATCGCTGTTAGCATTCACTACACTCCAGTCTTTAATAAATTCATCAATGGTAGTATTACTGGTAATATCTATTTTTCCGCAGGAGGTATTGTTAGAGTTATAAAACCAAAATCCGGTACCAATGCCAGCCGCATAAGCGTAGTAACCAGAAGTTAGGGAATTCTTAATATATTTCGGATATATAGTAACCTTTACGGTAGAGTTTTTTATCGTGATATCGCCAACACTGCTGGGGGATCCATTGACATAAGTGGATCCAATGGCAGCAGAGCCTCCTACATCACCAGTCTTAGCAGTGACAGCGCAGTTTTCTATCAGGATATTTCCGCAAAATTGTCCGAGCCCGGCCCCAATAGCAGGCATTCCCGATTGGTTCGGGTAATTACCTCCTGTTGCATCTAACGTAATATTTCGAATAGTAATATCACTTTTTGTTCCTCCGTCACCAATGGCGGATGCGTTACCATTGGCATCTATGGTCAACTTGCTATTACTTGACCCTGAACCTTCAATGGTTATATCTGCATTATTCCATAACGTGATGCTTCCGGTTAGACTGTTGTCATTGCCATCAATGATTAATGTCGGAGTACCACCGGTGATAGAGATGGCTGGAGTATTGTCCCAAGGATTGCTGCCTTGTTTGGTAACTTGTATTTTTGCTCCTTTCAGTTTTACAGTCGGACTACCACCAGAGATAGTTACTGTCTGACTGCCAGTCCCGGTCAGGATATATTTTCGATTATCGTTGATGGTGATTGCACCTGCTTGGCTAAGGTCGTATGTGATGAAGGAGGAATTCACCGTCACAGTAAAGGTGTACACATTTCCTGCCGTGAGCGTGATATCAGAGGTGAGTGTGCAGGTAGTGGTCTTGCCATCGGCATTGATGGTGATTGTCTTGTCCATTGCGTTCGTACCCGGTACAAGGTTGGCTTCCCAGTAGGTGTCGCTGCCGTAGGTAGTTTTCTTCATGGAGATGTTGCTGAGAGAGCTGCCACTTGCCACAACTGCACCGTTGGTGACGGTACAGGAGGTATATCCTTTTACGCTTACGGCAGTGACATTCAGATTGCCGGTGTAAGTGCCTTTCTCTACCTTCACCCGCACTTTGGCAAGCTGGTGCTTGAAGTCTAAGGATATGTTCCCACTTTGGTAGTTAACATTGCTCTTTTCTTCCGCTTTCAGCACATACGCCAGTCCGCTGCTCTGGTTGGCAAGGCTGACGGTGTTGCTTGTCGTGTTTTGCCCTACGATGTTGGAATACCACGCATTGATTTTGGATGATTGGGTGGTTTTCCAATAGAGTGGTGGATTGTAGGCAGTTATGTTACCGCTTGCATCCAGCGTACAGGTGGTTTCTGCGTCATTACTGCCTCCGGTGATATTCACCTGTATCTGGTCGCCTGCCGTCCAGCTACTTATGATTTTTTTCACTCCACCCTCCTCTTTTTCCTGATCCGTCACACGTGTCTGCGGCGAAGCTACCACTTCGTCTTGCGTGGCGGTCAGCATCAACGGGTACTTACCTTCGGGCAGGGATGTGCCGCCATTGTCCGTCAGTTCGTCCTGCGTGCAGGCAGCGAGCATCAGGAGCGATGCCAGTGCGCAGGCGGTTTGCAGTATTCTTAATCGTTTCATATCGCTTATACTTTTTATTGTTTCTACAATATTGTTATAAGCGTCCGGTTTGAAAGGGAAAGTGTTGGAGGGGAGGATGGCGAATTACAAATCCGCCATAACAGAGATTACAAATCTGCTAAAAAGGAAGGAAAAAGAAACGGCAGATTTGCAATCTGCCGGAGTGGAATAACTATTTGAGGTACCTCTTGTTTACATCTTCCAATACCTGCATCTGCTGAATGGCTATCCGGTTGAGACGGACAAGCCTCTCGTGCTGCGGAAGCCCCTCGTTGATGAACACGGCATTCAGGTTCTCCATGTTCGAGAGGCAAATCAGCTCGTTGACGGAGGCATAGTCGCGGACGTTGCCTTTCAGGTCCGGGTGTGCATCGCGCCATTCGAGGGCGGTGACGCCGAACATGGCCACGTTCAGCACATCGGCTTCGCTGGCATAGATGCGCGAGGCTTGCCGTGGGATGACTTCCGCGGGGATGAGGTTCTGCTTGATGGCATCGGTGTGGATGCGGTAGTTTATCTTCGACAATTCCCGCTTGGCGCTCCAACCTATCTGCGCTTGCTCCTGCTCCTTGAGGCGCTGGAACTCTTCAATCAGATAGATTTTAAACGGTACGCTGATGGCTGAACCGAATTCAAACGCGATGTCTTTGTGGGCGTATGTACCACCGTATTTTCCTTTCTTTACGACGATGCCGACAGCATCTGTCTTTTCAATCCATTCAGAAACGCTCATCACAAAACTGGGCAATCCGGCTTCTGATTTAAAGTGGTCAAATTCGACCACTTTAAAACCGGGATTGTGAATCATCTCCCATGTTCCAAGAAATTCAAGTGTATATCGGTTACGCAGCCAGTTCTTTATTATATCTGCCGCACGGCTTTCACTTTCTTTGGCATTTGCCATATCAGTCAGTGAAATGTAATCTGAACATTTACCGACACAACTGTTATTTCTTTATTCTGAACGATTATTTTTGCCATCTTGTCTTTTGTATGTAAAACATTGGCAAAGGTACGCCTTCCTTTCCTAATCTCCAACACAATCTTTCAAAGAACGCTTTTGTTTTCAATATCTTACGTTGTGCCACCGCCTCCGGCGAGAGAGGCAGTTGCTACCTTTAGCAGGGTGGTTCACTCCGGGCTTACGCATGGTGTCCGGCGGTGGCTGTTTATTTCTAATCTTTACGCAAAAAATTCAATTCTTCTTCCGATAGCTGTTCTATTTTGTAGCGGCTATCTTTTTCACCATTTGGTAAACGTAGCAATATGCTCATATATATTTCTTCGTTTTCTGCCAAATTGATGAAATGTGGAATGATTTCTTCATTATTTTTCATTCGATTAGTCTGATATTTAAATGGTTTGCTTACTTGGAGCGATGGTTGACGGCCAACGTGTTTTCCAGCACGTTTATCTCTTCAAGGCTCATGCGTCGGACACCATATCTTTTGTTGTTGTTCTCCATGTACTTGGCGAGATTGGCAGTGGCATAGTTGAGGGTGACGCTTACGTGCGCTTCCTGACCGGCCTTCAGTGCCAGAGTGTGAGGTATCTTTGCACTGTTGTCACCGTCCAACGTCACCTCATGGGCATAGAAGGAGCCGCTACCGCTTGCTGACTGCAAAAACAAGGTCACGACTTCTCCTTTGCCTTTACCGTCCATCTGCCGGACCGTGATGTCGTTTTCCGTCAGCCGGACACTGGTGTAAACCCCTATGAATTTATCGCTTGCTTCACCCACTGTCACCGTTCCTCCGGCAGATATCGTCAGCACATTTTCTCCGGCAAACAGGCTCTTGGTAGATTCGTCCTTGCCCACTACCGTGATATTGAAGTTGTCCACATCGTTAATGGCACAACTTTTGAATCGGTCGTTCAACTTCATTGTATTACAAGAGGGTACAATGGCCGTTTCCCCCTCATTGCCATTTTGCGCGGGAAATGACACGCACAAGGAGTATGGTGTACGGTTTTTAAGGGACAATAGTCCACCCTCGTTCGTGATATCAATTTCATCCGATATCGTGTTTCCTACACGCAAGGTGTATTTACGCAACGGCTGATTGCCGTTTTCTTCTCCGAAAAGGCCGTCCAATAAAGGACCTACAACTGTTCCTATTGCAGGAATCAATGAAAAAATACTTTCTAATCCCATGGTGTTGATAATTTAATGGTTAATAGCGGGTAAACGACTTGTGATATTATTATATAAAGCATCGAAAAAACTTTCTTCACAGGGAAGTGACACAATATTATGCTGCCGGTCCTTATTATCCGATTTATTAAATTTCACCCCCGTAAGAGCTTCTAATATCTCAGCTGCCCGATTTTCTGTAAAAGAGGAAGCCATCAGTTCCACACCGATGCCGACCGGATATTTTCCTTCGTCATCTCCGGCTATGTGATAGAATGCACTCAACTCTTTCTTGAAGACGATTTCTCCTTTATCAGCCACAGTCTTCACACATTCATAGATATGATTTCGGTATTGTCTATCATAATAGATAACAACTTTATCGCATTTCAAGAATTTTTCGGGTGTCGCCTGTTTTACTGCAAAAAATTTAATACGGGAAATATAATCGTTGGCGCAATATAACAAGCCATGAACTAATTCCGTTGCCTCAAATTGAGTGTATAGATTGATAATCATTCGTTCATCGGCATCTCTGTCGGACTTAAAATGGAAATATTTTCCTATGTTAAAGGCGTCCGTATAGAGGGCAAAAAGTTCATCCACTTTTCTTTCAGCTGTTTTATCAGAGTTTTGTGGATACATAACCGGAAAAGTAAAAAAATTCCGAATAAATTCTCCATTTCCCCTGTGATATTTTGTATAATGTACCCTCTCGCGACCTAACCTGTCATAAATATCGTGAAAACTGATGGTAGTACGCCCCGTCAGATAATTCATAATATCATAGAGTCTTTCTTTTGTCTCCTTTTCATTAAAAGCTTCTATCAGTCTCATCATTGTATCGTTTTAGGGTTTGCAAACTATCTTCTTCATCATCTGTGAACATAATTGTGTAATCTCCCAGCGTCGCGTCAGTGTTCACTTGGATTTCCTTGCCCAGGTGGTCGGTTGTCTTGAGTATTCTGTGGTTGTCGTTACGCACCGGAATGCTCCCCTTGCTGTTGCAGGTGATATACTCGTGTACGATGGTGCCATATACTTTTTTTGCGGGATCGGCGGCAAAATAGGTGACGAGTATGCTTTTCCCACAATCGGCAGGCAGCCTGAAAGCCGGACTGACAACCTCTTCATCATCGGATTCGGGATAGATGTTCAAGTCGAACGGGCTGTCTATGTCGCTACTCAACAGTTGGATGCGCCCGATGTTACAAGCGCCGAAGGTGTCATTCTTGTACCGGTCTTTGGAAACCAGGGATAAACGAACCGCGTATGACTCGTCATAGTTGTTATGATTGCCTACCATGACCACTTCGGAATGCCGGTCGAGGAAGCCGGTATCTATCACGATGTTGTTGTAAGCGATGTTCGCGTGCTCCCGGAGGAAGTCCCACAAGCCTTTGTCCCCGTGAAACGAGGGGGGAAGCTGCAGCCATTTTTCTTTTTTCTGCCGCGATATGGCAAGCATGCAATGATGCAGTTTCGGATTTTCCACATCGTACAGCAGGAAGGCCTCACTGCACAGGACGATTGCCCCGGGTTCCGCCTCTTCGTGCATGGCTTGCCGTAATTCAACAACAGACTTTCCTGCAGTCTGCGCCTCCATCGGTATCCATTTATCGGGCAGATAGAGCAGGGTCAGGGGGGAATAATAAGCTTTCACTTCCCCGTTTTGGGCAATACCCGTATTGTTTCGTCCACGTACATAGATCAGGTTCGCAGTGCCTTGCAGGAAATGCTTGCATACGTATTTCGAGTAGCTGTTGACGGCATCCCTGTAGGTGAAGAGTCCGTTCTGGTAGCATATTATGTCCGGAGACATTGTGGGTGTACCCCCTTCTAAAGGTACAAGCCCTTGATCGTTCTGATTCCGTCTGATATGGAATACTTTTTCTTTTTCTGCCATTTTTTTCTAATTTAGTAGTATGTAAAAACACCAATAAATGTTCTAAGAACCAGAGATATATCATCCGGCTTTGCTTGAGAAAGGGTCTACACGGGATTGCTTCCACGGAAACCGGAACAGTTCAGTTCTATTCACGCCGGGTTTATCCCAGCGGATTCTCGTCCAAGTCACCGTCGCTGCCGGAGCCGCCTTGTGCCGGGTCCTGGTCTTCGGTATCGGGCGAAAGCTCTATCCATTCCAGCTCGTCGCTATCCACAAGGGCACGGGTATAGGTGCCGTTGCTCAGCTTGCTGCGCTCGGGGATGAACTCGATGCGCACGGCTTTCACCTGCTTGTCGAAGTTGAAGTCCGCAAGGTCTTTCACGCCCTTCGTGTCCAGCACGTAGCGGAAGTAGCCCAGGCCTTTGATGTGGACGCTCTTGCCTTGAGACATGCGGGTGTGCATCACGCCTGCAATGTCGCCCAGCACGGCTTGGACGTCGGAGTTACTGACTGTGGAGATTTTCGCCAGGTCTCGGGCGATTACTTCCGTTTCCACCGGTTTGCCCTGCACGATGGCTTGGGGATAGTAAACCGCGTTTTTCTTGTTGAATGCTTTTTTCCAGAATGGCATAATCAGTTGTTTTAAGTTTGTATGTTATTTTAACTTTTCTCGCTCGTTTCCTCAAAGAGGCGCTACAGATAGCTGTAGAAGGGATTGTACTTTGAGGAGGTCAAGGTAGTACATCGAGCGTGTCAATGTACTACTTCGAGGAGGTCAAAGTACTACCTTTACAGGGGTCAAGGCAGCAACTCCATCGGGACGATAATCGATTGAGGCATTTTTGTTGATATTATTGTATGGTAGCGGTGCCGCTGCCTTCGGTTGCCGCAGTCCATCCGTTAATGGTGGCGGTGCTCACCGTCAATCCTGTCTTGTTAACCGTAATGGCGAATGTGTAGTTGTTCTTAGCTTTCAGTTCATTATTCTCTATAGTCAGGTCACAACCATACTTCTGTCCGTCCAGTGTAATGGACAGTTTTACATCGGTTACCGTTTGAGGATAGAGGATGACCGGGGCTACCGCAGCTTCTGCGTCGCTCAAGCCGGACACGGCCATGGTCAGGTCTTCTGCCGCATTGGCTGTTGCGGCGGCTTCTCCGGTTGCCGTATTGAATGTTCCCGTCATTTTCAGTCCGCTGATGGTGTATGCCGTAATCTTGCTGAGATCTACATCTGTTCCGGCCTTAAATGTCAGCGTGATTTCACTCATCTTATGATCGAATTGAAACGCGACAGTATTGCTTTGATAGCTTTTATTCTCTACTGAGGCATACAGATAGTCTATATTTTTTTGATTATCGCCGGTCTGATTTGTCGCTTTAGTATCACTACTGATTGTTCCGACTGCCGTCCCTTCCGTTCCCGTGAAAGGATAATAAGCACTGAAATTTACGTTTCCGGTATTTTGGAAGTAGATAGCTGTACCTGTAAAGTTTCCATCTCCATTGGCCGTGGTGTATTTCATATTGATATACTTTGCCGCCATCAGGTCATTGCCGGAGGCAGTGATGCCGATTGCGTTACCATTATCCCATGTAGTACCGGATGCACGTGTCTCTACCGCATCGCTGATGCTTGCGCTGAACTGTGCCGCCACCGGTTCCTCAAGGTTCTCAATCTCGTTATTGCTGCAAGAAGCGAGTGCCAATGTCAGCATGGTGCCTGCCAGCAGGCTGTAATTTCTAATCTGTTTCATATTCGTTTTCTGTTATAAGTGACTATTAATGGTTTGTCCGGTTACATGCCGGCATTGATTTCATGGCTCTTTTCGTTCCACGGAGAGATGGAAGAAGTACCTACCGTCAGCCCGGTCTTGTTCAGGTTGATGGTGATGTTGTACTGCGCACCGGCTTGCAGTTCGTTTTTATTGTCGTTACCCGGAACTTGAGCCAAGTCTATTTCGGTGGAATACGAGTTGCCGCCCGTCTCTGCCGTAAAGCTTAGATTACCGGACGAGAAAGCCTGCGGGAAAAGAATCAGGGTATAAGCGACAGAAGCCTTGGATTCATCTTTTGTTACAGTCGGAGTATTGTATGCCACATCGGAAGTGTTATTGGCAAAAGCCCACATCACACCCGTGGCTCCGGTAGCTGTAGCTGTTCCGGTTGTCCGGTCAAAATTTCCTTCGTGCAGAAAATTCTCCAAGGAGCATACGGCGTTTTCCACATCGGTATAAGTCATATCGGCACCGGCTTTCACGATTAGCACCAGCTTTGCCATCTTATGCTTGAAAGTGAAGTCTACCGGCACTCCCTTGCTTCCCGTGCCTGTAGCATAAAGAAAGTCGAATTTCTTCTGATCCACCTGTCCCCAAGTATCGGCAGTGATGGTGGTGGCTGCGGTCAGGCTTTCATCCCACGGGTAGTAGGCGGTGAAAGTCACCGTCTGGCCGTCCTGATAGTAGATGGGCTGCTTTCCGTCATCTACTACAAACGTCTTGTTGGTATTGTCACGTTTGTAAGGGACGTTGGTATAGGTCTTCTCGCCGGTTGTTCCGGTGATGCCAATCTTGTCCGTACCTTCCCAAATATCGTTGTAGGCCCGGGTATGGGTTCCCTCAATGCTTCCGGTGAAAAGGGCTATGTTGTCCTTCTCCGTACCGGTGTTCTCTGTCTCGTCGTTGCTGCATGCTGCCAGGCTTGCAAGTAAAGCAACTGCCAATAAGTAATTAGTTTTCATCATTATGCTTCCTTTTTTTACATTATATATTCTTGTTCGTTATTAATGGGCATCTATCGTGATGTCGTCCTTTTTGTCCCATCCGGCGATTGTTCCGTCATATTGTCCTTCTACCGGAAGTTCCAGCGTGGCATCCAGTTCCAGAGGCTTCATGTCGCCTCTGAAATCCTTCAGGACTTCGGTCAGGTCGGTGGTGATGGTCTGCACATAGCCGTCCGTCAAGGTGACTTTCAAGGTCAGCACCTGCTTTTCTCCGGCGATTACGCCCAGCAGACGCATGGTGGCGGAGAGCTGCGGCTGTCCCGTGGCGCGCGTCCGTCCTGCGGTGTATGTCTGTCCTGCGGCGCGTATTCCTCCGTCGTCCGTTCCGAGTGCAAATGCCGGGATGACGGTCTTTCCTTCGGTGGACGTAATCGCTCCGGTAGTCAAATCTACCGCAGAGGCCATATTCGTCAGCGTGGCGGCGGTACTGCCGATGCGTTGCTCGTCGCCTGCTTTCAGCTTCAGTACCAATGTCAGGCAGCGGATGTGTTGCTGCATCGGTACAGTCACTTTCAGTGTATCGTCTTTCTCAATCTCCAGTTTCCGGGCGGCAGATAACAGGTAGCCAGGCATCGGTTCCAGTGTGCCGTCGGGCAGTGTGTTCACTGTGGCTGTATTTTCGTTGACGGTTATTCCTTCGGCAGGGTTATAGACCAGCAGGTCTTGTGTGCCGGGGAGAAACAAGGCATCGAATACGTTTGTCTCTTTGCTGACGGTCTGTTCCTTAGTGCCGATACGCAGGATGTAGCTGCCCGGTACGACGGCATCCGAAGAACGTCCCGTCCAGTCGGTAGTTATCTCGACCGCACCTTTGTCGGGATGCGGGGTGTTGTAGAGGTCGTCCTTTACGCAAGAGACCAATAGCAACAGCATCACCGACACAAAGGTCAGCAACTTATGCCTTTCCGCAAATTTTATTATTGGAATGAACGGGTTGTCCGTGTGAATGGCGGCTTTGTCCGTGTGAATGGTTATATTCTTCATTTATTTCTCAATTTTCAATTCTCAATTCTCAATTAAACAACCATACCAGCGTAACACCCAGTTGGTTGATGCCCCAATAGTTCTTCGTGTCACTGCCTGCACGCACCCGGACACCGTCTATTACCTTATACTTGTCATAATCAGCGTATGTATAGCCCAAGGCTGCGTGGAAATCGAGGCTCAATGCCCGGTTCAGTTCCAGCGTGTAACCGCCGGTGATGCCGCCACCCTGATAGTCGCCCTGCTTGCCGGTATCGCCCAGCTTGTAGTTGAACTCGCCGATGTGGTACATGGCTCCGAGAAATCCACGTTTCTCCTTACCTATATAATAGCGCACTTCGGGAGATACTTTCCAAAGGGCGTATCTTCGGTCTTTGTCGCTCCACGACCATGAGGTCCAGCTTCCATCCACAAGGATGCCAATATTGCGGTTGATGCGCCATTCGATGCCGAGGTCGGGGGTAAGGGTTGCCCAACGCAGGAGATTGAAGCGAAGGGAGAAGGCTGGGTAACAGTCTAAGGGAGCATAGCGAAGAATCTCTTCTCCTTGTGCTTGCAAGGGAGTGGATGCTTCACTACGTCCTGCATGACGGATAGTGTCAGAGCCCGTTTCAACCGTGGCGACGGCTTCGTTTCCGGCAGGTTCAAGTGTGTTCCCACCTTCCGTCTGTTCCGCTTCCGGTACGGCAACAGGCACCGACCTTGTCTGAAGTGGAGCAGGGACAGGTATCCGCACTACTACCCAATCGCCCTTTTCCGCATAGTTATGGGTTACAAACGATTCCTCTTTCATTCCTTCGTGCAGTATCAGTTCGGACTTCACGCGGTTGGAGCGCAGCTTGGCAACATTCAGATTTTCCGCTTCGCCGGGCAGGCTGTTACAATAACCGTCCACATAGACGGGGATTTTGCCGTCCGTAATCGCTTCCCGGTATTGGTCGATAAGTGTCGCCAGACGTTGCAGTTCGGCATAGTTCTCCCCGTATGGGATGAAAAACATATCTTTCTTGGGTACGAACCGGAATTCGTACACGCTGTCCGCCTTTTCCTGCGCCCCGAGTGGCAGGGCAAGCAGCACGAAAAGAGGCAGGTACATCATTCTTTTCAACATATTTTCTATTATCTTGATGAATTCTTTGCAGGTAATGTCGGGCGGATTGAAGGAATAAGGCCGTTCTGATGTAGGCACCTGCCTCTTTAACTCCAGACAGTAATTGATGTAGCGCACCAGATATTCCTGACTGCGACGCAGTCTGCGTTTATAATGGTAGAGGGCGATAGTAAGAAGTATTATCATCAACAGGGGCAACACGAGCAGGTAGGGCAGCACCGGGAAGATACCGCCTATTTGATAATCCAAATAGGATTTCATAATTTCTCCGGCACAAACTGGTACCGGAATGCAGGTGAAAATAAGCAGGAAAAAAGGAAATAATATAGGATAAATAAAAAGCCGGAAGGCTTGTTTATTCGCTGTTTTTTTATTATAAGAACGTCTGCATTGTGTGTTAGAAAATTATTTCTAACTTCCAAACCATTAGCGTTAAATATGTCTATACTTCTTTTGCTCATTTGAACCACACATATATTTTTTAATATGGTTCAAAAGTAAGAAAGTGAGACTATACCACCAAGTTTTTAAAGGGGGTGGTTATCCCATTTAGTCACCTTGTTATCCCATTTAGTCACTTTTGCTGTCTTACAAGGTTCCCGTTCAGTCATTATCTTTGCTTTTATTGCGATTATTATCAAATGCTTTGGAGCTTTTACGGTAGTCGAGGGGAGTCATGCCGTAGTTTTCATAGAAAAGCCGGTAAAAGGTGGTTCCCGACAAGATTCCACAATTTTGGGCAATGGCATCCATCGAAAAGTTCGGCTGTTCCAGCAAAAGTTTGGCGGCATATTCCATCCTCAGCTTGTTGATGTATTGAGGATATTTCAGTCCGGTGTTCAGTTTGAAAAGCGGTGCGAATTTGTTCTTGGGGATGCGCAGCAGCTTCATCAGTTCGTCTCTCGACAGTTCCGGGCGCAGGAAAAGTTCTTTGCTGATGATTTCATGTTCTACCTGCTCGAACAGCAGGCGGAGACCCGGGTCAATGTCACCGTCTGCAACGTCAGTTTTGGGAGCTTCATTTTTCAGCGGAATCCCTGTGGACGGTTCCGCTTTGGCCGGAAGTTCTTTTTCTGGTACATCCGGCTGCGAAGCCTTGACCGTGTCATGTTGCCGCAATGCCTCTTCCGCTGCCTGTAGTTGCTTCCGCAGCAACAGGTTGTCGTCTTTGGAGCGGTAAAGTTCCTCTTTATATTTCAGCAGCCCCGTGATGGTGCCTACCATTGCTTCGTTCTTCTTCCGGACAATGCGGGAGTGGCGGACAATGCGCCACAACAGCACACCGAGCAGCCCGATGATGCAGACGGCAAAAGACAGAATCATCCGGTTCTCCCGCAGTTCGGCGGCCTGCCTCACCAGTTGCGCCTCTTTCTCGCCTGTTTCATAAATGATGGCGAGTTCCCGGACATCGTCCTGCTGCTTACGCTTGAAAAGGGTGTCCTTCAACGCTATGATCCGGCGGCTCACGTCTGCTGCTTCCTTGTATCGCTCCAATCCGGTAAGCGCTTCCACCTCATCGGCAAGCAATCTGTCCGCATAGTATTCACTTTCCGTATTCCGTTTCTGCTGATACATCTGCTTGGCGATTTGGATATGATACAATGCCTGTGAGTAGTCTTTGGACCATAGCAGGTAACGGGTGGGCAGCATCGCCCCATCAGACGACTTCGCATAGTCTGTGGAGAGGCACTTCCGATAGCACTCGGCGGCTCGGGCCTTGTCACCCGTATGCAGATAGATTTCCATACATTGGGCATAGACGAAAGCCTTGTACATATCTATGGCGCCTGCCGGAGCTTCACTTCCCAATTGCTCGTGCAGGCTGTTGGCTTTAAGGATGTTTGGAATCAGTGTGGCAGCCTGCTGCCAGTCGCCCATGACACATAGCGCATCCATCGTTTCGCCCAACGTATAGATAAGGTCGTTCACGCTGCTCCATGATTGTTCCTTATCTACAATTTCCTCATAGAGGGCGATGCACCGGTTCATATTGGCTTTCGCATCCCCGGTAATTCCGATATAGGCTTGGCTCATACCGATATACATCAGAAATTTGGCTTCCAGATTTTTCCATCCGTGTGTCCGCGCCATTTGTATTCCTTGGGAGGCATAGCGGATGGCGGCGGCATAATCACTCGATTTGTAACAAAGACCGGTGAGCTGGGTCAGATTGTTGAGATAGGCGATTGTGTCTTTCTGAAATTCGGCATCTTCATACGCCTTCCGGCAATAAATCTTGGCGAGCTTGAGCTGTCCCATACCGTTCTGGTATATCATTGCTTTCACGGCATTGAGGCAGGTGTGGTCCGGTCTCAGCAGATTGAGCATTTCGGCTGTATCGGCCAGTGCCAGTGCACGTTGGGGTTCACTGATGGCTATATCGTAAATATAATCATACCGGTAAATGCTGTCGCCGCTCTTGTGCGGCGCGGTAGTAGAGGGGTTCCGACCGCAACTGTTCAGCAATACGGCCAGAAGCGTTATCAGGTATATATGTAGTTTGTTCATTTGTCTCCTACTCAAAAATCAATGTGCAAATGTACACAAAAAGAGCCGGAATGAACAAAAAATCAGATTTCTAATCACATGAAATGACAAGAACGGCCTATTTTTTTATGTTATCATACTTTTGGACAATGCACATGGCGGCATAAGCCGGATTGAAAAAGTGGTTCAATACAGGTTGGCACAGCCTTCCGAATCTTGCCGTATTTCAGTTCTCTTTTTCCTATATAACGATTTCCTCATTTTTATTACCCTGTCAGTAACTTCACCTTGCGTGGTTCAGGGTGCGAAGCTACGGACGGGGCCCCTAAAAATCTGCAAGCCCGCTTCGCGCCCTACGGGTTTTGGCGAAAATTTTTCAATCCGTCCAGCCGGGCGGTTGAAAATTTTTCACCAAAAGCCTTGCATATTTTCTCCCCGTCCGTATCTGCCCCCTGAAACGAGCAAGGTGAAGCCACCGACAAGGCATAAAAAAAAAGTCAATGTTATGAAAAAGAGAACTGAAATACAGCAAGATTTGAAACGAGGCTTCGGCGCCGCTCCAACCGGCATTAAAAATTTGGTGAAGTGGTCGTTGGTCGGCTTCGTGGTGTACGTGGCGGTGCGTTTCGTGTGTGCCTTTGTCGGTGGTGTGGTGGCAGGTTTGGGCGGTTGGTTGCCCATGTTGGCAGTTTTGGCGGTGGTGGTTTTCCTCTTCCGTGCCGTGTGGCGCATCCTTTCCGCTTTCCTTTCCCTTTGCGTGCTCGCTCTTTTCATCCTTATTCTTTGCGTGATACTCTGACAGAATATGAATCATTTTAAAATCAAATCATTATGAACAAAGTACATTTATTGGGAGCATACAGAAATTACGACAGAAACGTTCAGACCGTTTCAGTCAACCAAGTGGTAGTAATGGAAGGCTACAGCCATGACAGCTATGTCGTGTATGAAGTAACCCGTGACAAGTGGGGAATAATCTATCATCTTATCAATCTGCGGACATACGAATTCGATACTTCCGGCCTTATCCGCCCGTTATCGGAGAAATTCGGGATAGGAATCTATTACGATGATGCGAACCCCAGTTTTTTAGACCCTTTGGAAACAGCCGCTTTACTGACCAAAGCAAAAGAGAAGAAGGCCGAGACGGAACGGAAAGTGAAGGAAGAACGGGAAGAATACGAGCGTATCGCAAAAATCGGTGCGGAACGTTTGCGCCCCCTTATCCCGACGGATGCAAAGGCGGTCATTATCGGCACACTACGTGTGAACGAATGCGACAGTTATACGGACTATTACGGTTACAGTATAGGAAGAACCGTCATTTTAGGCTTTTCCAAACATACACGCAACCTCTTTTCGGAAATGCGCAAGCATGCCGCCAATTTTGAGGGAACGGCCTACTTAGCGGAATATAACGCAGATTACGAACACCGTGAGAATTACAGCATGGGGGACGGCATGTATTTGGGCAAGCACAAGTACAGCGGTTGGACGGTTGAGAAAGAGCCTATCTGTGACCTTGAGAAGTTCATAGAACGGTATGCGCACACCGCAGGGGATGAAGCCAACCTTTGCATGAAAGCACCGCAGAGGGAAACCGAAGCGCAACAGCCGACAGCAACCGCAGACCTTTCAGCCCTCAGTCTTGAAATCGTGGAATACAGCGAGAAGGCGATTGCCGTATTCGGTGACACCAAGCCGATAAAGGACATTTTGAAAGACTTGAACGGTCTGTTTCGTGCAAACCTCACTTATAAGGGTGAAAGGCGTGCAGGGTGGATATATTCCAAGAAGCAGGAGACGAAAGTAAGGGAAGCACTCGCCACGTGCAACCATGTATGACAGCATGAACGGCAGGGCGGAGCAATCCGCCCGCCTATCAAAGAACCCATAAAAAAGTAATGACATGAGAACGGAAACAAGAACATACACCCTCTATCGGATAACCGAGTTATCCGAGGAAGCCAAAGAGAAAGCGCACACCGAATGGTTATGCAACCGATACTTTTACGGTTGGACGACCGAGAACCGCCAAACCCTTGATGCCTTTTGTGAACGCTTCGGCATTGTGTGCGGTAATTGGAGATATGACGCATGTAATTATAGCTATGACTACCGCAGCAGGCAGGAAGATTGCATAGACAGTCTAAGCGGTTGGCGGTTGGCAACCTATCTGATGAATAACCATTGGAACGACCTATACCAAAAAAAAAATTTTTGGAACGGAAGGAAAGGGAGAAAAAGCAGAATATTTATAGATACCTGTTGTCCCCTTACAGGCTATTACATTGATAACGATATTCTCGATCCGATTTATCAGTTCTTGAAATCCCCCACCGAGAATGTCACGTTTGACAACCTTATGAACAAATGTCTCGACAGTTTTTTCCGTGCTTGTCGGGATGATATGGAGAGCACCCAAACTTTGGAATACTTCACGGAAGAAAGCAACGCCAACGATTGGGAATACCTTTCAGACGGAAAACTATTCAATTAATTATCAACATTTAAAAACTTATCATTATGAAGACGAACAAAAAAGTACAGAAGAACAACGTACAGAAATCAGAGAAAGAGACAGCAGTAAAAACAACCGCTTTGGCTATCATCCCAAAGCCGATGATGTTACTCGCACCGCAGGACGTGCCCACCGTTACGGAAGAAGCACCGCAGCAAGCCACGTTCAAAGCACCGCTTGCCACGGCTACAGCCGAGACAGACCTTGATATTGCCACCGTACACCCAAGCGCAGACAACCACCGCAAGACGTTCAATGACGCATCATTGCAGGAACTTGCGGAAAGCATTCGGGAAGTGGGCGTTTTGCAGGCCATTGCGGTACGCCCACGCACGGAGGGCGGTTATGAAATCATATACGGCGAACGCCGTTACCGTGCATCCCTGCTTGCAGGAGCAAAGACCATAAAGGGAACTATCTACAACAATATAACGGACGATGAAGCGGAAGATATGTCATTAAGTGAAAATTTACAGCGTGAGGAAGTACGCCCCACCGAAGAAGCGAAAGCCTTCAAACGGTTGCTTGAAAAGGGACGGTATGATATTTATTCTTTGGCAGGACGTTTCGGACGGAGCGAGAAGTATATCTATACCCGATTGAAACTGAACGAACTCTATGCGCCTATCGGTGAACTGTTGGATAACGACACAATCACTATCAGCGTAGCCGAGGAAATAAGCACCTATGAACCCAATATCCAAAAGGACGTTTACGAGAAGCACCTCAAAGAGGGCAACGGTGATAATTGGACGGACTATACATTGAACCTTTTCAAAAGGCATTTTGAAAAATGCTATACCACCGACCTTGAACAATACAAGTTCGACAAGACGGAATGCAAGGCGTGTGTACACAACGCAGCCAATTATAACCTCTTTGCCGAGCATAACGGGTGCGGACATTGCACCAACCGCAAATGTTTGGAAGCCAAGAATGCCGCCCATGTGGCAAAAGAGACGGAGAAACTTTTGAAATCCGATCCGAAGTTGGTCGTTGCTCGTCCCTATTACGGAAGCCGTAACGATATGGCACTCCAAAAATTGGACAAGAAAGGGCATGAAATCAAAGAACTTGATTACAACGTATCGGCACGGGAATATCCCAAAGCACCCGAAGCACCGAAGCAGGAACAGTTTACCCAGCCGAAAGAGTACGAACAAGCGGTGCAGACATTTGAGCGCAGAAACGAGGAATACGCCCAAAAGGTGGAGGAACTCAACCGTAAGAAGGAGGAAGGCAGGATAAAGACCTATGTAAAGGTAGGACAGACAGAACCCGAACTCTGTTACGTGGAGATAAACAAGAAGGAAGCCGCCCCCGTCACCATCGAGACATTGCAGGAAAGAGACAAGCGTTTCAAACAGCTTTCCGTTGAGAAGATAGTTGCCGATACAAAGAAAGTGGTACGTGAGAATGACTACCCCGAAAGCCCGTTCACGCAGTACGAGGACGGAATGATATATTTTATCATGCTTACCCGACTGCAAAGGAAACATTATCCGCTTTTCGGCATCAAAGACCAGCCTTTCGCATTGGACGAGAAACAGCGGATGAAAATCGTTTCCAAACTGACGGACGCACAAAAGACGGTCATCAAACGGGATTTCATCAGCCACTTCCTTTGTGAGAACGGCTACGGAGACAACAACGCATCCAAACTGTTACGGGACTTCGCAAACATGCACTTTCCCGACCAGTACGGACTTGCCAAAGCCACCCACGAGGAAGAGTATCAGAAACGGCATGAACGTTTGGAAGAAAGGATAAAGGAAATGAAGAAAGCGGAAAAGAAAACAGCCAAAGAAGCGGAAAAGCAGCAGACGGCAGAAAAGACGGAGAAGAAAGTCACCGCCCCGAAAACGGAGAAACCCGAAAGCGGAAAAGCAGCCTAAAGCCGAACAGAAAGCATGTGCCGGAGACAACATCCGGCACATCTTTTTCCACGCCCCCAAGAGAACAGAGGGCAGGGCCGGGCTACCCCACCCACACCGCCACCGTAAAACCTTTAAAAATATCAGCGTATGAAATATATAAGAATGTCACCGAACGTGGAGTATTCCACCGACAGGGAATTTTTCCTTGAACATCAAATCCTCTGTATAGTAGGCAGGGAAGGTACGAAGTTTTGCAGTCTGATAGAGAACCGTCTGTTCATGCGTTCCCCAAGCCGCCATATCAGCAAGCGGATGCAACTGCATATCATGTGTGAAATCCACGAGGACATCTGCCGCCTTCGCTATGGCGGCGAACCCGTGGGCTGACCTGCCACACCCCACACCTGAATATTCCTTCTCAAAAAAAGTCGGGCAATCCCTATGCGGTTGCCCGGCTTTTTTCTATTTTTGTAGGGTTGAATATAAAAAAGACTGTTATAAGATTAAAGGAATTGAATGATAACATATTAGAATAGCTTTTAGCTGTTTATTCTTACTCTCGAAACGACCAATTTTAAAGCAGGAGAATAAACGGGCGGAGTCCTTGTCATACACTAATGGCACGGTCTTAACTCGTTTCCTGCATGGGTGCTTGGTCGTACCTGAGAGTAAAACTTGTTAAGTTCCGTGCTTTTTTCGGTGCTTAACAGCAATAACGGACAAGGTATTAATAAAAAACTCATAGAAAAATGTACGACAAGAATGTAGCCATCACAGGCTGTACCATTGAAAAGACAACCAAATACGACCAGTTCAAGGAAGATAAAATCCGCATGGAACTTTACCGCACTATCCTTGCGCTTTACAATGAAGGATACCGCATATTCTCTTGTTATCTGAATACCTATATCGGATTATTGGCGGCAGATACGGTTATCATGCTCCGTAAAGCGGACAAATGCCCGGACATACGCCTTTCAGCCGTTATCACCGGCATACGCTACCCGAAAGATACCGACAAGGTGTATTGCGCCTTGTATGACGACCTGATAAGGCAGGCGGACAGCAAAGAGACGCTTCCGGAAAAAGAGAGTTTCGGCAATGCGCTTGCCGGCAGCCATATCGTCTGTTATTACGATGACCTTTCCAATGAAATGCAGCGGATACGCACATCCGGCACTCCTTATACCAATATCCGTAAAAGGATATAGGCGGCAGACTTTACGGCAGTTTACAACAGCTTTTCCAGCCGTTCAATCCGTTTTTCGGTGGACGGATGCGTACTCATGATATATTCGGTGAACGAAGGCCGCCCGCCATCCGTTTCCGCCACCGCCAGCCGACGCAGGAACGAGAGCAGGCCTTCCCCGCAACCGTAGCGCACCGCATACGTGTCGCAGCGGTATTCGGCATATTTGTTGATATTCACGTCAAGGATACGGCTGATACCGTAAATCGTATGGTGCAACAATTTGTAGAGGCTCCACCAGAGTTTCGCCATCCCCACTACGGTGAAACGGACAGCCGGGACCACGGCTATTGCCAGATTGCCTATCAATCCGAAAAACAGGGCCGGAATCAGGAACAGCCCGTACAGGCAGCGGTACCCCAATGACTGCATAGAATACAGCAGCACCTGATAGACGAAATCATAATGCGAGATATGTCCCACCTCATGGCTGATTACCCCTTTGAGTTCCTCGTCCGATGCCATCTGAAGAATACCGCCCGTCAGCCCGATTGTATTGAAGCCGAAAGTCACGGCATTCGTGCGTGCGTCCTTATTGCGGTAGATATTCAGTTTCCGTTCCATCCCCATTTCCGAAAGCAGGCGTTCCACCCGTGCCCGTTCTTCGCCGCCCAGCGGTCTGTAACCCTCTTTCATCCGCATCATCCATACGTTCAGCGGTGAAAGGCTGTACAGGATGTAAAGCAGGACAATATAGAAAGGCAATGAATAGACCAGATGATGCGCAAAGCCGTATCGGGCAAACAATCCCGGCAGGAAGGAAGGAGCCATCCATTCCACGATAGCCAGCAGCATGACGTAAAAGGCGGATATAAGGACAATATTTATCACTGTCACATAAGAGAGCAGGAGCAGCTTGAATAAGATGCGGAATATTCTGAGTGTTGTTTTCATGTGCTACAATTTAAAACGGTGGGTAAATATAAAAAGTTAATTTCAATCGGCAGGCAGGTAAATCAGTCTATTTACTCCCATCCTGTCATTTTTTTTAAACGAAAAACGGCGGGATGCCCCGCCGTCCTTCCTGATTGGCTTGACAACGGCTATTCTTCAGCCGTGCCGCTTTCCGTGTCAAACGTGACCGTCATCTCCCTTTCCTTTCCAAAATTATCACGGACAAAGAATTTCAGTTCCGACCGCTTGGCACTTGTGGAACGGTAAAAGAGCGTGAACACCTGTTTCACCGGATTTTCCGTGTCCAGTCCCGGCACCCCTGCCAGCGGCCTCACTTCCCGGTTGACAAGTCTTACGCCTTCACTGTCGGACACTTCACCCTTGCCTTCCACCTGTATGTAGCCGAGTTCGTACACCGCCTTTTCGTAGTCGCCTTCCCGGTCGAGATAAAAGCGTATCTCCACCGTCTCACCCGTTGCGATCTGTTTTTGCAGATACCATGACGAGAGGCTGAAATCATAATCCTGCCGGATGTCTATATCGTCGTTACATGAAGTGAAGGCCAGCACCGCAAAGAGTGCGCCTATACATATATATAATACGTTTTTCATTTTTAAGTTTCTCCTTTCTCTTTTCATTAGTTGATAATAAGGCGGACGCCCAAACCTATCTGCGTATGGAAGTTCCCCGCATCCGTACCGAACAAGGCCCTTTCCTTGACTTGCAGCAAGAATATCACCCGGTCTGTCAGATAGGCTTCAAAAGCCGCGGTCAGCCCACCGCCATAGATAAAGCAGTCTTTGTTTGTCACCGCCGCCCCGTCATGGAGCAGCTTGTTCCCCCAATTGACCGTCTCGAAACCGCCCAGAGCGGAAAGCCCGATACGGAAACATACATTCCGGCCCTTGTCCGACAATACAGGAATAAAGTAGCCGAGCTCTCCCGTGAACTGCGCTTTGGGTATCGCTTTATTTTCGTAGGTGTACTCCTTTATCTGATAATCCAGACCGTACAGCCAGTAGGTACGGTTACGGTTGGTATGTGTAAAGGCCAGCGAGGTGAAGTAGTGGCGTTCGCCGCCACTCTTCCATGAAAGGAAATGATTCACCCCACCCGATGTGAACTGTATGCCCGTCTGTCCCGGCAGGTCACGTTGCGCGTAGGCTTCGCCCGCAAAGAGCGACAACACGACAACCGTCAATAAGAATAGTATTCTTTGCATATACATTATATTATATATAGGTTATTATTTCAGATGCAGTTCACTGATCGGTTTTGCCGCCACAAGGTCGGTGTTCTCGATACGGAACGACTGGTGACGGGCACCGCCCTTTTCGTAAATCTCCACTACCAGCAGCTTGTCGTCCGGCAGTGTCAGTTTCGGCAGTACGAATACGTTCCGTACCATCGCCTTGCCGTCCACCGTCGTCAGGCGGTTGTAAGTCCTTACAGGTTCCACGAAACTCTCCTGCATGGCCGTGCGTTTCGCCACCTTTTTGTCAACCACCTTGAAACGGATATAGTCTATGTCGAAAGACACGTCCGAGTAGTTGCGTATGGAAGTATGCAGGTACAGCAGGTCATTGTTGATGTAAAGTCCTTTCAGCAGGCTCTGTATGCCGTACTTCTTGCAGCCGATATGCCTGATGTCCCTCTTGTTCTTCTTATACAGCGTGTACATGATGCGGTTCACCACCAGCGGAGTCTCCCCACCGAGTTCCTTCAGCTTCACGAACATGCCGTCGCCAGCCGCCCCGCCCATCGGGTTCTCCCGCAGCCAGTCTTCCATCTCGATAGAAAGCTGTGCCGGTTCGTCCTTATATACCACGTTAAAGGAATAGAAGCAGCCGTCAGCCGTAATGACCGAGAAGTTCGTCTCGCCCCCAAAACCCTTTACGGCAGCCTTGATGCGTACCACATTCTCCGCACCCGTAGCCTTGTCGGCAATGATGTCGTAGGAGCCTAAATCCACATATTTCACTTCCGAAGGGAACAGGATATGTACGGTCTTCGAGAAAGTCACCTCGATACGGTGCGGTGCGATAATCCGGTTGGTGGGGAAAATCTTTGTTTCCACGGGTTCCTGCGCCTTTACCGCCCATACGGCCAAAAGCATGACGATTGATAGAATAAATCTTGTCTTCATAATCTGATTACTGTTTTTTGGATATTAATAAAAGTTGATAATTCGCTTTTACGGCCACCTTCACCTCACGCATCTTGGTGGCGAGATATTGTGAGCCGCCGCCAAGCACGCCCCGTGTCACGTCCATGACGAGTTGTTGCGAGGCACTACGTGCGAACGAGATGCTTGTCCCGAAACCGCTTCCGGTATTGGCGGCGGTTTCCTTCATGGCGGTGCGTTCCACCGTGTTCGGTACGAAGAGTCCGGCCTGTCCGTCCATGTCGTAAGCTACCAGTTCCACTGGCAGGATGTTTCCGCCGCTTTCAATCGAGTTCACGCTTACCGCCATCCGCTGCCCTTCGATGCGCACCATACCGTAAAGCGGGGTATTTGCGGGGACAAGCACGCCGCCCACTTGCAGCGGTTCCAGCAACCTGAATTTAATTCATGAACCGGTAGTCACCGTCTGGTCTTCCGCCACACAGGCCCGTATCGTGTTGCTCCCGGCCTTTTCTCCGGCTCCCACGGCAGTGGCAAAGCCGTAATTGCGGGGTATCGTATCCATGCCCGGAGGTGCGGCCAGTGACGAGACCACATTTTCCGTGGCACGCCCTGCGGCCATTGCGGCAGGATTGCCGGGTGCGGTTCCCGTACCGCCGGCAGGCTGTATGCTCTTTACCTGTCCGCCCGCCTGACCGGGAAAATAGCGTGCCGCCATCTCATACGACTTTTCCATCAGTTCCAGCGGGTCCTGTCCCTTCCGTTCCCGTTCCAACTTTTCATTCAGCTCCTTCACCTGCCGTTCCAGGTCGCTTACTCTGGGATTGTCTTTCGGTTCCTGATAGAACGAGGTGATTTGTCTTGAAATTTGTTGTTGCTGTTGCCGTGACTCCCGGATAGCGTCCTGTTTCGATGCCGCCTTTTCCGGCTTCAGCCCGTCCGGCGTGTCCGGCATCAGGTAATCGCCCGCCACGTCCTGCAAGGTCCTTACCTTTTCCTGCCTGCGCTTCTTCATCTGTTCCAGTTCGTAAGCCTTCTGTTTGTCCGCCATCGTTTCGGGAGCTATGGCATCGGGTATCGTCGTATTGATGCCTGCCGCCCCTTCCGTCGTTTTGGAAGCGTCCGGCTTGAAGATAAACCAGATGAATCCGGCGCACAGCAGCGAGAGGAAAGCCACCACGCCATAGAATTTCAATTTCTCTGCGGCCTTGCCGCCTGACTTCTTCTCGGATGCGGGTTCCGCCTTCTGCGCTTCCCGCTGTTTTTCTTTCTCTTCTTTTTTATCGGATTGTGTCATTGAATGAATGTTTTAAAGGTTTGATACTGTCCGTTTGGGGCAGCACAACCCTGTGGATGTGCTGTACCTCAATCGGATATGGGTCCGTTCCGCAAAAACCGCCTGCGATGTAGGCGAGGTCAACGGCGGCAAACAGGCCGAGCAGATAAAGGATAATCAGTCTTTGCTGCCGGTAACTTAACCCTTCCCACCGTTTGCGGAGCTTGCTCATATAGCGGCCCTTCCTTGTTCCGAACTTCCGAAGGGCCTTTTTAACGGGATTATCTTTCATACTGGCCGATGTCTTTGTTTTCTACAATCGTGAAGCCTTCTATCAGGAATCCCTGCGGGTTGTTGTCGCTCCGGGTTACGTTCCTCAAACGGCAGGTGGTGACAAGCGACCTTTCGGTGACGCTGCTTGACCGGATGATGTGCTGGCGGCTATAGGTCTTCATTTCGTACGGATAACTGTTGAAGTTCCCCTGTATGCTGTCCACCGTCAGGGTTTGTGAGATGTTTCCCGCTATCATCCGGTTGAAATACCCTTTCTCCTGCAAGTTCCGGTAATACCCGATAGCGCTTTCATCCGAAAGGTAGAGGGCACGCCCCACATTGCTTTCAATGGCATCCTTGTCCGGTGAGAGTGTGAAAAACAGTTCGTGAAAACGTCTGATATGTTCCCGTGCCTCTACCGGACGGTTTTGTTGCGCATCCTGCGAGAGAGCCAGCATCAGCGATTTGCCGTTGTCCAATACATAAATCTTCTGCCGTTGGGCTTCCGCAAAGTCATAAGCCTTTCATACGGCAAAGACCGTTACCAATGCACACGCCCCTAAGAATACCATCCCGAACAACCGGAGTTGACGGAATGACGTCTCGATGTTTTTTAATGACTTAAATTCCATGTCTTTATTCTATTTTTAGGTGATATGATTAAAATATTTTCTTGATACGCCCGGCTACCGTTCCGCCCACAGCACCGCCTACCGCTGCAGCACCGTTCCCTGCCATCTTCCCGGCCCCGTTGGCTTTCTGTCCGTAAGCTCCGGCACCGCCCGCCTGAATAATCCACGATGAAACGGTGGGGACACAAAAGTAACCGATAATGCCTATAATCATAAAGATGCAGTAAACGCTATTGGAGGCATCCGGTATGAAATTGGGATCCTGCAACTGCTTGATGTCCTGCTGCAACATTAGTGTCTGTATGCGTGAGAGGATAGCCCCGAACAAGTCACCCACGGGCAGCCACAGATAAATACAGATGTAGCGGGACAGCCATGTGGTAAGCGTACTCTGGAATCCGTCATAGACGGCCAGCGCAAAGGAGATTGGCCCCAATATGGACAACACAATCAGAAAGAAGGTCCTCAGCGTGTCTATCAGCAGCGATGCTGCCTGAAAGAAGAGTTCCAGTAGCTCCCGAAACCATTGCCTCACCTTTTCCCCCATATCGTACACCGCCTTCTGCCCGTACATGTTAATCATTGTGTCCATGTCACCCAGCGACCAGCCAAGTTCATCTATTTTCTTGTCAAATTCCTCGTCACTCACCAGAAAAGCCTTTGCCGGATCACGCAGCATTGCCTGCCGTTCCAGTTCATCCTTTTCTTCCTGATACTTCTTCATGTCAAAGGTTTGCTGTTCAACCAGCGAGGAAGTCGCACTGCATACGGGAGAGAGTATCCCGTTGATAGTGCCCAGAACCATGCTCGGAAAGAACATGATGCAAAGGCCGAGCACAAACGGGCGAAGCAGCGGGAACACGTCAATCGGCTCTGCCCGTGAGAGCGATTGCCATACCCGGTAGGCCACATAGAACAACGCTCCGAGGCCCGCCACCCCTCTGGCCACACCCGCCATCTTTTCGCACAGCGGCATCATTTCACCATACAGCGAGCGCAGAAGCTCGTGCAGGTTCGTCCAGTCTATTGATAATAATAACATAGTCTTCTTTTGAATTTAATGGATGAATGATTACCTGTAACGCTGGTCGTGTGTCCCGTACAGGGCGAGCACCCGTGCGGCATCCCCCTTTTTCTTGCTGCGCAGGTACGATACCCCGATGTTCTTGCGGGTATAGTACCATGTCAGGTTCTTGTATTCCAGCACTTCGCCGTATATCCGGTTGATGATGTCCAGCCGTTCCTTGTCGGTCATCGAGAGTCCGGTGGCCGTGGTCACTTCCTTCAAATCCAGCAGCAGGTCGCTGCTTTCCTTGAGCAGCTTGTTATACCCGAAAGCGATAGCCGAGAGTTCTTCCACCATAAAGTTGGGATCGCTCATCATCGTGTTGAAATTCGTCACGTAGATGTCGCTGATGTCACCGACTAAAAGAATGGTCTGCTGCACTTTACGGGCGCCTTTTACAAGGTCATGCACCGATTTCAAAGCGTCGTAGTAAGCCTTTCCCTGCTCGTAAATCTTTACAGTCTCCTGAAAGTTGCTCCACATGTTCTGCGCTGTCGATGAAGTCTGTACGATTTCATTGGCAGAGTTCACGATACTCTGTGCAAGGTTTGTGGGGTCTATCACCGCCCACTGCGCTCTGACTGTCACCGAAAGTGACAACAGAGCCATGAATAGAATTGTCATTTTCCTTTTCATATGTCTATCTCCTTTCTTTGGTCAGTAACTGCCGGCTGTCGTCATCACGGGCGAACAGCCCGTAACTGCCGAACAGCAATACCTCGCTGCCTGAAAAATATCCGATGCATCCGGCATCCCTGTTCCCGTGCAGGAAAAGGTCGTCACCGTTGCGCAACGGGATATTGATTTCAGTGTAGGTTCTTTCTCCGGCGAACAGCGTGGCCTTGTACCCCTTGAAACCGTCTGTCACCCGGTTCGATTTACGGATAGTCAGCGTCGAGCCGCCTTCCTTGTTCATTCAGTGTCCGCAGATGCGGTCATGTTCCAGTTCTTTTCTCATCTCCCCAATCAGGTTCAGCAGGTCCAGATTGGTCAGGGTAGCGTCTCCAAGCGCTTCCCTGCATTGGCTTAATAAATCTTTCTTACTCATTGTATTTTATGGATTAAAGGATTACTTGTTTTCCTGCCGTTTGCTTTCGGCAAGCTGTTTGATTGCTAACTCTATATTGCCCCCCAGCTTTTCGGTCAGCCGGGTAAGTTCCAGTTTTTCAGACTCTTCGGTCGTGTAGCAGTAGGCTAAGCACCCAGCGCCTTGTCATATTTCTATGGTAGGTTTCCGAGTACTCGCCTCCGAACCGGACTTACAAGTCTCCCTGTATCCGGCTCTCCACTAATTAATTCAGTCTGATTCTTCGGTCGGGGTCTATTTTTGCATGACACTTTGAGCAGACAGCCAAAGTTTTTCGTCTTCGAGCTATCATTTTCTTTTCCCAGTCGGATTTACCTTTCAGGTCTTTAAGTTTGCGAACGTGATGCATTTCGAGTTTATCGGTAGCACCGCATAATTCGCAGACTTGGAGCTTCAGCCTTTCCATAAGGCTGTTACGTCCACCTGTTATGGAAACTGTCCGTGGAATAGTGTCACAGTAAATATTCCCTGCAACCTTTTTGCGTTTGAAACCATCATGATAAAATGATTGGTAAAGTGTCTTACCCTTACTATTTTCATATGCCACTTGGAAAACCTTGTTCTTTTTATATTTCAGAAGTATTTTCTTTACAGATGATTTGTATTTGTTCGCAAATACCTTATACATGCTGTATGACATAATGTGATAGAAAGAATTGATGACATAGCTGTTATTGGCTATTGAGTAGTAATTATAGAACCCTCGGATTTCGGCATTGAACTGACTGACTATTTCCAAGTCATCCAAGTTCAGCATGTACGTTCTGACGATGGATTTCCAAACCTCTTTGCCATTGACGACCGCGATTCTTGCGGCTTTATAATCAAAGAGTTTCTTCCGCATCGTTTCAAAATTCAGGTACAATACAGGCTTGTGTCCGAATGCACGAACCGTTTTACCATACTTATCCTTACGTAAATCGTTACACCTACGTATAAATACGTCATATCCGAGAAATTTCGCTGGTTTCTGCGCATTGGTTATCAGTGTCTTTTCGTCTGACAGTTCCAGTTTAAGAGCTTCATTCAAATAATTCTTAATATCCTCTTTTACTGTTTTGCAGTCTTCAAGACTACCGGTAATTCCAATCAGAAAGTCATCTGCGTATCTCACGTATTTTAACCGTTTGATACTGCTGTCCATTTCATTACGTGTCGGATAGTTGTTCCGTTCTTCTCGTAGCCGCTTAATTTCGGCGGTCATCTGTTTCCTTACCTTTACATCTTTCTCATTCTTTAGTTTCTTTGCCAGTCGGTATCTTCGCTGTTCGTAGAGCTTGTATCGAGCGTCGCCTTTTCTTGTTACCCCTTTATTGAACCGATTGATGTATTCCTTGATGTACTTGTCGAACTTGTCAAGGTAGATGTTAGCCAGTATTGGGCTGATAATCCCGCCTTGCGGAGTTCCACTGTACGTTCTATGAAATACCCAGTCTTCCACATATCCGGCATTCAGGAATTTTCTGATAAGCCGCAAAAATCTCTCGTCGGCGATACGTTCCCGAAGAATATTAATCAGTACGTCATGATTGATATTGTCGAAGAATCCTTTAATATCGCCTTCAATAAACCATTTCACGGCAGTGAATGTCTTTTGTATATCTATAAGAGCAGTATGACAACTTCGTTTGGGACGAAACCCATGTGAAGTATGTTCAAAACTACCTTCATAGATTGCTTCAAGTATCATTCTGACTACTTCCTGTACCAGCTTATCATCAAAAGAGGGTATGCCAAGCGGACGTTTTTTCCCGTTTTTCTTAGGTATGTACGTCCTTTTGGACGGATTAGGCTGATAAGTCTCATTTTTAAGACTGCCAATCAGTTGTTCAACTCGGTCAATGCTCATTCCGTCAATGGTTTTACCATCGGCTCCTGCCGTCATGTTGCCTGTCTTGCTGTAAATATTCTGATAGGCTACATAAAACATTTCCTCGTTAAACAGCACTCTATACAGCCGCTCAAACTTATAGTTCAAGTTACCGCTGTGTTTACTCAGACTGTTCAACACATTTTCTGGATTTCTCATGTCTCTCACATCTTCCTTTAAATTGTTAAACTTAATTAGCTGCTCCCCTTCGCCATGTACAGGGCGTTACCCTGCTCAGACTACTATGGAAGCTCCGTTGCCATGCCGGATATTCAGGGGCAGACCCCATAGCCCTACAACTGGCTTTCCGGTTTAGGCAATCCCCGTTTAGAAATTTGACGACTATTTGGCTCGATAGATTGTCGGATACGACTTTCGTCCTTTACTACTTATGGTAGTTGCCTTGCGGTAAGTTTATGCTACTCCTGCTACGTGTCATCAGTGTAGTACCGCAACATAACGGTATAATTCCGAAGAATTATTCAACTGTCTTCCGTCATTGCCCAAGGATACGACTGCTCGGACTATCGTTCAACCAATACAGGCTTTATCCTCATATCTATCATTTTAACTTGCCATTCGGTCGCAGCCTGACAGTTGGCTGACTTATGGCTTTACCAACGTGCTATGTTCCCTTGTGGGGTTTTCCCCTCCGGTTAGCGGTTGTTAATGGGCATTTTAAACACTTGCCCAGTCGCTTGCCAAAGCGACATTCGTCAAATTCCCTTTACGGGCGCACCAGATACTCTTCGCCCGAAACTTCCGTCGCATACACCGCACTTTGCGTGCCGCCGAGTCCTATCCAGACCTCTTTGTACTTGCGGTTTGCCGCATTGGCAAGATTGATAGACAGTATTTGCGCCCGTTCCTTGTCCGTCAGTCCGAGCAGGTTCTGTATCTGGTCGAACTTGTTCTGATACTTCCGTTGGTCAAGCAGTATCTTGCAATCCGAATTATTGATAATCGTCTCCTTTACAATGCTGCTTGATATGATGTCGTCTACTTCCTGTGTCACGACAACGGCTTCACCGAAGAATTTTCTAACCGTCTTAAACAAATATTTTATATAAGAAGCCATGCCTTCTTTGGCGATTGCCTTGCCGGGTAGGTCGGGGGCATTACTGCCCCTTTCCCCCCTAAGAACCGTACGTGAAAGTTTCCAATCATACGGCTCAA
>PPYF01469373.1_pt1 | contig 43360 bp, 40 predicted proteins | sample 1559871 | NCBI WGS metagenome assembly PPYF01 (sample SAMN08240021, study PRJNA423297) | Human gut metagenome, whole genome shotgun sequencing project.
TTTCAAGCGCATAATCATAACGGAACGAAAGAGATTTCCGTTTAGCAAACATTTCTTTCAAGAGTTCTTTCTCCCGGTCGAGACTCTTGACCAGTTCTTCTATGGAACGAAAAGTACTCATCTAATTCACTGTTCTTCCAAATTCATAATATGTCTCATTGCAGGATATTCTTCCGCAATCGTCCTTTTCTTAATTATTTCTGCCACAACACTTTTTATATTTCTTCCCGCTTCCACAGGGACAAGGATCGTTCCTTCCGACCGTGTGTTCGGAAGGCATGCCACGAAACAGATTGTCTATCCTTTCCTGCATTTCCGGAGTAATGTCCATACCGGCAGCCTTCATATTTGGACCTGCAACAATGCGGGGAGGATTCTTTCTAAATTTGTCTTTTTCAATTATAAATCGGGAACAGTCGCAAAGAAAAGCAAAGTTTAGCTTAAAAATAAGCAGGTCAGCATCTTAGTAGCAAAGCGGAAAGAAACAGCCATAGGCAAAAAAAGCCCCAAAAAGTAGGGTTAAGCCATAGTTCAGGTACTAAGTCATTACCTAATCCATGACACCCTACTATTACGATAACAAGTTCTGTTTCACTATTTTGCGTAATTCTTCATAACTCGTGGTAACGGGAAAGTAATTACCTTTACAAACGAATATTTAGAGTTATGAAAACAAAGAGAAGCACCTTTAAAGTCCTGTTCTACGTGAAGAGAACAGCAGTGAGAGTAAGTGATGGAAAAGCCCCTGTAATGGCACGTATCACCATTGACGGCGATATTGCCACGTTCAGCGCAAAGCTGTTCGTCACCCCTTCCTTGTGGAACGCCGAAGCCGGAAAAGTAAGCGGCAAGTCTGCCGAAGCCTTGGAGATCAACCCGCAGTTGGAAGAAATCAAAGCCCGCATCAACAACCACTACTACCAGATACTCCGGGCGGACGATTTTGTCACTTCCGAGAAGGTACGCAACGCCTTTTTAGGTATCGGCGTGATGGAGAACTGCATCCTTAAAGACTTCCAGACCATGAACAAGGAGTTTGGCGAAATGGTGGAAAAGAAACTCCGTGCGAAGTCCACCTATAACAAGTACCTGACCGTTTACAAGCACCTCGAAGCCTTCATGTGGGAGAAGAAGAAGCGTACCGATATGGCTTACAAGGAACTGACGAAAGACTTCATAGACGATTTCGACAGCTACCTGCGGAACGAAAAAGGATTGAGCGCAAACACCCTCTGGATTTACACCATGCCCATCCTCAGCTTGACCGACAAGGCTTGGCGCAGGGGAATTATCCGCACCGATCCGTTCAGCGAGTACAGCCTTGAAATGCAGGAAACCGACCGTGGCTACCTCACGGAAGAAGAACTGAAACTGATTGCCAATACCGTGTTTGTGGATAAGCAGACAAACCTTGTCCGTGACATGTTCCTTTTCGGCTGTTTTACCGGATTGAGCTACATAGATATAAAGACACTCACCTATGACAAGATCCAGCGCATGGATTTCGACGGCGAAGAATGGATTATCACCCGCAGGACAAAGACCAAAGTATCGAGCAACGTCCCCCTGATGGAGATAGCCAAAGAACTGATCGAACGCTACAAAGGGCTTGCAGAAGATGATTTCGTGTTTCCGATGCCGAGCAACGGTACTTGCAACGACTACCTTAAAAAGATAGCCGCCGTTTGCAAAATCAACAAGGAAGTCACCTTCCACCTTTCGAGGCATACCTTTGCAACGACGGTCTATCTCTGCAACGGTGGCACGATTGAGGCACTTTCAAAGATACTCGGTCACAAGCATATCAGCACCACCCAAATATACGCCGAAGTGACCAACAAGATGGTAAGCTCCGATTTCCGTTCGATCTCCGGTAACCTTGCTGCCATGCAGAAGAAAGTCCTTGACAGGAAACAGAAAAAGGTCAGCAAGCAGCAGGCGGCAGCCTTGCGTGAAACCGCCTAATTCCTTCCGGGAAGTGCAAAACACAGCAAAGGCAGGAACTCTAAAATGGAACTCCTGCCTTTGCTGCATTTATTCATGCACCGCACCCAAAAGTTAAGTAGAGCTTTTCCTTCGTTTGCTCTTTTGCTTCATCTGCACATAGTTTTCTTCCAGCATACGCAACAAGTCCGATTGCCTATACAGCGTTTTGCCCGGCAACGAAATGAACGGGATAATCCGTTGCGCCCGGTAATCCTGCAAGGTACGGGTAGTGATATGCAATATCCTGCATACCTCTTCCCCCGTCAGGTACACCTCGCCGTTCATCACCGGGTGAAAATTCGCCGTTACGTTATCCACGTACTTCGTGCCCCGTTCCAGAGCCTCAAAGTACGCCTTTACCTCTTCCATGTCCTTTGTAATCACTTCCATATCATTCATCCTCTATCAGTTCCTTACTCATTGCCGTTAAGAACGCTTCCACATCTTCCAGCCTGTAATATATCTTGTGGTTAATCTGGCTGTATGCCAACAGCCCGCCGTCACGGTACGTCTGCAATGTCCGTTTGCTCACGTTCAGCTTCTCGCACACGTCCGCATTATCCAGCCAGTTCATCTTTTCCGGCGGTCTGTACCGTGAACACAACTGTTGTAAATGCTCGCTGAACTTGTTGAACCTTTCTTTCATTTCCTCAAAGGTCTTTTTCTCGATAGTCACTATTTCCATATCCGATAATTTACTGTTTCCCGCAAATATACAGACTGTTACGGGTGCTTCAGTGCGTTTATGTACCGCTTGTCCGTGTTTTGCTCCACGCTTGTAGCTTTGTCGTGTCCGAAGTGGTGCAAAACGAAGCAGAGAGCAACATATTTTCTTGCAGCCAGCATATTTTTTCCGTTTTTAATTGGTCGGTTCTACGGGAATCCATTCCTTTGCAAACGAACAACACGTTTAACTATGGAACGCCCTATATTTGTAGCACAATACACCTTTCCCCTTACCCTCGAAACCGTCGAGGAAGAACGCCGTATTTTAGGCAAAGTCTCCCTTCGGTGCGAGTACGTGATCCGTTTCGAGGATGACGGCAAATTCTATTTCCTGCTCGAAACCCGTTCCGATTACGAAGCCCAGTTCGCCCGTTACGGGTGGTACATCGTCAGCCAGACTTATTTCAACGAAAGGCTGACTATCGGCATGGGCTTGTACGAAAGCGGGCATCTGGCAGGCTTCATGTACTATTTGAAGTCCGGCAGCGAGGACGAAGCCCGTTTCTGGAACAACGTTCTCATCTTTACCTTCCTAAACGATTTCCGCAAAGCCTTTTACCCGTTGGATAACCGTTTTCAGGGCTTTTTCCGTCTGGACGGCAGCCTGTGCCTTTACCTGTATGATTATTGCCCTGTCCGGCGCAACGACAAGATCACCTTTGAGGGCAAGAAGGTTTCCAACCTCATTTTCAAATTCAAGTCCGGGCACGAAACCGACCTTGCCGTCAAGCTCTTTTCCATCGCTATCAGCCGCATCCGTGCCATTCAGGAGAACAAGCACCGTGCCGTACTCGTTCCTATCCCCGCATCCACCCGTGAGAAGAACCGCATCCGTTACGAAGAGTTTTGCCAGAAACTATCGGCGGATATCGGAGTAGCCGACGGCTACGGGGCTATCACACTCACCGCCGACCGTCCCCAACTCAAAGGTACGCACGGGCAGGACAAGACCCTCAACCTGCAATTTCATCCTGAATATATCAAGGACAAATGCGTCTTGTTACTGGATGATCTCTTGACAACTGGTGAAGGATTCATACAGACACGCCGCAGATTGATCGAACACGGAGCGAAGTTTGTAATCGGTCTGTTCCTTGCCAAGACCATCGCTTTTGAGGACGAACAGGAATAATGACGGGTAAATAAGGTGGAGATAATACGATGATGTCCCATGATATGTGGTAGGGATATTCTTTGGGCGTTCCCGTAAACGGTCGGGCTTTCCGTTACAAGTCCTCGCCGAAGCTGTGGGCTTTCCCCTGCAATCCCTAACGTGTAAATGCGCCTTGCCTACATTACATTCTTTATTCTATTTATTTTATTTACTCCCGCCCACCCGTCAGCGGTATAGGTCTGTTCCAGCTTCCCGTACACCTTCAAGCACTCCGGCAGGCTCCATGCCCGAAAGTGTGCGCAAAGTCGGAAAGGACAAACGGAACACATTCGCCCGTGCTGTCTCCCGGAGCTTCGCCTACGTGCGAAACTTTCCGTGCGCCATCCCGTTCAAATAAGTTCCCCTGATGTTTGTCCCGGCAGCCCCTTATTGTCTTACCCGTTTTTGCAACCGTTATTTTCTTCTTTGGGCTTTGCCGTGACTGAAAGGATAACCCTTTGTCTGCGGAACTTTCCGCCCGTTTACGCCACTGCCATCACACGGCCATCCGCAAAAGCCGGATAGCTGATTGCTCTGTCCGTTTACCGTAAACCGGACGAAAAGCACCTCGCCAACCCACACAACACATTGCCACGCAAGCACCCTTCTTTCTAACCCGATAAATCGGCAAAAGAAGAATACTTGCGTGGCAAAGAGTTGTCTTTCTACCCCGCATTACCAACCTGTTTTTCTTTTCCTTTCCGGAAACGGAACTTTCCGGTTTTCATAACAGCACTTTCCTGACTTGTACCGATAAGTAATCTATCACTCATTCAATTTACTGAAGGGCTGAATTTTTCCCCTTAGGGCTGACTGGGAAAACATTGACGAAGGTAGGCGGGGGCGAAAGCAAATCCGCAAAAAATGCCAAATCTCCACCCTGCGGGTAGTATTTACCATTTTTTCAGATAATTGCAATTCTCCCTTTCCGCTCTTGATTATTGTCAATGTTCTTCCCAATCAGCCAAAGGGAAAAAATTTGGTTGGGGCGGCAGGCGATGATAACAAAAACAAGTAGTAACAATTTTAAAGCGTAAAGTTATGGCAACGACAACGAACAACACCATCGAGAAAATTTCTCCCGTGTTCACCGATTTACTTATCAAGAAAATCGAAAGTCTGAAAAGCGACTGGCAAAAACCGTGGATAACGAGCCTTAAACACGGTTTCCCTCGCAACCTAAGAGGAACGGTTTACAATGGCGGTAACATTTTAATGCTGCTGTTTTACACCGAGTTTATGAAATTCACTTTGCCCGTGTTCCTTACATTCAACCAAGCCAAAGCCGAAGAAGTGAGCATAAACAAGGGCGCACGCTCGTTCCCCGTTTACTATTGGTTCAAGTTCGTGGTACACAAGGAGAGTAACAAGTCCATCCCTTACGAGGAATATTGCAAGTTATCCAAAGCGGAAAAGGACGAATACAAGGTAATACCCCAAATGAAATATTACAATGTGTTCAACCTCGACCAAACCAATTTTGCGGAGAAGTACCCCGAACGTTTCACCAAGATGCAACAGGGCGAACAGCCCGAAAACCATTCGGACGGTATCGAGTGCGGAATGTTGGACGAGTTGATATATATGCAAAATTGGTATTGCCCTATCAAAGTAAAGTATTCCGACAGTGCGTTCTATGTACCCGCAACCGATTATATCGTTTGCCCCGAAAAAGAGCAGTTCCCGCAGGGAGCGAAATTTTACGGAACACTTTTGCACGAAATGGCACACAGCACAGGCAACCCCCAACGCCTAAACCGCACGTTCGGCAGCTTTTTCGGTGACGAGTTGTACGCCCGTGAGGAACTTGTTGCCGAACTGACATCCGCCCTTTGCGGTGCTTTCTTCGGTATCGCCACCACACCGCAGGACAATAACGCAGCCTATCTGAAACACTGGCTCACCAAGCTAAAGCAAGAACCCGCCTTTCTGATTGATATTTTAGGCGATGTGAACAAGGCTGCAAAGATGATAACGGAAAGGGTAACAGAGCCGATAAACGAACCCGTTGCAGCCTAACGGAAAACAGAAACAAGAGTATTAACAAAAGGGTGGAGCAATCCACCCGCAAAAAACATAAGAAGATGAAAACATTATCAGAAAAGGAATTTAACGAGTTCAACGTAAAAGGGTTATTCACGGACAGAGCGGAACAGGCAAAGAAAGCCCTGTTTCCCGTCATGCAGGAAATACGAAAGTTTATACCCTGTGCGGAATACGGCTATCGTGTGATAGGCGGTCAATATCCCGAATTTTACGGTATTCAAATCGAGTTCACACAAAACGGCATCCGTTTTCATTTGAACAAGATACTCAAAGAAAACAAATACAAGATTGTCCCCGATATGGAACACTTTACGAACGTCAATCGCTACGACATCGAGAGGATAACCAACCAATATGAAAAGCCATGTAATATCGGTACGTTCACCGCCAAGAAAGTGAACGACTGGATAAATTACTATACTCTGATATACAATCAAGTAGCGGAAGAAGAAGCGGAAAATGCGCAGAAAGTAGCCAATTTCCTTAAATCTATTGAGAACGAATCCATAAGATGGGAAGCCAAAGACCATTCAAAAGGAACTATTACCCGTAATGGCTTATGTTTCACTTTCTACATAGAGAACGGACACCTTTCTTACGATTTATCCCTTAGTTATTGCGGTACAACTGACTATAACAAATTCCGGTTAATAGCTGACAACCAATTTTTCCCGAAAGGAAACTATTAAACAACAAGGGCGGAGCAATCCGCCCATAACACCCCAAAAGAATGAAAACGATACTCATTTACAAACTGATATACCGCCTTATCCTTTGGGCAGTGGTGATTTACTTTTTCACCACCACCGCAGGGCAGTTTTTCGCCTTATTCTTTGCCGTACTCCTGTTTTACTTCGTGGCACGGTTTATTCTCGCCCTTGTTTGGCGGTTGTTTGTGGGTATCGTGTTCGTTCTGATAATCATTCTTTTAATATTCTGAATTATGGAAGGAAAGAAATTCAAACACAAATTTTTGTCATATCTCACCTGTGAAATCGTGGCGGAAACCCGCAAGGGGTACAAGGTTTTAGAAACCCAAACATTCAGCGGACGGAAGAAGCCCAAGACAAAGACCGCCTATTATTTCAACGTTGATTTTGACAAACAGCGTGGCGTATGGGAAGAAATAACCGAGTAATAACAATCTAAAATATACCAATATGGAAACAAAGACATTCATCAAGAACGGAACAGCCGAAACCAAACTTTTCGGTGAAGAAACTTATATACAATGCTGTTTGGGAGCATTTCGGGGCGAAATATACTTCGATTACAAGTACCGCCACACCAACGGGCAGGAGTTTACAACCCTACGCAGGACGTTGGTACAATGCCGTGCCGAGCGTGATTTTTGGCTAAGGGAAAAGACCGTTTCTTTTTCGGGACACCGAGCCGAGAGAATGACAAGAAACAGCCCCGACACACAAAAACGGCTGATAGATATAGGCTTCGACACCTATACAGCGATAACCGAACTTTGCAAACGTGACTATCATACGTTTTTATCGGGCATGGCGAACGGCTTCGACCTTATCGCAGCCGAGGAAGTTCTGAACGCAAAAAAGACATTTCCTTACATTCAGCTAAAATGTGTACTTCCGTTCAAAGGACAGGCAGACCGATACACCCAAACCGACAAACAGCGTTATAACGCCATTTTAGCCCAAGCGGACGAAGTGATACTATTACAGGATGAATATTCAGACCGTTGTTTCTTGCGACGTAACAACTACCTGTTGGATAATTCCGCTTATCTCATAGTCTTTTACGACAGCACCCCAACAGGCGGAACTGCCTACACGTTACGCCATGCGATAGAAAGAAAGATACAATTTCAAAACGTATGCTATAACCGCAAATAAGGCAAGGGCGGAGCAGTCCGCCCGCTACTTTCTTTCGGTGAGCCGAAGCAGTGAAAGAAAGATAGCAAAGAAACCATTTTATCAAACAGAATTTTAATCAACTTAAAAATAACAGAATTATGAAAGCAACAGTAAATCAATCAGCAGCAGAGAGAAACATCACATGGGTATCATTGGCAAACATTCAGCCGAGCAGTTTTAACCCCCGTAAATATTTCAGCGAACCCGCCCTGTATGAACTGGCGGAAAGCATCAAACAGCAGGGAGTTTTGCAGCCTATTACCGTGCGCCCGATAGCCGATACAGACCGTTACGAGATTGTTTTCGGTGAACGCAGATACCGTGCATCCGTCATTGCGGAAATGGAACAGATACCCGTCATTGTTTCGGAACTGACGGACGATGCAGCCGAAGATGCAGCCATAGCCGAGAACTTGCAGCGTGAGGACGTGACACCCATCGAGGAAGCCAACGCCTACCAACGCATGATTGAAACGGGAAGGCACACCGTAGCAACATTGGCGATACGTTTCGGCAAGAACGAGAACTATATCCGCACACGTCTTAAATTCACCGCCCTAATCCCCGAAATAGCTGAATTATTGGAAACGGACGAAATCACCATTAGCGTAGCAGCCGAAATATGCCGATATGGGGAAGACATACAGCGTGAAGTGTACGAGAAACATTTGCAGGACGGAAACAACTACAACAGTTGGCGGGGGCTGAAAGCTGCCGATGTAGCCAAACGGATAGAGAGTAACTATACCACCGATTTACGGTATTACTCCTTTGACAAGACCGAGTGTGCAACGTGCGCCCACAACACGAATAACCTGCTTTTGTTTGCCGATGGCGGCTGCGGACATTGCGCCAACCGCACTTGTTTGGCTGAAATGAACGCATCTTTCCTCATGGAGAGAGCCGTTCAAATCATGCGGCAAACCCCGAACGTTTCCCTTTGCCGTGACCGTTACAGCACCAACGAAACAGTGATAGAACGGTTAATCGCTTTAGGGTACGAGGTTGAAAGCCTTGAAAGATACACCGCTTTCCCCGTCAGCCCCCAAGAACCCAAAGAGGAAAATTTCAACAACCCCGAACGATACGAGGAAGCCCGCACCCGTTACGAGCAGCAATGGGCGGACTATATGGAGAAAGAGGAAGAAATCACAGGGCGGAGCGAAGCGGGAGAAATCACCGTTTACGCCAAGATAGGGAAACAGGAGATTACTTTCTGTTATGTGGAGAACGCAACCGAAGCGGACGGAACGCCCACCGAAACCACCCTTTCACCCGTTCAGAAGTTGGAGAAGCAGGACGAGCGCAACAAGGAGATAGCCGTAGAAAGGACGGTTGAAGATACCAAACGGCAGATAATGGAAGCCGACATAACGGGCGGTAAGTTCAGTGCGGACGAGGAAAAGATACTTTATTTCTTCATGCTCTCCAATTTGCGGAGCGAACATTTTGCAGCCGTAGGCATCACCGAAGAAGGGAAACACTACCTCACGGACGAGGACAAAATGAATATCGTGGAAAATCTCACCGTCAGGATAAAGACCATCATCCGCAGGGACTATCTGATAGCCAATTTCCGAAGCGCATGCGGCAACAATACCGAAGCATCCCTTTTGCTCGACTTCGCCCGTAAGCACATGCCCGAAGAACTTTCAGCCATCGAAAGCGGATATAACGAAGTGTACGAGAAACGACACCAACGCATCGAGGAACGCAAAGCCGTTCTTTTGGTACAGGAAAAGACGAAGGCAAAAGGGCATGAAATCACCCAACCCGAAGAACAACCGCAACCCGAAGGGATTGCAGCCTAACCCAACAGAGGGCAAGGGCGGAGAAATCCGCCCGCTACTTTCTTTCTACTTTTTTGTTTCATCGCCGGAAGTTCGGGACGGGTAGCGATCCGCCCGGACTTCTTTTTTTACCGCCCTTTGTTTTTTACCGGATATTTTGCCGGACTTCTTTCTTTCGTGAGCCGTAGCGGAAAAGAAAAGAAGCAAAGAAACCACTTTTCAACCGGATTTTTTCACTACTTTCTTCCGTGAGCTGTGGCGGAAAAGCAAAGTAGCAAAGAACCTTCGTGGCAACCTTAACGACATAAAAAAGGCTATATCCGAAAATATAGCCCTTCTTGTCATCCTATTTTTATTACTCTATCTCTTCCCCCCCACAATTCCTTATCAGTGGGAGCGTGTGCCATTTCATACCAACTCCACCCGAAAGAAAGGAGCAGAACCGCACCGTAGGCGATTAACCATCCAGCCATCATATCCGCAATCCTTTTTTCCGTTCCTGCCGGATAGCCGAGAAAGAAAAGTCCAGCTTTTCCCCGTCTGTAAATCCCATCCGCTTAAATTCCTCTTTCGCCTGTTCGCACCCCATATCTATATTAAGAAGATACACCCCCGGAACTGTATTGTCTTTCATTGTTTACCTTTTTAGTCATTCTTCCGAATTGTCATTATTAAAACTTAGCTCCAGTTCCACCGTCTGCCCGAACGAATCTTCCACCCACACCTTCAAACTGCTCTGTTCGTCCGACTGCGAAGTAAAATACAGCCGGAACGTTTCTTTCTCCAGCGGGTAACGGTCATTCGGCAGCAGCACCGTGCCATCCTCTGTTTTCAATGTGCCTTTCCCGTCATACAGGAACCACCGTATCGTGTACTCCGTATCTTCCCAACGTCCATCCCGTTTGAGTTCACAGCGGATTTCCGCCGTTTCGTTCACCTTCAGTTTTTTCGGGACGGGCATCGTCTCCACCGTGAACGGGTATCTCGTCTGAATATCCAACTGGCTATTACAGGCACACACAAGCACGAGGGCGGCCACTATGTAGCAGCCCACGAGCATTTGATAAATTATCTTCTTCATATACTTTGCAATCAATTAGTTATTATCGAATCATAAACCTAATTCCCACGCCGACCTGCGAGTGGAATTTTCCACAATCACCCCCGAACAGCATCCTTTGCCGTCCGTTTACCAGCAAGACAATCTTATCCGTCAGGTATGCGGACAATTCCAGCGTCAGCGCACCCCCGTAAATGAAATTATCCCCATCCGTCAGCCGTGAACCGTCCGGCATCATCTGTTCGCCCCAGTTCACCGTTTCATATCCGGCAAGGGCGGACAATCCCAGTGCCGCAAAAAATGTTTTCTTCCTGTCCGAAAGGAAGTTCAGGTAGTACCCGCCTTCCCCCGTGAACTGGCTGACCGGATAAAGGCTGCCCCGGTAGTCGTACCGTTTTTCCAGATACTCCGCACCGACCACCCAATGATGGGCGTTCTTCGTGTAAGTGCTTACCGCTATCCCGGCATGATAGCCGAAACCGTTACCGTTTTTCCAGCGCAGATCGTCCGAAAGTCCGCCCGTGAACTGTATTCCCCTCATTCCGGGCAGGCATCTTTGGGCGTGTGCCTGGTTAAAATGCAGGCACACCCTGAAGAGCATGATAATCAACAATACCCTTTTCATACTCTTTATTTGATTTTCAGTTCGTTAATCACTTTTGCCGCCACAAGGTCGGCGTTCTCCACCCGTATCGTCTGATGCCTGCCGCCGTTCTTCTCGAACAGTTCGATAACCAGAATCTTGTCGTCCGGTATGGTGAACTGCGGAACGACGTACACCGTGCGCACATTGCTTTTCCCGTTCGTTACCAGCACCTCGTTATAGCTGCGTACCGGATCTATCGCCCGTTCCTGAATGGCGGTGCGCTTCGGCACTTTCTTATCCACAATCTTAAACTTGATAAAGTCCGTGTTGAAAGCCACGTTCGACCTGTTCCTCGTTTCCGTATGGAAATAGAACAGCCCGTTATGCGAATGGATGGACTTCAAAAAAAACTGCACCCCGAAGCGTTTGCAACCCAGATGCTTGATTTCCCGCTTGTCCGCCTTATAGATGCTCTGCATAATCAGCTTCACCAGCAGCGGGCTTTCGCTGCCCAGTTCACGGAAATAGATATTCATGCGGGTATGCGAAAAGTCCGTTGTGTCCTCATTCTCTAAAAAGTCCTTCATCTCGATGTTCAACATTTCCGGCTCATGCGCATATTTGGCATTGAAACTGTAAAAACTTCCATCCTCACAAATCACCGAGAAATTCGTCTCCCCCGGAAACCCTTCGGTCGTAGCCTTCACCCGGATCACGTTCTCCGCCCCGTCCGCTTTTCCGGCAATAATCCAGTTGCTACCCAAGTCCACGTACTTCACCGCCGACGGGAAAATAATATGCACCGTTTTCGCAAAAGTCACCTGTACCCCGAACGGAGTAACCATCTGCCGATAGGGTAACTTTTGCGTGATTCCTTGATACAGGTCATTTCCCGCAACCGTCCGTATCGTGTCATTCACTTGTGCGTTCACACACATTACTGCGCCCATAAGCAGGGCTACCAATCCAAAAATCTTTTTCATTGTCTTTTCTTTTTAATGATTTATAGTTTGTTTATCTATTGTTGTTTAGCATAAAGCATCAGTTCATACCCCGCTTTCAGATGCACCTTCACCGTCCGGAACTTCTTCGCAAGATACTGGCTGCCGCCTTGCATCACGCCCCTTGTCAAGTCCATAGCAATCTGCTGCCCGGCACTCTGTGCAAACGAGATGCTTGTCCCCAGTCCGCCACCTATATTCGCAAGGGCTTCCTTTGCCGCTTCCTGTTCCAGTGACGAAGGGACGGAAAGCCCTTTTATCCCGTCACTGTCATACACCGCCAGTTCCACGGGCAACAAGTTCCCCCGGTATTCGATGGACGACACCACAATATCCAGCCGTTCCCCCTGTACCTTTCCCGTACCCGAAACAAGGGTATTCTGCGGAATCACAAGGTTTCCCGCTTGTAGCGGTTCGAGCAGCCGGAGCTTCACCGTCTGCCCGTCCATAATCGTCTGGTCTTGGTGGATGCACGCCCGTATCGTATTCTTCCCCATAGCGTACCCGCTGCCGACCGCCGTATTGAACCCGTAGTTTCTCGGCTGGCTGTACGCCCGCATGAACTCCGCATCGCTCATCGGCTGTTGCAGCCCCGACACCGTTTGCTGCCGTGCCGCCTGTACCGCAACGGCGGGCTTTCCCGTCCCTTGTCCGGTATTCTGTCCGGTAACGGGAACTTGCACGATTGCGCCGCTTTGTCCTGCCTGCCCGTTCTGTCCCATGTACTTGGCGGCAAGCTCGTAGCTCTTTTCCATCAGGGCGACCTGCTCGTCTATACCGCCCGCCTGTCCCTGCTGCGCATCCAGCCGGGCGGTCAGTTCTTCCACCTGACGTTTCAGTTCTTCCTTTTCGGCATCCACCTTCGGCGTTTCGTAGAACGTACCGAGTTGTCGGTTGATGTCCCGGTAGGCAACCGTCGAAGAGTTCACGCCCTTTCCCCGTGACGAACCCGAATAATCCCTGAACGGCTCCCGTTCCGGCTCGCTGTCCGGCAGTTCCATTTCCACCTCGTCCGTCCCGTTACCAGCCGCAAAAGCGAAGTCCTGCAACGAGCGCACCTTGTCCGCCTGTTTCTTTTCTACCTGTGCCTGCTCGTAGGCTTTCCGCTTGTCGCCGATAATCCCGTCATTCTCCGGCAGGGGAATGTCGGCGTTGAACGCCCCGACCGTTTCCCCGCCTTCGTCCTTCTTGTCCGAAGGTGCGAAGATCAGCCACATACTACCCAAAAACAGCAACCCCATCAACGGGTACACCAACAGCTTTTTCCGCTGCTGCATCTGTTTCGGCGTCAGTTCTTTGGCGGCTTTCTTATCCTTCCCGCCGCCTTTCCTTTCTTTGTCCCCTTTCCCCGTGTCCGGGGCTGCGGCATCCGTCACCGTTACGTGCTGCGTTACCGTTTCTTTTTCCTGATTCTGTTCTTCCATGATTTACTGGTTGTTAAAAGGATTGATTATACTGTCATTCTTTAGCCGGATGGGATCGATATGCTCTATCCCCAGTTCCCGACCGTCACTTTTTCCGATGTTGTAGATGGCTGCGACGGTCATGTACACCGACAAGCCGCCGAACACCACAAACATCACAAGGATAACCACCACCCGCTGATCCGGCGTGATACGCCCGCACAGGCGGCGGAGCTTTACGTCCGCCCAGTCCTGTATTTCAGCAATGACCTTCGCCATAAATTTTCCGACCATGCCGTTAGCGTTTGATGGTTTGCAAGTCCTTGTTTTCGGTAATCTCGAAGCCCTCGATGATGAACCCCTGCGGGTTGTTGTCACTCCTTACGGCATCCAACAACCGGCAGCGGGTGACAAGGCTTCTTTCCGTCACCGAGCTTTCACGGAGGATGATCTGGCGGGCGAACGTCCGCACGTTGTACGGGTACTTGTCAAAGTCGCACCGCACGCTATCAATCTGTACCATCTGGTTGATGTTCCCCGAAATCACCCGGTTATAATACCCCTTTTCCGAGAGGTCTTTGTAGTAGTTAAACGCGCTCTTGTCCGCCAGCATCAGCGAGCGTTTGATATTGCCCTCGATAGCCGACTTGTCCGGCGAGAGCGTGAAAAACAGCTCGTGAAACCTGCGCACGTGTTCCCGTGCTTCCACCGGGCGGTTCTGCTGCACGTCCTGCGAGAGTGCCAGCATCAGCGACTTCCCGTTATCCAGCACATAAATCTTCTGCCGTTGCGCTTCGGCAAAGCTGTACGACTTCCAGAGCGCAAAGCCCGTCACCACCGCACACAGGCAGATGAACACCAGCGCAAACAAACGTATCTGCCTGAAACTCGTTTCAATATTCTTTAATGACTTAAATTCCATTTCTTGATTGATTTTTTTGTTACTTGATAAGTTTTCCGGCAACATTCCCCACGGCAGCACCCGCCCCGGCAGCGGCAACATTCCCTGCTTTGGCGGCAGTCGTGTTCATCGCACGGTTCGCACCGCTTACACCGCCCGCCATGATGATCCAGTTCGCAACGGTCGGTATCGTGAAGTACCCGAATATCCCGATGATTAGGAATACCATGTACACCGTATTCGTGCTGTCCGGTATAAAGGTGGGATCGCTCATCGCCTCTATGTCCTTGGTGAGCATCAACACCTGAATCCTTGCCAGTACCGAACTGAACAGGTCACTCACGGGCAGCCACATATAGACGGAGATATACCGGGTGATCCATTGCGTCAGGGTACTTTGGAATCCATCATAGACGCTTATCGCAAAGGCGATAGGCCCTAAGATGGAGAGGACGATCAGAAAGAACGTCCGTATCGTGTCTATCACCAGCCCGGCAGACTGGAACAGCAGTTCCAAGAGTTCCTGAAACCACTTGCGTATATTCTGTTTCATCCGGTACTCCGCCCGGTCTATGTACATGCCACCCATCGTAATCAAGTCGCCCGCCGACCATCCGAGTTCATCCAGTTTCTTGTCGAACTCTTCCTTATCCACGAGGTACGCCGTTTCCGGATTCCGCTTGTTCGCCTCATATTCCAGCCTGTCCTTCTGTTCCCGGTACTTGTTCATGTCGAAGGTCTGTGTTTCCAGCATCCCGTGGCAGCCTTTCACCACGGGAGAGAGAACCGTGTTGATCGTGCCCAGTACGAAGGTCGGGAAGAACATGATACACAGCCCGATGGCGAACGGGCGCAGCAGCGGGTACACGTCGATAGGTTCGGCACGGGCAAGGGCTTGCCACACTTTGGCGGCAACGTAGAACAGCGCACCCAACCCGGCTATCCCTTTGGCTACGCCCGTCAGGTTGGAGCATAGCGGCATCATTTCCTGATACAGCGTGTGCAATATCTGGTGCAGGTTCTCAAAGTCTATTGATAATAACATCATCTTACCTTATTTATATATGTATAGGAATCCGTTCTCACCAATAGCGTTCGTCCGCCGAGCCGTACAACGCCATCACCCGGTCTGTGTCCTTTTTCTTTTTCGCCCGCAGGTAACTCACCGAGATATTCTTGTTCGTGTAGTATTGCACCAGATTACGGTATTCCAGCAACCGTTTATAGCTTTGGTCGATGATTGCCAGCCGTTCCGCATCCGATAGCGACATTCCGGTGATATTCACCACATTTTTTAAATCCTGCAATACGTCCGCACTCTCGCTTAGCAACTTTGCGTACCCGAACGAGATAGTACTCAATTCATCCGGCGTATAGTTCGGATCGCCTAACATCTTCTGGTAGTTCCGCACATAGATTTCCGAAATATCCGCCACCATCTCGATGCTCTTCTTTACCTTCACACCGCCCTTAATTACGTCATGCACCGACTTTAGCGCATCATAGTAAACCTTACCTTGTTCAAAGACCTTTGCCGTTTCCTTGAATCCGTCCAGTGTATTCTTCGCCGTTGTGGAGGTCTGCGCAATCTGTTTGACGGTGTTGATAATCCCTTGCGCCAAGTTTCCCGGATCGCTCACAACCCACTGTGCGTTAGCCGTACCCGCTGCCAGCAGGCACGCCAACCCCATGACTATTGCTTTTATCTGTTTCATATTCTTACTTGTTTAATTGATGGTTACTCCGTTTATATTCTCCGCCGGGCGACAGGTGTATGCGGTCTTTCCCCTTGTCGTAGGTCAGCATCACCGCCAGCCCCGTTTCAATGAAGAGGCAACCGTCCGTCTCCCGTATCAGGTACGTTTCCGTCCGGGTGCTTCCCGCATGGCTTTTCTTTATCACTGTTACCCGGTATTGCCCGTTTTCTTCCGAAAGGGTAAAGGGCGGCTTATTGCCCGTGCTTACCCAGTCGCCCCGCATCTTTTCCAGCCGTCCGGTGTTCGTCTCCTTGCAGGAAATGACGAACGCCAATGCCACCGTCACAGCCGACAGCAGCAGGATTAAATTCAATCGTTTCATACTGATTTCGTTTTTAATGATGATTTGTACAACCAGCCGTTTGTACGTTTAGCCGTTTAGTCATTTAGCCAACCAACCGTTTAGCCAGCCGTTTGACTGTTCAACCGTTCAGTCGATTAGCCAGCCAATCAACCATCCGGCTATCCGTACATTCAGCCATTCATTTTCACATATTCTTTCCGGCGCAACTACTTGTACTTCGTTTCCGCCAGCCGCCTGATGGCAAGCTCCAAGTCGCCGCCCAATTCTTCCGCAAGGTTGAACACTTCCGTTTTCTCGCTCTCTTCGGTGGTGTACGTCAGGTATTCGCTCGGCGAAACTTCCGTTGCATACACCGCCGACTGCACCCCGTTCAGTCCGATCCAGACCTCTTTGTATTTTCGTCCGGGATGGTTGGCAAGGTTGATGGATAGTATCTGCGCTTTCTCCTTCTCCGTCAGTCCGAGCATCGCCTGTATGCCGTCAAACTTGTTCATGTACTTTTTCTGGTCTAACAGGATTTTGCAGTCCGAGTTATTGATGATACTTTCCTTCACCACGGGGGACGATATTATATCATCGACTTCCTGCGTGACGACTATCGCCTCGCCGAAATACTTCCTGACCGTTTTGTACATGTATTTCAAATAGTTAGCCATATTCTCCGTGGTAAGAGCCTTCCACGCTTCTTCCACAATCAGGAGCTTGCGAATCCCTTTCAACCGCCGCATCTTGTTAATGAACGCTTCCATGATGATGATTACCACCACCGGGAAAAGTTCGGCATTATCCTTTATACTGTCAATTTCAAATACTATGAACCGTTTGTGCAGCAGGTCGATATTCTCACGGGAGTTCAGCAGGAAGTCGAACCGTCCGCCCTTGTAATACTGCCGTAGCGTAGTCAGGAAATTGTCAATATTGAAATCTTCCCGGCTTACCTTGATGTCCCTTTTCTCCAGTTCCGCCCGGTAATCATTCAGCATATACTCGTAGAAGGTATCGAAGCATGGCACGATGCTGCGGTCTTGCTGTATCTTCTTGATATATGCCGATACCGCACTTCCCAACTCACCGCTTTCCGTTTTCGTGATCTTGTCGTCCTCGCTCTTCCAAAGGGTGAGCAACAGCGTTTTTATGCTGTCCTTTTTCTCTACGTTGAACTTGTAATCGTCCGTAAAGAAAGGATTGAAACTGATCGGCTTCTCTTCCGAATACGTGTAATAAATCCCGTCCGTCCCCTTTGTTTTCCGGTGTATCATTTCGCACAGACCTTGATACGAGTTTCCCGTATCGACCAGTACGATATGGCTGTTCTGTTCGTAATACTGCCTGACTAAGTGGTTCATAAAGAACGATTTTCCGCTACCACTCGGCCCAAGTACGAACTTGTTGCGATTGGTAATCACTCCCTTCTTCATCGGCAAGTCCGATATATCCAGATGCAACGGTCTGCCCGTCACCCGATCCACCATCTTGATGCCGAAGGGCGAGAGCGAACTCTTGTAATTCGTTTCTTCCGTGAAGAAGCACAGGGCTTGGGGGATGAATGTGTAGAAACTTTCCTCGAAAGGAAAATCCCCCTCGTTTCCCGGTATGCCCGCCCAGAAAAGCGTAGGCACGTCCACGGTGTTATACCGTGGCTTGCACTCCATAAGGGCGAGCTGGCTGCCCACGTCATTCTTGATGTGTTTCAGTTCTTCCCGGTCGTCCGACCATGCCATCACGTTACAGTGGCAGCGTACCGAAACCAGCCCCTTGCTGTGCGCTTCGTTCAGGTATTCCTCTATCCAAGCCTTGTTGATCTGGTTGGAACGGGAATAACGGGATAGCGACTGCATATTCCTTGCGGTCTGCTCGAACCGTTTCAGGCTCTCCGTATGGTCGTCAATAAAGAGGTACTGATTATACACGTGATTACATGTTAGCAGCACGCCCACCGGGGCGGCGAACGAAAGCCTGCAATCCGAACGGTCAGTCGATAACCGTTCATAGCGGCTGTCCGTACCCACGTTTCCCGGCAGATCCTCTACGTCCGAAAGGGTATGCAGGCAAAGGAAGTCGTCACCTATCCGCATCTCTTCGGGATTCAGTGAAATATCCTTTAAAACAGTGGTGTCGTTTTGTGAGAGGGCGAAATACTTCTCCACGATACCCGCCGTCGTTTCCGTCCCGACAATCTCGTCCGCCCGCAGGCGGCGGAGCGTGATAAACCCGCTGTCGTTCATGATCCGCTCGAACTGCCCGACCGCTTCGAGGAACTTCGTTACCGCTTCCTTGTCCTCAATCTCCTTTGGGATAATCTTGCCTTTGCACAGCGTGCTGAACGTGCTTTCCTGACGGCTACGCATCTTCGTGGTCTTGGTAAGGAACAGGTAACAGAAGTGGTTCAGGAACGGGCGTTCATTAAAGTGCCGTTCAAACGAGCGGGACAAGAAACTAAGTTCGTCCTTGTCAATCTCCGGCTGGTACTTCTCTTCGATGAAGAAGTCCTGTTTATGCACGATGGAGAAGTCCGGCAAGACCTTCACCGCCTTGTGCCATGCCGAATGTATCGCCTCGTACTCGTTACTGGTAACGGTGAACAGTTCCGGCAGTTCCACCTTGAAGGCTACCGTCACGTCCGCATCTTTTGACACGATGCAACCGTTTTCCACGGCAAGCAGAGGGAACTTGCTTTCCAGCGTTGCCGCTTTCATTACATTTCTCATTCTTTCTTGTTTTTGGTAAATAATCGGGGAATTTTCAGTCGGTTCAATACATACCTCGGATGCCGTTTCCGGGCGGCAGCTTTCATCAGCCCGTGCGTGCCGTACTTGGCATTGAGCCGGAACGTCAGCCATACCAGCAGCGTAGCCGCGGTCACGCCGAAGCCGATGCACACCCACTGGTTCACGCCCGCCATGTACAGGATAACGAACACCACGAACACGGCAAGCAACCCGGCGGCGAACACGAAAAGATACTGGCTTTCCAAGCCCTTGAACTCCACGTTCCTGCCAATCCCCTTGTTAATTTCAAAGTTCATAACCCGCTTCTTTTACAGGAAGAAAGAGCGCAGGATAGTAGCAGCGACAATCAGGAAAATACAAGCTCCGAACCAGCTTGCCGCCGTCTTCGACGTATCGGGATCGCCGCTGCTAAATTTTCCATAAACTTTTACACCACCAATCAACCCGACCACCGCACCAATCGCATAAATCAATTTCGTTCCCGGATCGAAATACGAAGTCACCATTTGCGTGGCTTCCGTGATACCCGCTTGTCCGTTACCTTGTGCCATCGCACCAGCGGCAGCCATCACACAGGCTGCCATCAAAAAGAATCTCTTTTTTGTCATTGTCTTTTAAGATTAAATTAAACATTACTATTATTCATCAGTCGGGCGACACGTTGCCGTGCCCCTTCAAATTCATCCAGCATTTCATCCCACACGTCCGATCCCATCACGGCGGGCAGCACCTCACGAGCTTGCCTTTTCTCTTCCTCGTCCGCTTCGTCCGTGGCGATAACTTTGTGTACCATCTTCAAGTCCTCGAAGGTGTACCCGGTGGCAAAGTCGGGGTTGTTGTCGGAATAGTACGCCCCCAGTTCTTCTTCCTCTTCCAACTCTTCCGGCGTGAGTACATATCCCTCTTCTTCCGGCTCGTCCTCTTCCGGTTCTACCTCGATGTCGGAGTAGTCCGCATCCTCGTCCGCAGCGTTTTCTTCCGCCTGTTCCGTACCGTTACCCGCAGCCGTTTCCGGGGTACTCTCCGGCGTTCCGGGTGCGAAATTATCCGTTTTATCCGCTTGATTTTCAACGTGTCCCTGCTTGTCTTCCGGCTCGTAGGTTTGTCCGTTCCGGTAGGTGCTTTTCCCGATAACCGTGTACGGTTCGCCCGGCTTTTCCGCTTCTTCGTCCGGTTCGTCCGTCCTTTCTTCGGCATCCGTTTTTCCCAGCAGTCCGGCTATGTCGGTGCGGTAATATTTCCAAAGCACGCAGAGGTAGTACAGCAGCAGGGCGGAGAGTATCAGTTTCAGTATCATGTTCCTTTCTCCTTTCCGCTTTAGAAGAGTTTTTCCATCTTTCCGGCGTATGCCGCTTCGATTTCTTCCCGGTACTGCTCGAAGTGTTGCGCCAGCACATTGTCTATGTAGGCGGATAGCGACACCTTGCCGCCCGTCAGCATCATGGAGATTTTGGCGATACGCTCGTGGTATTCACGCCGCACATACACGGGCTTCCCGTAACGGGCGGGTATATCCATCCCTTTGAGGAAGGTCGTGTCGTAGTCCGCCGTCTGCTTTGCCTTGCGCCGCTTCCCGTCCGGCACTTTCCCGTCAGCCACCTTCCCGGCAACCCTGTTTTCCATCGGCACGGTGGTTTCCCTATTCTCTGTTTCCTGTTCCGGTTCTTCCGCCTCTTGCCCTGTTTCTTCTGTTCCCGGCGCATCACCGTTGCCTTGCGGCTTTTCCGTTTCCCCCGCCATCATCCGCATAAGCAGTTCTTCGTCGATGGGCTTATCTGCTTGCTGTTTCTTCATAGCCTGATAGTTTGAGGATGGATATTATTTCATGTGCCAGTTCGGGGATTCCGCTGCCTGCGATCATCCGCTTGTCGGGAGCGAACAGCGTGGAACGGAACACCGTCCGGTTTTCCGCATCCAGTTCCTTGCGGAAGCGTTTCGTGTCCGGTATCTGTGTCGTGAGCATCGGCAGCCCCATTCCGGCGATTACTTTTTCATACCGCCCGTACAGTTCGCTTTTTTCCCGTTTATCCACCAGATTCCAAAAGAGGTAAAGCCCTTTCAGTCGGCTTGTTTCCTTGCCTAACATCATCCGTTGCAACACGTCCAAGAAAGCGAGCGTGCTTTCCAGTACCGTTTGGTCGGCACTCACCGGAGCGAAGATGTAATCCATTTGCGCAATGGTGCGCAATATGCCCGACGAGTTCACCGTTCCGGGCAGGTCGAAGAACAGCAGGTCATAGTTTCCACTGCCCGCCAGTTCCGCCGCCATGTCCGGCGCACGTTCCACCCGGCACTTCTGCACCGGATAGGCGGCACGTCCCGGCTCACGCATCTGCTCGTATGCCATCCGTTTCAGGTACTCGTTTTCCAGTACCGCCCGGCTGTCCCGTTCCCGCATTTCGTAAAGGCTGTGTTGCGGAAAGTCGCAGTCGATCACCGCCAGCGGACACCCGCAGTTGTAGTGCAGGTAACTCGCCACCAGCACCGTGATAGCCGTTTTACCGCTACCGCCCTTTTGTGTGGCGAAAGCCACGTTCAAAGTCTGTCTATCCATATCGTCAATCAATTAGTTATTCATTCGGTTGCCTAAGCAATCGGTTATCTGTTCATTCAATCAATCAGCCAATCAGTCAATCGGTCATTCAATCGGTCAGCCGTACAGCCAGCCATTTGTTCATCCGGTCAGTTCATCATCCGTTTGTCCGTTCATTCATCCGTCCAATCATCCGACCGTTTATCCGGCTGTTTATCCGGCTGTTTAGCCGTTTAGCTGTTTAGTCATTCATCCGGCTAACCGTTTAGCCGTTTGTCCGTCCGTTCGTCCGGCAAAATCATCATCCGTCCGGCTGTACATCCAGCCAATCATCCACTCGTTTGGGCGTTCGTTTGCCCGTCCGGTTGAATAGCCGTTTTACCGCTTCCACGGCGCAAAGGAATATCAAAATATTGGTAGATTATCCGCTTGATTATCAACGTGTCGCACCTTGTCTTTCCACCCGTAGGTTTGTCGCATACAGGCATAATGACCGGACGGGAAAAGGGCTGTTACTTTGCAGCCGTGAACCAAAATTCAGAGAAGATGAACAAGAACAGTAACCGCCCGAAGGACTGCCCCGGCAGTCACCAACAGACAAGGGCATCTCCAATCTGTCCGGTAGGACGGATTTTAATTTCAACCGAAATTAGCAAGTTGTGTGCTGCGGCACTCGCTTCGCTTTCCGTGCCACACCACCACCTTGCCCCGCTGGTGCAAAATCCGCCGGAGTTGGATTTTCCTGTGCGGGGGAGAGCCGTAAGCATACGGCAGTTTTTAACCCATGTTTCACTTAAAATTTGATAGGACTATGGATAGTCAGAAGAAGTATTCCAACAACCACGGGCGAAAGCCCAAAACCGACAAGATGCGCCACCGCTACGTGTTCCGTCTGGACGACGGGGACAACGCCCGTTTCCTTGCCCTTTTCGATGAATCCGGCAAGGCAACCCGTGCCGAATTTATCGTTTCCGCACTCTTCGGCAGGGAGATAAAGGTCGTCAAACTGGATAAGGGCACGCAGGATTTCTACATGCGCCTGACCTCTTTTCATTCCCAGTTCCGCAGCATCGGCGTGAATTACAACCAATGCGTGCGTGCGCTCAAATCCAATTTCTCGGAGAAGAAGGCACTCGCTTTCCTCTATAAACTGGAGCAGCACACCCTCGAACTGGTGGAACTTAGCAAACAAATTTCCGCACTGGCGGAAGAGTTTCAAACCAAATATCCCGTCAGATGATAGCCAAGATTTCACACGGCGGCAGCCTGTACGGGGTGCTTGCCTATAACCAAATTAAAGTGGACGAACTTCATGCGGACGTACTTTTCGGCAACCGGATTATCGAACCGCCGGGCGACAAGCCTTATACGATTGAACATATTTCCCGTTCGTTCGGGGATTACCTCGCCGCCAACCGCAAGACCGAGAAACCCATCCTGCATATCTCGCTCAATCCCGATCCGAAAGATTGCGTGACCGAAGAACAGTTCATAAAGTTGGCGGAGCAGTATATGCAGCGCATGGGCTTCGGCGACCAGCCTTATATCGTTTACCGCCACAACGACATCGGGCGGGAACACCTGCATATCGTTTCCGTCCGTGTGGACGAAACCGGGCGGGCGATTTCCGACAGCTACGAACACGAGCGTTCGATGAAGGTCTGCCGGGAATTGGAACAACAGTTCAACCTTACCCCGGCTACCAAAAAGGAGTGGAAGGAAGGGCTGCCCTTGTCGCCCGTCGATTACGAGGGCGGCAACCTCAAAGGGCAGTTGGCGGGAGTGATCCGACCGATAGCCCGTGAGTGGCGTTTCCAGTCGCTCGGCGAATACCGTGCGGTACTTTCGCTTTACGGCATAACGGTGGATGAAGTCAAAGGGGAATATGGCGGACGGGAGTATCATGGCTTGTCCTATTCGGCAACCGACAAGGACGGCAACAAGATCGGCAAACCGTTCAAGTCTTCCGTCTTTGGCAAAGAAGCGGGCATTGCCGCACTGGAAAAGCGTATGCTCTCTTCCGCCGCATGGGTGAAGAGCCACAAGGACATTGCCACCGATACCGCCGCCCGCATAGCGTCCGCTATGCAGATTGCCGGGCGTGACCGGGCACTTTTCGAGCGTGAACTCATGCGGCAGGGTATCGGCGTGGTATTCCGCACCAACGAAGCGCGCATCTATGGGGCAACCTTTATCGACCATGCCGACAAGACCGTTTTCAATGGTTCCCGTCTGGGTAAGGAGTTTTCCGCCAATGTATTCAACGACCTTTTCGCCGGGCAGGACGGTATTCACCCGCAGCAGCAGCAATCCGCCGAAATGGAACGTCCCGCACAGCAGCAAGGGCATACAGGCGCAGCCGAATGGAACGTGAACGGGCATGAAACCGAGAACCAGCCCGACCACAAGGACAACACCGTCCAAAACGTGGCAAACGCTTTCAGCCTGTTCGCACCCGTACAGGGCGGCGCATCCGGCGACCAGCCCGCACCGCAGCAGCGGAAAAAGAAGAAGAAACGGAAGTTCGGCAGACAACAATAACCGCCAACGCTTCCATCCGCATGGCATCCCGACCTCATTTTCGCAGCGTAAAACGGAACGCAGTATTTTTCGGATAAGGACAAAAAGCTGTTTGAGCGTAGCGAGTTCTTTTTGTCCCCGAAAAATACGAAGTGGAGTAGCGTAGAAAATGCAGTCTTGATTTTTTCTTTTTGGTATCTTTTTCTTTTGTATCAAGACAAAAGAAAAAGTACATAAATAAAACGAAGTTTTACTTTTAATTTTCAACGATTTATGCAAAACGAAGATGATTTGCGTGGACTTGCCAAAGTAATGGAGTTCATGCGTGCTATCAGCATTTTATTTGTAGTAATCAATATTTATTGGTTCTGTTACCAATCTATTCAGGAATGGGGCATCAATATCGGCGTAGTCGATAGAATCCTGCTCGGTTTCCAGCGCACCGCCGGGCTGTTTTCCAGTATCTTTTGGACGAAGCTCTTTGCCGTACTGTTCCTTGCCCTTTCCTGCTTGGGGACAAAGGGGGTGAAGGAACAAAAGATTACTTGGCGCAAGATAATCCTTTTTGGCGTGACGGGCTTGTTGCTGTTCTTTTTCAACTGGTGGCTCTTGGCACTCCCTTTGCCCTTGTCGGCAAACACGGTGTTCTACATCGCCACCCTCACAGCCGGATATATCTTTCTGCTCATGGCAGGGCTATGGATGTCCCGCCTGCTCAAAACCAACCTGCTTGAAGACGTGTTCAACGTGGAGAACGAATCCTTTATGCAGGAAACCGAATTGAAGGAAAACGAGTATTCCGTCAATCTCCGCACCCGGTTCTGGTTCAGGGGAAAGACGTATGACGGATGGATTAACCTTGTTAACGTTTTTCGTGCGACAATGGTATTGGGAACTCCGGGCAGTGGGAAGTCCTATGCGATTATCAATCAATATATTAAACAGGTTATCGAAAAAGGATTTTCCGTTTTCTTATATGATTTCAAATATCCCGACCTCTCCGAGATTGCTTACAACCATCTGATTAACAATCTGGACGGGTACAAGGTCAAACCAAAATTCTACGTGATAAATTTCGATGATCCGGCGGGTAGCCACCGTTGCAATCCCATTCACCCGGACTTTATGACGGACATATCCGATGCTTACGAGAGTGCGTACACGATTATGCTCAACCTCAATCGGACTTGGATCAGCAAGCAGGGCGACTTCTTTGTTGAATCACCTATCATCTTGTTAGCCAGTATTATATGGTACTTGAAAATCTACAAGAACGGCAAATACTGCACCTTCCCCCATGCGATAGAATTTCTGAACCGGAAATACGCTGATATTTTCCCCATCCTGACAAGTTACCCCGAACTGGAGAACTATCTTTCCCCGTTCATGGATGCTTGGGAAAGTTCGGCGGTGGAGCAGTTGCAGGGGCAGATAGCCAGTGCCAAAATCCCGCTTTCCCGCATGATTTCCCCGGCTCTCTATTGGGTAATGACGGCGGATGATTTCACGCTCGACATCAACAATCCCGAAGAACCGAAAGTACTTGTAGTTGGCAACAATCCCGACAGGCAGGGCATATACGGCGCAGCGTTGGGACTGTATAACTCCCGAATTGTCAAACTGATAAACAAGAAGAAACGGCTCAAATCCGCCGTTATCATAGACGAGTTACCCACCATCTACATGCGTGGGCTGGATAACCTGATTGCCACCGCCCGAAGCAACAAGGTAGCCGTCATGCTCGGCTTTCAGGATTTCAGCCAGTTAAAAAGAGATTACGGCGACAAGGAGAGTGCCGTGATTTGCAATACGGTCGGCAATGTCTTTGCAGGTCAGGTCGTTGCCGAAACCGCCAAAACGTTAAGTGAACGCTTCGGCAAGGTCTTGCAGAAACGGCAGAACATGACCATCAACCGCAACGAGACTTCCGTTTCCATCAACACCCAGATGGATAGCCTTATCCCGGCTTCCAAAATCAGCAACCTGACGCAGGGTATGTTTGTCGGTGCAGTCGCCGATAACTTCGACGAGCGCATCGAGCAGAAGATTTTCCATGCCGAGATTGTCGTGGATAACGAGCAGGTCAAGCGGGAAACCGCCCGTTACGTGAAGATACCGCAGATTATCGACTTCACCGACAAAGACGGTAACGACACCATGCAGCAGCAGATTGATGCGAACTACTACCGTATCAAGAACGAGGTCAAGCAGATTGTCGCCGATGAAATAGAGCGTATCAAGGCTGATCCCGAACTCTCGCACCTGATTAAGAACGTGTAATAAAAGAAAAACGGATATTCCACCGGCAATGTATCCGTCCGGAATATCCGTTTCCTGTTTCTCCATTATACAATAATGTATAGGCTTATAATCTCCGTTCGTCTTATACGACAAACCTACAAACCGGACGACAAGTAGCGACACCCCACCTTAAACTTGCTAATTATCAATGCTTTCCCCTATATATTTACGTCCGGTTTCCACTGAAACCGTTAGTATTCACCATTAAAAATTTAAGTTTATGGACGAAAGACCGGACAACAGCCAGCAGTTGATGGATATTCTTCTTGTCATGGATCAGGAGAAAAAGACCATCCAAGCCGTCAGCGGAGTAAAGGACGGAGAGTTACAAACCAAGAACCCGTTAGAGGACAACAACGACCTGCTACGGGTAGATCGTCACGGAGATATGTTCTCCAACTTCTTTTCCAATCTCTGGAACCAGTTGAAAGATCCCACCCGTTTCCATTTCTTCCGTGTGCCGGAAGAAGATGTGCAACGGGTAGCGGCAGATTTCCAGCAGACTGTGCAGAACCCCACGCCCGAAGGACAGGCACGCATGGCACAGTACGAGGTACAACATCCCGCACAGGCACAGCAGCAGGGCGAGCAACAGGCGCAGCCTGCCGCCGGGCAGCAACAACAGCAGCCGACAGATACACCGCAGCAAGGGCAGGCGCAGCAACAGCCGCAGTACAAGTACGACGTGAACAAGATAGATTGGAACTCGCTCGCCAATCTCGGCATCCAACGTGAACAGATCGAGCAGAACGGTATGCTCGACCAGATGCTACGGGGCTTCCAGACCGACAAGACCGTCCGGGTATATTTCAATCTCGATTCGATCTCCCATGCCAACGACAGCCAGCTTTCCTTGCGTCAAGCCCCCGACGGCAGGGTAGTCGTTTGCAGCCACGGTATTCTCGATCCGTCAAAGTTGCAGCAGCAATTCTTCGGGCATACCTTCACGAAGGAAGATAGCGACGCTATCAAGACCGCCGGGAACATGGGGCGCATTGTCGAACTCACCAACCGGGCGGGCGAGAAAGTCCCGTCCCTCGTCAGCCGTAACCAGAAAACGAACGAACTCGCATCCTTCCCGGCTGACAAGGTGCGCATCCCGGCGGAGAAGAACGGACATACCTTCACCCCCGACGAGGTGGCACGGCTGAAAAAGGGCGAAGCCGTGGTATGTAAATTCCAGACCAAAGCCAAAGAGGGGCAGAAGCCCAAAACCTACGAAGCCCCCGTCCAGTTCAACGCCGCCAAGATGCAACTTGAATTGCTGTTCAATGACCGGGCTAAACTGGCGATGGACGCACACAAGGAGTTACAGAAACAGACCGCCAATCAGGAAGTCCCCAAGACCTTCCGCAAGCAGGAACTCACCGAAAAGTCGCAAACGGAACTTGCGGGCGGCGGCACGGTCAAAGTTTCCGGTTTGAAAGACAAGAACGGCAAACCTTATCAGGGGTACATCACATGGCAGCCCGGACAGAAATACCCCGCCTTCATGTTCCCCAAGGATTACAAGACCGCACTCGAAGAGGGACGTGTCAAACCCGCCGTCGAGAACGAGGTACAGGTAGCCGTCAATTCCGAGGGCAAGACCAACGAAGCCACCAAGAGCCTGAAAGAAGCCTTACAGTCTGCACAAACCCGTCCCACCGGAGAGCAGAAGGAACAGCAAGACCGCAAGCAGGAACAGAAAGAGGGCAAGAAAGAAGATAAGAAACAGAAGCAGGAACAGGACAAGCCCAAACCCCGGCAGCGCAAAACTCCCCGCCTCTGATACCCGTCTTATTCGGTAAGATTATCATAAGTAACTATCCGAGATGTCCCGTCCCCAAGTGACGGGACACTTTTTGTCAAACCATTAAAACTAAAGAAATATGATTACAGCAATTATCGCAGAGAAACCTTCCGTTGCGAAGGATATAGCAAACGTGTTGAATGTTCGCCAGCGTCACGATGGCTATCTTTCAGGCAACGACTACCTCGTTACCTGGGCGTTCGGCCATCTCGTCCAGCTTGCCATGCCCGATGCTTACGGGTTCTCCGGCTTCCGCCGTGAAAACCTTCCCATCATCCCGCAGGAGTTCAAGTTCATACCCCGCCAGATACGGGAGGGCAAAGAGTACAAATCCGATCCCGGCGTGCTCAAACAACTAAAGGTCATTGAAGATGTATTCGCCCAGTCCGACCGGATCATCGTGGCAACCGATGCTGGAAGAGAAGGCGAAGGAATCTTCCGCTATATTTACAACTACCTCGGTTGCCGCAAGCCTTTCGTCCGCTTGTGGATTTCCTCGCTGACCGACCGTGCCATCCGTGACGGGCTGGAAAAACTCAAACCCGGCAGTGATTACGACAACCTCTACCGTTCAGCCGAAGCCCGTGCCATCGCAGATTGGGAGATAGGTCTGAACGCTACCCAAGCCCTTAGCATCGCCGCCGGACAGGGCATTTTCTCACTCGGACGGGTGCAGACACCTACCTTGATGATGATTTGTTCCCGTTATCTGGAGAACAGGAACTTTACCCCGCAGACCTACTACCAGATCAAGGTCACGGCGGAAAAGAACGGCATCCCGTTCTCCGCACTCTCCGAACATAAGTACGAAACCCTTCCGGCAGCAAACACCGCCCTTAGTGCCGTAACCGCCACAGGTACGGTCACAGTTGCCGAAGCCCGGTGCAAGGAAGTCAGCCAAGAACCGCCGCTGCTCTACGACCTTACTTCGTTGCAGAAGGAAGCCAACAGCAAGCTCGGCTTTTCCGCAGAGCAGACGCTCAACATTGCACAATCGCTTTACGAGAGGCACAAGGTGTTGAGTTACCCCCGTACCGGTTCCCGTTATATCTCGGATGATGTCTTCGACGAGATACCTTCACGCATCGCCCTTCTGGAGCAATACCCGGCTTTCGCCGCCTATGCCGCCACCTTGAAAGACGCCGCACTCAACCGCCGCAGCGTGGACGCCGGGAAAGTCACTGACCACCACGCCCTGATTATCACCGAATGTCTGCCCGGCGAACTATCGGACGACGAACGCAAAATCTACGATATGGTTGCCGCCCGTCTGCTTGAATCCTTTTCCGCCCGATGCGTAAAAGACGTTACAACGGTTCGTTTTACCGCAGGTAACAGCGATTTCACCACCAAAGGGACAGTTATCAAGTCCGCCGGATGGCGTGCCGTCCGTGGCGAGAAGGACGAAGAGGAAGAATCCGCCGCCCTTCCGCCTTTGCAGCAAGACGAAACATTCCCCCTGCAATCGGCGGAGAACGTGGAGAAACAAACCAAGCCCCGTCCCCTGCACACCGAGAGCAGCCTGCTTTCGGCAATGGAGAGTTGCGGCAAGGAATTGCAGGAAGCCGAACTACGGGACAGCCTGAAAGACATCGGTATCGGCACACCGGCTACCCGTGCGTCCATTATCGAAACCCTGTTTTCCCGTGACTACGTGCGCCGGGACAAGAAGAACCTTGTCCCCACTGAAAAAGGGCTTGCCGTATATAATATAGTAAAGGACAAGAAAATTGCTGACGTTCAAATGACCGGGCAATGGGAAACCGCCCTTTCCAAAATCGAAAGCGGAGAAATGAACCCCGATACTTTCCGCAAAGGTATCGAAGTCTATGCCGCCCAGATCACCGAAGAGCTTTTGCAGGTGCAGGTATCGGTTACGGACGGTGAATGTCTCCCTTGCCCCAAATGCCAGTCCGGGCGCATCCTCTTCTATCCGAAAGTCGCCAAGTGTAGCAACGTGGATTGTGGGCTGACCGTTTTCCGCAGTAAAGGCGAGAAGCAACTCACGGATAATCAGATTACCGACCTTGTAACCAAAGGCAAAACGTCCCTTATCAAAGGCTTTAAGAACAAGGACGGCAAAACCTTCGATGCGCACGTTACCTTCGACAAGGACTTCCGCACCGTGTACGAGTTCCCGCCCCGCACGGACAAGGTAAAAGGAAAGGGCGGCAGACGATGAACGGCTGGTTATCCGTGGAAGAAGCCGCCCGTATCTGTGGAACGGACGTGCAGCGCATCACCCTCTGGATGAACGGCAACCACATCGCTTTTGCCCGTTTCGATAACGTCCTGATGATCGACGGCGCATCCCTTTTCGCCCTCTTCGAGCGTAACCGGGTAGATACCATCTATGACGATATGCAGACGGAGAAAGGACGGGGCAGACCGGGCAAGCACCGCAGGCTGTTAGACACCCCGCTGGATGATTTCGGCTTGTCGCAACGCATCGTCAGGGCTTGCCGTGAACTAAGCCTGTTCACGGTCGAACACCTGCTTATCCACCTGAAACGGTTCCGCTTCGCCCGCCTGTACTGTGTCCGCAATTTCGGTAGCCAGTCGGCGAACGAAGTTCTCTTGCGCTTGCGCAGGGACGGGCTGATAGATGGGGGCGGCAGGCGGGATTTTAAGGTATTACATCCGTGATACACAATTAAGTTACGGATTTTCGGGGCAGAAAGTCCCGAAAATCCGTAAAACCCCTATAAAATCAAAATAAATATGGCAAGTGTTTTGTATTTCAAGAGAATAGTTTTATCTTTGCAACAACATGCTTACCCCGCTTCCCGTCAGATCAGCGCGCTCAGGGTAAGCCTTTTATTTTTTATACCCTTATGACTAAAATTCCTTACCCCAAACAACTCATATCTTTTCCGGATCAGATTGCTTTGCTCAAACAGCGTGGGCTTGTTTTCACGGACGAAACCAAAGCCCTGCACCTGCTACGCAATATCAGTTATTACCGTTTGAGCGGCTACTGGTATCCTTTGCTGGCAGACAAGCAAAACCATCTGTTCAAACCCGGCAGTACATTCGATGCCGCTTACAATATCTATAAGTTTGATAGCGAGCTTCGCAAGCTGATTATTACGGAACTGGAAAAGATCGAAGTGGCTGTGCGCACACAGACCGCCTATATACTCTCTTCCCAATGGGATGGATATTGGTTTGCCGATGCTTCCCATTTTAACAATCCGGTACGTCACGCCAAGATATTGTCAAAGATAGATGAAGAGTACCAGCGCAGTGACGAGGAATTTGTCACAGCTTTCAAATCCAAGTATTCCGATCCTTTTCCGCCAAGTTGGATAACGATGGAAATAACTTCTTTCGGTACATTGTCGATTCTATACAATAATCTGCTCCCCGGAAGGGCAAAGCGGAGCATTGCGGCTTATTTCGGGCTGCCCGACACCGTTTTTGCTTCATGGCTGCATAGTATTGTTTATATCCGTAACATTTGCGCCCATCATTGCCGCTTATGGAATCGGACACTTAGCATCCGCCCGTTAATGCCCCGTTCACCACGTAATCCCTTTGTCACACTTCCGGCGAATGGCACACGGCAGGTTTATTTCATATTGAGCATGACCGTTTATCTGTTGGATATAATCAATCCGAACCACTCGTTTGTCGAAAGGTTCAGGGATTTGCTTTCCCGTTATCCTTCGATAGATGTCCGTGCGATGGGCTTTCCGGCTGGTTGGGAAAACGAGGATATTTGGAAATAGGCATCAGTGATGCATAAATTCAACAAGAAAGGTGCGACACTGTCGCACCTTTCTTATTTCTTCCTTTCCGCCACCGCATCGAACCGGTTGCGCAGGAACTCATGCACATCTTTCGCCCGGTAGAATACCTTCCCGCTGATCGTGAAGTAGGGCAGCAGCCCCATAGCCCGGTATCGTTGCAATGTCCGTATGCCCACTTTCAGCAGCAGGCACAAGTCCTGATTATCCAGAACCTCTTCACCATCTAATTGGCTGTTCTTTTTCAGTACCCTTTCCAGCAGCTTTTCGGTCGTGTCGAACCGCTCCATGATCCGCTGCATCCAGCCCTCAAACTCTTCCCTGTCCGTGTACATAGTAATCTCCTTCCTTTTCAACGATTTCCTTCTCACGCATGTAGCGGATATACCCCTTTGCCGTCCGTTCCTTCACTTCCAGCATTTCCTGTATCAGTTCGCACAGTTCGATGTAGCCGTACTTCTCCTGCCGCGTGAACGCTTCCCGTGCCATTTCCGCCAGTTCCTTCTCCTTGCGCTTCTCCTTCTCCGCACGGGGTTTTTCGCCCACGTACACGGGCATCCCCATCTGTTTGTCCCACTGGAATTGCATCAACGGTACATCCAGCGGGCTGCCGTCACGCACTTTCAACGCCTTCACGACCGAGATTTCCGGGTTCTCGTCCTTCTCTATCGAGAGGATAGCCGCCGACTTGCGTTGCAACTCGCTACCCAAGTGTCCCCTTAGCTTCAACCCGTTCGGAACGAAATGCACCACGGCGGCGATGCACGTGCGGTAAATCCCCGCCAGTCGGTAAATCTCGTCAATCAACGCCACACTTTCCCCCTCGTCATTGGCACAGCGTATCAAGTCCGCCACCCCGTCGATCACCACCAGATGAATACCCCCGTGCAGGTAATGGTACTTATCCATGCTCTGCATGATGGCGGTCAGTCGCTCGCCCCGTGACATTCCCGTCAGGCAGTACACGTGCAGGTAGGGCGGCATCTTCTCCCGTCCGGCACGCCGCAGCATCCGCCCCGTGTTCTTGTACAGTTGTTGTTCGCTCTGTTCCGTGTCGTAGAGCAGCACCGCACGCCCTTTCCGGTTCGGCTCTACCCGAACGCCCAGCAAGTCCGCATCCGTTTCCTTCTCTTGAATCGCCCCGGCAACCAATGCCGCCGTATAATTACTCTTTCCCGTGCCTTCCCCGCCCGTGATGCAGAGTATGTTCTCTTCCGAACCCAGCGGCACGTCCCCGGCGGTCACGATGGCAACCGCCTGCTGTGGCGGGTGGTCGTAGTCTATCTCGCAGGATTTCAGCACCGCCATCGTGTCACCGTACAGGCTATCCAGCATTTTAAGGAACAGCTTCACGAACTCGTCCCGTGTCCGTCCCGCCTTGAAGTAGTCCGACACGTCCTTGTCCGTCTTTTCACCCGTCAGCGGCAGCACCAGCCGTTTCACCCCGTACTCTGCCAGTTGCTTTTGATGTTTCTCCGAACATTCCAGCCCCGTTTTATCCACGTCGTACAGCAACACGATATGCTTGAACCGGTACACCAGCTTCCGGATGATCTTTGCAGGTATCACCGATGTTTCCGAATTGAAACAGATCGCATGGAACCCGTGCGCCGCCAGCGTCAGCACGTCCTTTTCCCCGCCCGTCAGGAACAGCGTGTCACCTTTGGGCGGCAACTCTTCCAGCCCGAAGCAATAGTTCTCCCCCGTATGACCACCGTACACGAACCGTACTTCCGATTTCGGGCGATACACCTTCACGCCCCATTTCCCCACGTAACCGAACATCGGTTCTATCGCCGTGGACGTGAAACCAAATTCTTTCCCGTCTTTCGTTTCGCTCCGGTATTCCTTCAGCGACTGCACCCCGTAGCGGTTCAGCACCGCTTCCGTAATCCCGTACCCCGTCCAGTATTCCAGTTCCTTTTCCGTGAACGGTTGCTGCACCGTCCGGTACGGGCGTGGCTTGTGTTCCGGCTCTGCCGCCCGTTCTTCCGTCCCGGTCGGCTCTGCCGTCCCGTTTCCTTCCGCCACGGGAACAACCCGCATGGCAGCCTGCCGTTCCCGTACCGTTTCCGGCGGTACATCCTCGCTGATACCCAGACACAGTTCCCGGTCTATCGTTTCCAGTATCTCCACGAAGTCGGCGGCGTTCTTGCAGTCCAGCCCCTTGATTTTCGCCACGATAAAGAAACAGTCGCCCGAAAAGTCCCCGTTCCCGAAATCTTTCATCTTGTACGTCCCGCTACGGCGGTCGTAGTACACGTTGCACGACGCCTTGCTGTCCTCGTACAGCGGATTCAGGAAATTCCTGCCTACCCGCCACTTCACGGGCAGGTAGTGGCGGAACACGTCCAGCCCGTTACTCGTCCTTGCCAGTATTTCCTCTTTTCTTACCATACAGCTTGTATTTACGTTCATGCAAAGGGTGTGATTCGACTATCCGGTCGATTTGCTTGTCGGGTGTTTCCCGCATCCACCGTTCCCGGAACTGTTCTACGTCCGCACGGCGGTAGCGTATCTTCTTCCCGCAGATGGAGAAGGCGATAATCCGGTTCGTGCGGTAGCGTTGTAAGGTGCGGGGGCTGATTTCGAGGTATTCGCACACCTCGCCGCCTGTCATCCACTTGCCCGTCGTCCGGCTGTTCTTCTCTTCCTGTCCCTGCTGCCCGTCCAGTTCTCTTTGCCGGGACGCTTCCACGTATGCCGCTATCCCGTCTATCTTCTCCACGAGGGCGGCGAACGCTTTGCTTTCGATTGTTATTACATCCATAATCTGTTGATATTTAGAATTATGGTCGCAAATGTCCGCCTATTCGACGGCTTTTCTTGGCAGGTTCATATCAGCCTGACAAAGATTTTTTCAGGCACGAAAAAGCCGCCCGAAAGTCCTTTTCAGACCTTCGGGCGGCTTTTCGCCACCGGTATTCCGCCCTCACGGAATCCGTATGAACATGATGTCAGGTTGATAAACCGACCGTTGGTTTACAGCTATTTGCCGTCCGTTTCGTCCATCCGTTTCAAGACTTTCTCTTTCAGGTAGTCCAGATACACTGTCCGGCTGTTCTTCCGTTCCCTCATGTTAATGAAAAGTCGGTACACGTCCCCCAAATCTATGTGGAACACGATCTCAAACAGGTTCGCCAGTTCGATGATGTCTATCTGCCCGTTATCCACGCTTCCGGCAGCTTGTATGGCGTATATAAGTTCCACCGCCGCCGTTTTCTTGTCCGTCCAGTGGTGTTCTTGCAGCAACGGCAATATTTCCGTTTCTTCGTTTTCCCGTGTCAGTACGTGCCTTCGGGCGGTCAGGTAGGCGTACAGCATTTCCATTGCCGTGATGCGGGCGACCAGTCGGTCATAACCCGTCGAGAACTCCGGTTCTTCCTCAAAAAGAAACAAGTCTGTTTCCGGGCTTATCTCTTTTTTCTCTCGCAGGAAGTAGTAACGATCACGATAGGTTGCGCCGCTACGGTAGTACTGGTAGAAGCCGACCACTCCATCGAAAAACAGTTTTTGCTCTTCCTGCTGTTTGCGGTAGTAATCATCTGCCAGTTCCGCACATGGCGGACAGTTGCTTTCTATGTGCAACACCTTATAGAAGAACATCAGCCGTCCCAGCAGCAGTGGCTTTTGGTATTTAAAGAAAGTGATTTCTTCCGTTTCTTCTCCGAACGGTTCCAAGAGGACGCCCTGTTTCAGTTCACTCAATTTGTCTTTCAGGAAGGGCAGTACCGCTTTGCATTCTTCGATGATGTTCCGCCCGTTTAGGTCAATGGCGGCTATCCGTGCGTCCACTTCCCGCATTATTTCTTCATACTTTATCTTTATTTGCATCCGATTTGTTTTTATTTGATTTTCGGGCGCAAAGTTACGAACCGTAATGCTTACGGGATTTACATTAAGTTGGCATAAAATTGCAAATAGTGATACGCTCTAATCGTCTGTCTCTTTTTCAGTTAATGCTTTCCTGACATTACTCGGTGTGTCGCCCAAGAAACGCTTGCAGAAATTGCTGAAATGTGCCGCAGAGGAAAAATTAAATTCATCTATAATATCCGCGAAAGGAATGTATGTCTGTGATAATTTGTATTTTATATTCTCCGCCCGTTTCATCATCAGCCATTGGTAAGGTGACATCCCGAACTCTTTTTTGAATACTTTCCGGAAATTGTGTAGCCCGTAGCCGCACATTTCCGCCAGCTTGTCGGTGTATTCGGCTTTGCGGTAGTGCGTCAGCACAAGGTTTCGCAGCGGCACTTGCTCGCCCGTCATCGGGTGAAAGAAGATGCGCAATTCTTCTGCCGTATAGTAACGGGTGAACACCCATATCAGTTCCTTGTGTTTCAGTTTCCAAAGGTCGGAATCGTGTGTTCCGTCCGTGATATAGGTAGCCACGGTGTCCATAAGCACCCGCATGGAGGTCGGGGCGGTCAGCTTGCAACAATAGACTTTGGAATCCGGCAGCTTGTGTGAGTAGAGATAAGAGAGAATACATTTCTCAGCCCGACAGACTGTGTTATTAAACTTATGCACCAGCAGGGTGACGTCGCTCAAAGCCGTGCCGCTGCATTCGCTCCCGCGGGGGACGAACATCACTTCCCCGGCGCACAGGATTTCGTCGTGGAACAGCGTGCTGGTAATCCGGGCGTGTCCCGTGCGGCAGAATATTAAGTAGTTGATATTCGTGTCGTCGTTGCGAACGGTTTCGCCTGCCGAATGGTTTTTCACTTCAAAGAGGCAGTCTATCGGCTTTTCGTCGCAGAACGGCGGCTTGTGTCGGTTCGGGTATTCCATGATTCAATGCTTTTGGATTACATATCATCATTCTGGGCAATGTCGATGCTTTCCCAGACGGTGACGATTTCGCCTTCCAGTCCGCATACCACAGGATTGGGGGTTCCGAGCGATACTATTCCCGTGAGTTGCGTATGGGTATCGTCGTCCGGTTTGCTGCCGATACAGCCGGTGAAACTGATTGGTTTCGGCGTGTTGAACTGTTCACAAATCATCTCTTCCACATTGTCATATTTCCGGTTGATGTTGAAGCGGAATTGCCGTACCGGTTTGACGATCACGATGCGGCAGAACGCTTTGGTGGTTAATTTCACCCGGTTCGGGCTTTGGTCTTTGCGTCCCGTCCGGGCGAAGTCAAACCACGCTATGCTGTTTTCCGGGCGGATTTCTTCGTCCGAAGCTAACTGCTGCATCTGTTCGTCGGATAACGCACGGCCGAAGATACGGAAGTCCTTAAAGTAGGCATCCAGCTTTTCACCGATAACCAACTCTGCTTTTGCCGTTCTTTTGCTTGCAGGTTTGCACCGGAAGGTGTCTTTCTTCACGCCGTCCAGATAGACCGTCAGCAAATTGCCGTCATATACCAGCCCCAGCCTGTACCAGCATTGGGGAGTGAACCTGCCGAGCGTGCTTTCGGGAAACTTGATGCCGCACCAGTCCGGCCCGATTACATATATCAACCCGTCCATGATTCCCAGTTGGAACATATCTTTCTGTTCTAAGATGGTTCCACCCTGTATGTTCTTGAAACACAATGTCACGAACAGCGTGAAAGGCTTGTCGCCCCGTAGCGAGAGTTCCGGCACGCCCGATGCCGGGAAATGGGCATAGTCCCATCCTCCGAAGAAGCCGTAGCCTGTGAGCAACGCCCGGAAAGGATGCCGGTATGTTTCGCTTTCATTTGTCATCGTTCCATTCACTTTGATGTGACATTGTGTTTCCATTATCAGATTACCGCCCTGTTTCTATACCTCTTTATAATCTATAAAAGTGACGGCGGCATCAAGGCTGGTTCCGGTCGCTTCATAATAGGCTGAAAGAGCGGCGTCTTCCTTGTAGGTGAAGTATTGGTTGGCTCTCACATTGTTGGAGCCTGCCTGTACTTCAATATTCAGGCGTACGTCCATGCCTTCTTTCAAACCGACAATATCGGCAAGTTTCATGCTCTTTTTAAACCATACCGTAACGGAAGGCCCTCTGTCGGAAGTGTGCCACTGCAATTCTTTCGGGTCTTTGAAATCCACCCGAATCCAGAAAGCATATCCGATGCCTGTGGGAGCATAAACAGTGAATTGCGAAATGGGTTTGTCCATCTTCACGGGTTCGCTCGATAACTGGAAGTTGCCGCCGGACGTGCGTTTGAAGTAGGCGTTGCAGGTCACATCGCCCAGCAGACCGAGAACATTGTCGAGCAGGCATATCTTTTTGATGCCTTCCAGATAGGCTGTCGTCACGTTAACAGTGTCATAGAAAGTAACCGTGTCACCTTCTGCGGTATATTTGCCCGTGAACGTGTCGCTTTCCATAACCTTGCCGTTCAGCAGGTTTTCGCAAGTGCCGTTCATGTTTCCGTCCTTGAACGTCACCGCCGTATGTTGCTTCATTGCACGGGGTGTCATGCCCGTGAACTGCAATCCCGAAGCATCCAGCATCCAGTCGCCTTCCAGTCCGGTGCTGCCGGAAACTCGTTTGAAACCTTCCACCATTTCATCACCTTCTATTCCTACATAGCCGATGTTATACCATTTGCCGTCGGCATATTGCAGGGAAAGCAACTGGTTTTCATACAAGAAATGTCCTTGATGGTCAGTGTGCCACGCTTCGTCACCGCTGCGGGTGGCGTAGGTGTAAGTACCGTTTTCGTTGAAAATGTAGCGATACATATCGCCTGCACCGTCTTGCGATGTCCATTCTCCAAAAATTGTTTGTTTCATAACTTCTTGTTTTAAAAGGTGAATAAACTATTGTTCTCACGTCTCTTCCGTATGTTTCTGCTCCTTTCTTTGCCGGAAGAGGGCTGTGTTCGCTTCTCGTTTGCGCTATTCCCCGCTGCGAGGCGGGGAAGTGCCTTATCTGACACCCGGACATTAACGCATGGCTGTCCGAATAGCTGTTTGAATTGAATTTACACCTCGCCAATCATACTCCGCTGTACTGTTCTTTTTCCGTATGCACCATGCGGTGACGCATCGGCGGGCATATTAGTCACCACCGTTGCTCTTAAAAGTCGAGCATAAAACGAACTTTATGTTTATCTTCTTTAGAAGTATCATAGGCTTCAGTAGCAGAGGTCATCCTAAATGCTGTGAACTGATTCTCCTCGCAGCTTGACCAGTAGGTAGAGGCATTCAACTCTTTGGTTGGTATAACCACTTCGGTACCACCTGATATTGCTGTGATTTTGTTGTTGATGGTGCTTACTACCCTAAAAAGGTGTGCGTACTCTTTGGTACTCGGAATATACCATCCGTTATTTCCGGTTCTTGTCCGCAGTTCCTGGCAGGCGTTAAAAATAGGATAATCACTAAGGGTGTATGTTCCTTCAGATACCTTCGTGAATATCATGTCTGTATTTTCTTTGCCGCTTGTCAACGATGTTACTCCGGCTCCGGTTGCCACACAATTTCCAGTTGTCGTCCATGCTTCGTTTGACTCTGTGGGCGCGACCACCTTGCCGGTACCGTCGGCGTTTACTTCATAAACCACGCCGAGAATGGGGTTGCCGGTAATTGTTTTAGCGTCCGGACTCCATGTGCCGTCGCTGTAGTAGTAGTCGCCTACTTTCGCTTTATCGTTATCGTACTCCACATCCGGCTCCTTCCAGCCGCTGTTGATCTCCACGCTTATGTTGACGGTAGGGGACAACGACTCGCCGATAAGGTTTCCGGCGGCATTGACGCAGTAATTGCGCTTGCGGGGGATTCCGGCGGGGATGGTGACGGGGGACAATGACTTGCCCTCTTCCGAGGCAGTGAATTCAAGCGTGATGTCGCCCATCGTGCCGTCCGCAGGATCGGCGAACATGTAGAGGCAAATCAGGGTTTTGCACGTCTGGCCGCCGATGGTGATGTCGGTGCCATTGTTGAGCCAGCCATCGGTAGCGGTTATACCAACACTTTTTGTTTCGATAACAGTGCCTGTGGCAACGTTGAACTTGGAGGGACAGTTAAATTTTGCTGTAACCCTATTGCAGGAAGTGAAACGCTCCGCATTCTTTTCAGCGATGGTCAGCTTCATAAGCGGACGGTTGAGCGCGGTCGTGGGAAGGGTCAGCGCCTTTTCTTTTTTGGTGAACTGTATGCTGGCAAAGAATGCATTCCACGCTTCGGGATTTTGTGGGATGTAGGTGCTGTTGGTTTCCACCGCTTTCAGTCCGTTTGTAGTGATGTAATGTTTATCACCAAAAGATTCTACACCGGTTAATCCGGCTATCTCTTGAGGTGTTGCCGTTTGGTCATACGAGATATAGTCCGCCCAGAGCATCGCGATGTACCGTCCGGTGGTTGCCAGCTCGAACGTGAAGTCGATTTGGGTGTCTCCGGCAGCGGGGCAAACTTCCTTACGGACTTTGAGCGCAGGTGTCTCCTCCATGTCCCATACTTCGAGGATGCAGCGGAGTTTGTAGTCGGTGGGAGGCGTGGGCAGTGCCCGTGTCCCGATTTGCGCGAAATCTTCGGGCAGCGAGGCGGTGAGCGTCACGCGGTTACTCTCGGTAGCGGTTTGCAGCGCGTCGGTTTCGTCCTGGCTGCAAGAGGTCATCAGCCCCACGAGGGCGATGATCCAAAGGTAAAGATGATACTTTTTCATGTGCTTGGTAATTTTGATTTTTAATTTATTGGTAATTCACTCGTTTTATTAATGTAGCAGACCGTCGAGGTCTACGTCTATATTCCCGTCAAATTCGTCGTTGATGTCCACGCCTCCCTGCATCTCGTTGGTGAGGAAACGGGCACGCACGGTGGTGAAGTGTCCCCGTCGGTAGGGCACTTCCAGCCCGGTAGTGCGGCTGATGACGTTGTCGTCGCCGTCGCGTATCTCCATCGAAAGTTTGACGAACGATTCCTCACCGTTGACAAATACGAAGTCCGTTCCGATGGTGCATTCCTCCTGTCCGTCCGTGGGGACGGTGAGCGGGGTGGTATAGGCTATTCCCGTCCGCGAATCCGCAGGCTTGCCCGAAAGGACGTTGAACACCGTGGGGAGGTAGAAGCCGTAAGAGAACGTAATCGTAAATGTTTCATCGTCGGCACGCTGCTTCTTTGTCTTACGAAGGAAATCCTTCACGTCGGTAGCTATCAGTTCGTACTTCGCCAATGGTCGCACCATATCCACTTTTACCTGAACCTTGGCGTTCCATGCGTCGCGGTACTGCCGCAGGTCGAGGGCGGTGGTTCCGTAGAGGCAATCCCTATACGGGGTGCTGCCCGTGTAGGGGTCGGTGCAGGCAATGTATTGCAAATCTTTGGTGTCATAATAAAGGTCGTCCGTCGTGCCTGCCTTTACGTAGTCCGTCCATACGGCGAGGGTATAGTCCAACGCGTGCAGTTTCAGACGGATGGGGAGCGAGATTTTCCCGTCACCGTTTTCTTCTTCGGCGGTCTCCATCACCGTCACCTGCCGGGCTGTGGGCTTGCCTTCCCGCCACGCCTCGATGATGAAGCGGCGGCGGTAGTCCGTTTGTTTTCCGGCACGGGCTTTCGTGGTTCCGCTGCGTGCATTTTTCTGCGTGATGATTTCCAGCGGAACAAGTTCCAGATCGAGCGTTACTTCGGTATTGACTTCTACCAGCGTGGGGTCGATGCCTTCTTCGCCGTCTTCCGTCATGGACGGGTAATCGTGTACACAACCGGCAAGGACGATTGTCAGCACAAGGGCGATAAATCCTATCGTGTATTTCTGTTTCATAAGCCGTTATTTTTTAAGGTTGAAGCGATAGACCACGGACAGCCCTACGCGGGTGATGCCCCAATAATTCTTGGTGCGTGTGTCGATGCGTGCGCCGTTATCTATATTATAATAGGTGTCATAGCGCATGTTGGCATAGCCCGCGCCGAGCGTAAACTCGCCCGCCCAATGCTCATTAAAGGGCAGCAGATAACCGTAGCTGATACCTGCGCCCAAGAGCGGACGGTCGGTGTCCTGATAGCGGTCGCGGTTCCATTTAACATTGAACCAGCCTACATGGGCATGTACACCGAAGAAATGCCCCTTGCCGGGTTTCGATAGCCAGTAACGGGCTTCGGGCTGAATGGTAAAGGTCTTCACGGCGTGCTCGCTGCTCACGTACCACGGGCACCAGAGTACGGGCAATTCTACAGAGAAATGTTCGCTCACCTGCACATCGGCGGCAAGGTTCATTATTGTACCCGCCCATGCCGCGAGGTTGGTCTTGACGGCGAGGTAGCGGGGAGAAGAAGATGCGGTTTCCGGCGTTATCTTTACGGTTTGTTCCGGCTGCCGTTCCGGTTGTGCCGTTATCGCTTCTGCTTTTTCTTTGGCTGTGACGGTTTGTTGTTCTGCTTGTTGCACTTTAACCGGGGGTTCAGTTTGTTGCTGTTCTGCCACCGTTATTTCTTTTTCCGGGACAGGCGGCGCAACCTTTTCGGCTTCCGCTTCTTGCTTCACGGGTACGGGTTCGGTTTTCGCCCGTACTTCCGGTGCATCCGCGAGGGCAAGCCTGATAATGCCCTGCACATCGGCACGGCGGGCTTTCTTCGGGCTTTCCGCTCCGGTGTCTATGCCGCAACCCACGAACGTGATCCGTTCCGGTGCAATGCCTTTCTTCACGAGGTAATTGCGCACGGTGCGGGCACGGCGCAACGACAGTTGTTCATTGAACGCCGCCGTACCGCTTTCGTCCGCCCAGCCGGTAATGACGATCGGGGTGATGGTGTCGGACAATGCCCAGCGCAACATACGTCCGGCCTTTTTATATTCCGACTGTTCAATCCAATCACCATTGTTTAGTGAGAAATAAATGATACCGGAGTAAACCGTCCGAACGCTATCAGCGATTTGCACCGGTTTGCCTGCCATTCTGTTTTGCGCCTGTAGATGGGGCAAAAACGAGCAAACGAACAGCAAAAGGACGAACATACGACCATTCTTATACTTTCCTGTTTCAGTTATTCTATTCATATTTGATAGTTTTATGTTTTGAAAATAATCCGGGGATAAAAGTAACTCTGAAGGATTGCAGAAAACCGGTCGGTTACTTTTGAATACGAGAGGTATGTGCATGACAAATCGCACAAAAAAGAATGAAATCTGTTTTGTGAAACGCTTATAAATAAGTATATTACGCGCGAAAATTAGGCGGTGCGATGTGTGTGTGTGTGTGTGTGTG
>PPYF01026877.1_pt1 | contig 43304 bp, 35 predicted proteins | sample 1559871 | NCBI WGS metagenome assembly PPYF01 (sample SAMN08240021, study PRJNA423297) | Human gut metagenome, whole genome shotgun sequencing project.
AATGCTTTACTACCTAAGCTTATGTCAGGTGAAATCGATGTTTCCGATGTTGACATCACGCAACTAAATAATCATTTATCTATGTGGTGCAGCCAGATCAAATATCTTAGGCAATTTTTGCTTTTTTCCTGAATATTCACATGAAAAGGTTTGGCAATCTTAGTACAAACACCTGCCATAAAACAACTGCGCTATTTCACCTCACAACTATCATTCAAATATACACAGATTAAACATCGTCACTTCTTCAGCCCTACACCGGAAGGATCTATCGTGGAAACAACCATCAATGCAATTCTCTCTCAAATGCAAGCATTGCTCACCAGTCACCAACTTAAGCGTTTAACCGAAGTTCTCAATTCTCAGCTTAAAGATCACAATTCAATAAACAATCATGACACTCCCGACGATATTCTTCCTTCGTTTCTCACGGCTAAAGAAGTCGAAGGTTGCTCGCCTAAAACACTCGAGTATTATCGAAACACTCTTTCTATGATGAATGATATGTTGAGCAAGCCTTATACACAAATCGATAGCAACGACCTGCGTAGATACCTTAATGATTACGAACGAGAGCGCGGAGCAAGTAAGGTCACTATTGACAACATCCGCCGCATCATGTCGAGTTTCTTCTCTTGGTTAGAGGACGAAGATTACATAGTGAAAAGTCCTGTGCGTCGAATCCATAAAGTCAAAACCGCTACAGTAGCCAAAGAGGTATTAAGCGATGAGGATCTTGTCGTATTGCGCGATAGCTGTAACACGAAGCGAGATCTAGCTATTGTCGAGTTGCTATCTTCAACTGGCATGCGTATCGGAGAGCTGGTTCGACTCAATAAAAAAGATATTAATTTTTACGAAAGAGAGTGCATTGTCACTGGCAAAGGAAACAAACAAAGGCCTGTCTACTTCGATGCAAAAACTAAACTGCATCTAAAACGATATTTGGATTCTCGCTGCGATTCAAATCCAGCATTATTTGTATCACTCAAAGGAAAACCCAAGCGCATCACAATCGGCGCTGTAGAGATGAGGCTACGCAAACTTGGATTAACAACTGGTGTTGGACGAGTTCACCCTCATAAATTTCGTCGCACGCTAGCCACTCACGCCATTGATAAAGGAATGCCTATTGAACAAGTGCAGAAATTACTTGGTCATGCGAAAATAGACACCACCATGCATTATGCCATGGTTAATCAAAGCAACGTAAAAGCCTCGCATAGAAAGTATTTGGAATGACGGTTCTTAGAGAAATCTGCTCGTATGGAAATGAAAACATTACTGTAGAACAAGCACGCTCTCTTCCTATTTACATTTCTACTGAATCTATGGGGCCGAACCGTGGATCAGTGTCGCCTTCGACTTTGCCCGCAAATGGCAAAGTCAAACATTTTTATGCTGGGGATACGTTGATTTCCAATATTCGTCCTTATTTTAAAAAGATTTGGCATGCCGAAACCGATGGGGCTTGTTCTAACGATATCCTAATTTTTGAACCCAAGAATTGTTCCGGAGATTTTCTTTATTGGTCTCTTAGTAACGATTGTTTTTTCGATTATATGACCAAAACTGCCAAAGGCACAAAGATGCCCCGCGGCGATAAATATTCCATTATGGAATACGAAATGCGAATGCCTTCGATGGATGATCAGGCCTCTATCTGTGCAATTATGTCATCTATTCAAAATAAAATTGAACTCAACAATCAGATAAATGATTATTTAGAAGAATTAGCAAGCACCTTGTTTAAAAAGAGTTTCGGAGGACTTTCGAGAACTGCAATTCTATCCGACCTTGCAACCATAACAATGGGCCAGTCACCCGTAGGATCTTCATACAACGAAAGCGGTATAGGGACCGTTTTTTATCAAGGACGTGGCGAATTTGGCTGGAGGTTCCCAACCCAAAGACTGTTTACAACTGAACCGAAACGCATAGCACAAACTAACGACATACTAATGAGCGTAAGAGCACCCGTGGGTGATTTGAATATCGCCTATGAGAGCTGTTGCATTGGTCGTGGACTAGCAGCGATTAGCTCTAAGTACTCATCTTATTGCTTCTATCTAATGCGCTCTCTTAGAAAAGAACTCGATGCCTATAACGGAGATGGAACAGTATTTGGTTCAATTAATCGAAAGACTCTTAACGAATTGAGTATCCCGCTTCCGCAGAGCAAAGATTTGGATGCTTTTGAGATGGCTGCTAGTCCGATTGATAGAAGAATCCGTGAGAACGAAACTGAAAATCGCCGGCTTTGCGAATTGAGAGATACCCTTTTGCCAAAACTCATGTCAGGCGAAATCAATATTTCAACAGTTGATGTCATGCAGCTAAATAATCATTTATCTGATTGTTGACCTCGATCTTGTCATCAAACGAAGACAGCAGATTCGCGATCCTTGTTTGAATATCAATATCTGGCAAATCGATTTCTAGATTTTTGATTGTCTGGGCGCTTAAATTTTGCTGAGCTCCCCCATTTGCTAGATTAACTAACAAGCTATTTTTGCTCTTCAACCAATAATAAATAAATCGATAATCAGCAACACTCGGATCAATCTCAAGATTGCAGCAAGCTTGATTGGTCGTAAGCGGAATTGAGGATATAGCAACCTTGCCAGCAGTTGCTCCATACATAGCAACAATGACAGAATTAGAATTGATCCATTTTGCCGAAGAGTTCTCTAGTCCTGCAGCGGTAATGAAATTCGCAGTTTTACGAATCCTATTAAACTTGATCTCGCTTGTATTAAGCCAGGGGATATCTCCATGTTTATAGTACTCCTCAACACTCTTCTTTGGAGTACCTCCGGAACAAATACGAGTACAAACATCTTTAATAAACGCCTTGGAACCCAAAACAAATCACCTCGATCTCGATTGCGCTAACGATCTTTCATCAAAAATCACTTCGCGCCTTCGATCCGCTTCTGGATACTCTTGATTCCCTCAAGATAGTCGCGATCTACCTGCGATTCTTGCTCAGCAATACGCTTCTTGCATGATTCGTATTCCCGAGAAGCTTTCGTCATTGCTCCCTTATGGTTCGCCTTTCCCGGCCCCTGAAGGATGCCCTTGCCATAGCGTTCGGAAAAATCATCAATCTCTCGTATCCAATCCTTCATATACATTGGGCGATGATTTTCAGCTTGCAATTCCGCTAGATCAAAAAAAGCAGACACCAAGTTATTAAGCCTGCGAAGTTCTTTTTCATTAAGATAATTCTTTGCGACCTTAGCTTCTTCTAACGTAGGTTGCTCGCCGTCAAATACGGTCAAGCCCATAAAAGGGAGTTCCGCATTCGCTCTTTGCATAATTACCTCTGCAGCTGTATGCCCATGCGCAGCAAAGTGAATTTTATTCTGCACTGTTTTAAAGAATGTAATTGATTCAGGAGCTTTTGGGTCATAATCAGCACTTGTTGCATAAAGATCGAGGACCTGCCGGTAAAGGACTTTTTCACTTGAACGGATATCCCTGATACGCTCAAGTAACTCTTTCCAATACGAGCCTCCACCGTTGTTTTTTAGGGCTTTGTCGTTAAGATTAAAGCCCTTTTGCAAATACTCTTTTAACTGAGCAGTTGCCCACTGACGAAACTGAGTTCCTCTATTCCCTCTAACTCGGTAGCCAACTGCAATAACAACTTCGAGGGAATAGTAATTTGTTTGATAATCCTTCCCATCTGCAGCAGTTGTTCGGAAATTCCGAACAACTGAATTTGGGTCTAATTCTCCCTCTTCGAAAACATGCTTAATATGTTCGCTAATGCTTGATTTTGATACCTGATACAACTCGCCCATTTGCGCCTGAGTGAGCCACATATTTTCGCCGTGAAAAACGCATTCGATTTCTGGCGCGCCAGAAGCAGACTGGTAGATGACAATATCTCCCGCATGAGCTGGTACAATATCACTAGAACCCATACCCTATCGCCTCCAGATTCTTCTTAATCTGTTCCTGCAAGCGATTCGACTCCTCAAAGCATTTAGAAAGTTCGCCTGTTAGACGCGCCATTTTCTCTTCAAAGAGCTCGTCATCTTCTTCTGCATCTGCAATGCCAACATAGCGACCAGGTGTCAAAATGTAATCCTGCTTCGCAATATCTTCAATGGTTGCAACTTTAGAGAAGCCCTTTTCCTCTTCAATTGAGCCATCACGGTATGAATCAAAAGCGGTTGAAACTTTCTTGATATCGTCTTCGGTAAACTCCCGCAATTTGCGAGAAACCATTGTTCCCATTTCACGCGCATCAATAAACAGCGTTTTCCCTGGCTGTGTCTTCTCTCGCGTAATAATCCATAAGCTCACGGGAATGCCGGTGCTATAGAAAAGTTTGTCAGGCATAGCCACAATGCCTTCAACCAGATCGGCCTCAATAAGCGCCTTGCGAATATCTCCTTCAGATCCGGTCTGACTGGAAAGCGACCCATTCGCAAGCACCATACCCATACGGCCAGACCTATTCAGATGGTGCACCATATGCTGAACCCAGGCAAAGTTCGCATTTCCCTCAGGAGGAATACCATACTCCCAACGCGGATCCTCCTTAAGCTTATCGCCACCCCAATCCTTCATGTTGAACGGAGGATTAGCGAGTACAAAATCGAAACGCTCATTCTTGTGCAAATCGTTAAAAAAGGTGTCCGCATTGTACTTACCTAAATCCGCATCAATACCGCGAATCGCCAAATTCATCATGGCCATCTTCCAGGTAGTAGGATTACTTTCCTGGCCATAAATAGACAAGTCGGAAATATTTCCTGAATGACGACGCACAAATCCGGCAGACTGGACAAACATGCCACCCGATCCGCAGCATGGATCATACACACGCCCATGGTACGGCTCAATAATCTCAACCAAAGTTCGTACGATGCAGGCAGGCGTATAGAATTCGCCGGCATTTTTGCCTTCTGCCTCAGCAAACTTCGCAAGACAATACTCGTAAGTGCGACCTAAAATGTCGCGCGTATCACCCTTCTCTGCCATTTGTACATTAGTGAACAAATCAACCACTTCGCCTAGGCGACGCTTATCAAGCTCTTGTCGAGCAAAATTCTTGGGCAAAATGTTTTTTAGCTTGTCATTCTCGGCCTCAATAAGGCGCATAGCCTCATCAATAACCTTACCGACTTCTGGCGTGTGAGCAACTTTAGCAACTTCAGACCAACGAGCTGCTTTAGGCACAAAGAAGATGTTTGCATAGGTATACTCATCGCGATCTTCCTCGAAACCATCGCCCTCATCAACGAGCTCTTGATAACGCTGCTCAAACTTGTCAGAAATATACTTCAGAAAAATCAGACCAAGAACCACATTCTTGTACTCAGACGCATCAATGTTGCCACGTAGCTTATCGGCAGCCTTCCAAATTTGCTCTTCAAATCCGATCTCCGCAGTATTCTCCGTTTTTTTTGCCATATAGCTTATTGTCCTTCACTCTTATATTTTTGTGTCAGCCCAGAGTTCGCACTGAGCCATGACTGTTTCCATGGCATCTTCGACTCCCTCTGGTGGATATTTATATTTTTTCAAAAGACGCTTAATAGCTCGTCGCATACCAGCACGAGCACTTTCCTTTTTTTGCCAATCGATAGTAGCACTTTTACGCATTGCTTCTGTAAGCTCACGGCTAATAGCCACTAATTGATCGTTGTCATAAAAATCACGGACTGCTTGAGGTTTGGTGATGGCGTCATAGAACGCCATTTCCTCTTCGTTGAGCCCTAATTTTTGCGCTTCTCCATCATCGGCCAGCATATCCTTAGCCATATTAACAAGCTCTTCAATAACCTGTGCATTAGTTAACATCCCGTTCAAATAGGCATTTACGGTACCTTGTAAGAGCTCGCTAAACTTTCTAGCCTTAACTACACTTGTACGTTGATACTTATATACTTGTTCTTTAATAAGCCGTCTTAATGCCTCAACGGCAATGTTCTTTTCTTTCATGCGAGCAACCTCAGAAAGGAATGCCTCACTTACAATAGAAACTTCAATACTTTGATCACTAAAAAGATTAATAACTCCTTCAGCGTGCACCGTCTGCTCAAGCATTTCAGTTACTCGTGCATTAAACTCGGCATAACTCATGGTCTTTTTTCCTGTTGTAGCCCTACGTCCTGTTAAACGCAATATCTGTACGCGCAGTACAGAAAGAAACGCGGCTTCATGCTGGTCATCCCGACTCACCAAGCTTTTACAGAGTGAAAGCGCCTGATTCATAAGTTGACACTGTTTCAAAAAGTCTTCTCTGTCGTCTACTCGTTCAGGTGCAAGAAGCCAGTCTGTACCTTCAGCTATAGCCTCCGCTAACTGCGATTTCTGATTCGTGAAAATCCGATCTCGATAACCAAACCCAAAAAGCAAATCACGACATACGTCAAGTTTTTCTAAGAATTTTGGATAGGCAGTTGCCGCAACATCCATATCTCCATAATTAGACTGGTCGCGACTCGTGTAGTCTTTCATAGCTTGCTTGAGAGCACGAGCTATCCCAATATAGTCAACAACAAGGCCACCTTCTTTACCTTTACAAACACGATTTACACGAGCAATAGCTTGCATGAGGTTGTGGCCCTTCATAGGTTTAAACACATACATAGTAGACAAACTTGGCACATCAAAACCAGTAAGCCACATGTCTACGACAATAGCGATTTTTAAAGGATCTTCGTCATTCTTAAAACGCCGTTCCATTTCTTTTTTATGCTGCGATCCACCGCATACTTCAAACCAATCTTCAGGATCTTGGTTTGACATAGTCATAACCACGCCTACTTTGTCTTTCCATTCGGGGCGCAACTCCATTATCTTACGATAAATTTTCATCGCAACAGGGCGGCTATACGCCACCACAAGCGCTTTACCAGCCAAAATATCAGCACGATTGTTTTCATAATGCTCGACAATATCGCAGCACAAAGCCTCAATCGTTTCTGGTGTGCCAAATACTGCATCAAGTCCACCTGTATCGCGTTTGGCCTTCTCAATGCTAGCCTCGTCAGCTTGGTCAGCAAATTCAGCATAGAGCGCATCAATTCTTCCAAGCGCATTTTCATCGAGTCCAAGTGCTACTACGCGACTTTCATAATAAACTGGCTTGGTTGACTCATCCTCAACTGACTGCGTCATATCATAGACATCAATATAGTCACCGAATATTTCACGTGTATTTTTATCATCAGTTGATACGGGAGTACCCGTAAAACCAATATAAGAAGCATTGGGCAGAGCCTTGCGTACCGTGAGTGCGGCACCAATAGACACTTTGCCTGTCTCGTCCATTTTTTCGGTCATACCATACTGACCACGATGAGCCTCATCCACCATAACAACAACATTACTCCGATCACATAATGGATCATCGCCGTCAGTGAATTTCTGCATAGTGGTAAAGATAATGCCATTTGCCTCACGTCCAAGAAGAAGTTCTCTCAAATGTTGACGACTATTCGCTTGAACAGGTGTCTGCCGTAGAAAATCTTTACAACGAGAAAATTGACCAAACAATTGATCATCGAGATCATTTCTATCTGTAATAACCACAATAGTTGGACTTTCAAGTTTCTCTTGAAGCAAGTGAGCAAAAAATACCATCGAGAGAGATTTACCTGAGCCCTGCGTATGCCAAAATACACCGATTTTGCCATCACCGGCAACAGCTTCTCTTGCTCGCTCAATAGCCTTTTTCACACCGAAATACTGATGATAAGCAGCCAAGATCTTTATGGTTTTATCACCCGTATCGTTAAAACACACAAAGTTCTTGATCAAATCAAGCAACCTATCTTTACGCATCATGCCTTCGAGCATGGTTTTAAATGTTGCCGTTTGCGTGCTTGAATAATCACCATTAACCGACTTCCATGGTGTAAAACGATCTTCATCTGCGGTGATAGTTCCAACACGTGTCTCGGACATATCGCTCATCACGCAGAAAACATTCGGAACAAAAAGGCTTGGAATATGATGCATATAATTACGTAATTGCAGATAAGCATCTGATGCATCTACTTCTTCACGGGAAGGACTCTTGAGCTCAAACATTACAAGAGGCATACCGTTCACGAAAGCAATAACATCAGGACGTTTCTCGGAATACTCAACGAACGTCCACTGGTTTACAACATGAAAATCGTTATTTTCAGGATTATCAAAGTCAATAAGACGAACTAGTTCATCGCGCTCTTGTTTCCCATCAAAAAAACGAACCTCGACCCCTGACTGAAGATAATCATTAAAGATCTTGTTGCGTTGCTCAAGCGTACCGCCCTCAACATTATCAAGCTTAAGAATAGCTTCTTGGATGGCTGCTTGTGGTAGAGCCTTATTAATTCGTGAAAGAGCCTCAGACAAAATCTCAGGCAAAAATATATCTCGATACTCATCAGAAGTTCGGAAAATATCAGGACCATAGAGATGCTTGTAGCCCAATGCATCTTGCAGGTACTCAATAACTACGCCTTCATAGAATTCTTCATCCATGCGAATTGCAACATAATCGAAGTGTGCCATATCTGCCTTATCTTTCGCTTATATAGTCGCATTAAACATACGTAACATTGCCATTATAGAATATAGACATATTGTCTTTTGTTATAGACGCAAGTGTATAAAAGCAGGTTATGGCCAATTTTGTCAGCCGATAGTTGTCATTCACAACAATAGATTTGATAAACAAGTTTGATAACTATAATTTAGCGACAATTTGAACAACGCTTATTCGTTTGCGCTAGGCGCTTAGCTGCACGATTGCGCTTAAATTTAGTTGCAAGGTGACGAATAGCAGCAATAGGATGATGCCATATCATACGAGGTCCCGCATACCGCATAACTTCACGAATACGCTCTTGCATTTCAGGAGCATAACAATGATTTTGGCAGAGTTCGCAACTGATTTTATTTTCCATGCGACGACATTTGCGGGTACGAAGAGCAGCGTATTCATCAATCTCTTTACAAGCAGCGCAGAGCGGCTCGCCACACTCAGCTCGTTCAGTACGCTCAGCGCGATCGCCATGCTCATCGTACGTATGATTGCCCGCACAATAAATGGCTATCATTTGCGAAACCGTACGCAGTTCTCGCGCTCTTTTCTTAGCTGTGGCGGGGGTATCTTGTTTCACCAAAAACTCCTTACTTTACGACGCCCGTTGCGTACGTTCTACAGAATACGTGACATCCGCGATAGTTGCAGCGGAAAGCCTGTGACTCACCAAAACAATCGTCTTTCCTGCACGGTTTTCCGACAAAGCCTTCAAAACTGCCGCCTCATTCAAGCTATCCAAATTACTGGTAGGTTCATCTAAAAGCATGCATGGTGCGTCGTGAAGAAACACGCGCGCTAAGCCCAAACGCTGGCGCTCTCCGCCTGATAAGCTATCACCCAAATCTCCCAAAGGCGTATCAATACCATGTGGCAAGCGATCAACCAAATCTATCAACGATGCCTTTGCGAGTGCATCCCTCAACTCATCAACAGAAGCGTCTGATTTAGCAATCAGCAAGTTCTCGCGAATTGTTCCATCAAAAAGAAATGCCTCTTGCGACATAGCGCTTTGCATATTACGCAGGCTTGTCGTATTGATGCGTTTAATATCGTGTTCCGATAGCGCCACCTGGCCATTATCTACATCCCAATAGCGCATCAAAAGCTTCAAAAGCGTTGATTTGCCAGCACCGCTTTTACCAGCAATACGCACGATGGAATCTGACTTGATCGAAAGGTCAATGCCATCAAGAATACGCTCATCGCCATAAGAAAAATCAACACGATTAAGCGATGCGCCCGTAAAGCTCTCAAGATCAATCCCGTCGCTTACTTCATGCACTACAGGTTCTTCATCCAAAAGTTCCAAAACGCGCTCACCTGCAGCAAGAGTCTGCTGCAAATTGGTACCCAAATTTGCAACAGCAATCACCGGACCAAATGAAGACATCAGAGCAGCAATCGAAATAAGTGCAGGGGCAAACCCAAGCTGACCGGTGACCATAAGCACTACAGCCACACTAAGTATTACAATATCCCACGCTAGAACAAGCAGCCCAATACATGCCTGAGAACGAGCCATACGTTTTTTCAAAGGATCTTCAAAGTGCGATAGATCTTCCATATGTTCACGCAGCTGACGCGAACGAATCTGTGCACGACCGAATTGCAATATCTCAGGAAGACCACGCAAACTATCAAGAACAAACGTGTTCATAAGCCCAATGCGATCACGCATATCGCGCCCGAGTGTTCCTGCGGACTTTGAAGAGATCCATGGAACCAAAATGCCCAGCGTGCCATATGCGAGTGCCGCTACCACAGCTAACACCGGTGATTGAAAGCCAATAAAGATAACCATACCTATTGAAACAATCAGTGCAATAAGAGCAGGTGATATTGTATGGGCATAAAATACCTCAAGTAGTTCTACGTCTGAGGTTACCATCGACACCAGATTGCCTTTGTTGCGCCCCTCCAACTTGGCAGGTGCCAACTGACGCATCACCGCAAATAGTCGATCACGAACCAGTGCCAAAATCTTGAACGCTAAATAATGGTTACACAGTTGCTCGCCATACCGCAAAGGTCCTCGCACAACTCCACAAATTGCTACTGCAATAGCTGCGACAACCCAACCTATACCTGCGTTCAAGCCACTCAAATCGAGCAAACCAAATACCGCAAAAACGGTTAAGAAGATGGCAGCAGCAAAACCAACAACACCCAAGAAAATTGCCAGTGCCATTACGGGTAGCAAAGGTTTAGTTAGCTTTAATAGCTCAAACATGACAGCAAGATGAGATCGTCTACGATAAGGCGTTTTGATGCCATCAGCGGTATCGTCACTAGCAACCTCTGTACCATCAGCGACAATGGCAGCAGCGACAGCAGCATCCTGCGCTTGAGACGCAAACGCTTCAAGCTCAGATTGCTGCGCCCACAAGCGCTGATACACACCTGACAAAGTACCTTCACCCTCAGCCACCAAGGCAGCATGACTACCTTGCTCTACCACGCGACCATTTTCCATAACAAAAATCACATCAGCATTTTTAAGCGCAGCTAAGCGATGCGTGATCATAATGACTGTTTTGTCTGCTGCCAGCTCTTGAGCAAGACTAATAATGGCAGCCTCACTTTCAACATCAATATTCGATGTTGCCTCATCAAGGATATACACAGGGGTGTCATGTAAAAGCGCTCGCGCCATAGCAAGGCGTTGTCGTTGACCGCCAGAGAGGTTTGCTCCTTCGGGCGCGACAGGAACATCAAGACCGCCTGATGCTTTTACGAATTCGGCTAACTTACAGCGCCCCAATACTTCCCATAGCTCCTCACTAGTTGCCTGAGGCTTTGCAAGCAACAGATTAGAACGGATAGTTCCTTCAAAAAGATAACTTGCAAAAGAGACATAGGTAATTGTTTCATGTAAGGATGCTTGCGATATCTCTTTGAGCTCGACCTTATTGATGTATACCGCCCCACTATAGCGATCAAGCGATCCTGAAATAATGCCTGCTAAAGTAGATTTACCTGATCCACTCTCTCCAGTGATTCCCACAAAAGAGCCCTGCGGAATAGTAAGATCAACTGCTTCAAGCACTGTGCGCTCCCCATCGTATGAGTAACCAACATTCCTGCACTCAATGTCCACCTTATGAGGGTCAATGCTGCGCGTACCGCGCAAGGGGTTAGGCGTATCAAGTAGCGCAAACATTTTATCCGCCGCTGCCATACCACTCATTGCAGTATGAAAAAACGAACCGAGCGCACGCAGGGGTAAGAAAAATTCAGCCGATAAGAAAATAATGGTAAATACGGCTCCAAACATTGCCGCCCCTTGTGCCATTTGATTAAGCGCCACAATAATTCCGATTGCCGCGCCACCAAATGCGAACAAATCCATAACCGTAATAGAGTTAAGTTGCATAACCAAAAGGCGCATGGTTGCTTGCCTAAATGTTTCTGCTTCTGTATTGAGTTTTGTATGACGAGCCTCATCGGCCTGAAAAACTTTTAACGTCGATAGGCCTTGAATACTCTCTAAAAACATTGCGCCTAAATCGGTATAAGTACCCCAATATTGTCCCATCACGCGCTTAGCAATTTTTTGCACTGCCACAATTGAAAGAGGAATAAACGGCACGCAGATAAGCAAGGTGAGCGCCGTAGGAAAAGAAAGTGGAGCCAAACAGATGAAGAGTGTAAGCGGTGCTACTACCGCATAAAATAACTGAGGCAAGTAGAGTCCAAAATAGCTTTCCAAGTGTTCAACACCTTCCACACTAATTTGGAGGGCTTCACTGGTTGAAATACTTTCACGATACGCAGGACCTAGATCAGTAAGCTTGTTATAGACTGCTTGTCTAATGGTTGTTTTGGCGGTTTGTGCCGCTTTTTGCCCAAATCGCTGTGCTCCCATTTGACATCCAAAGCGCACAAAGAGCGCGCCAATCGCCAGCATAAGCAACGTTACGACATTTGATAATTCGAGCCTACCATCAAGCAGCTGTTGCAAAAAGAAGCCGATTACAACAAAGACTGCAATGTTTGCCATAAGAGCGATCCATTGCAAAAATACATCGACCGCAATCAAAAATCGTGCTTTAGGTACAAGTTTCAATAAACGTTTATCAAACATGGCCTCGTATCCTTTTTAGTCTTCTTGTACCGTACTATGCCCTAGAAGCACACTTTGACTAGGAACGACCGACCGCGTTGGTGATTCAGGCTTTTCTGTCTTTACCATGAAGCCAAAATAAACGATATGACCTAGAAAGATGGTTGCCACAATAATGCGACCAGGCATAAATTCACTCATCAGCACAAATGAAACGCCTAAGAGCAAGGTGATCGGAATTAAAAGCTTGAGCTTAGCAGAAAGTGTCATGGCTCTTCGGGTAAGCAAACCTTCAAATACTGTTTTATAGAGCTTAGTCTTTCTAAACCAACTATCAAGTTTTTTCGAACTCCGCGCAAAACAAAGCGCGGCCAGCAAAATAAACGGAGTAGTTGGAAGCAAAGGGAGAATAGCGCCAAGAGCTCCCAAGCCAAAGCAACACACTCCAGCTGCACCCCATAAGTGTCTGATTATCACTCTCTTACTTCTTTGTTCATCATTACTCTGCTGAAATGCATTAAGAAACCGAGACCTCTTTTTCTTGGTTTGATCCATTATGAATTTCTCCTTGCTATCTCATTCTAGCGAAGTAACCAGTGTCTAACATTAAAAGCATCATGAAAGTTACCATGAGTTAACTTATGAGCGCAAGAGAGAATTTGTCATTCACGATATGTTCACAAGGTTATCGGCAAGCCCCCGGCCGATAGCTTATTCACGCTCACTATGCAAAACATCCATGAGCCATCTACCCTCATCGGAAAGATCGTCTTTAGTGAATCCTGAGACTTTATCGCACGAGGTTTTGAAAAGTGCTGAAGCCTCATCTTTATTAGAAAGATTCCAGCAAATATAACTTACGTCTAAATCATCCATAAGTTCTATCCACGCATTAGCTGAAGCGTAATCAATCCGGCCGTCTCCGCTTGCATCACAGATTCCAAACTCGGTTACAAAAACGGGCAAGCCACCATCCACGGCCGCAGATAAGCGACCACGCAAATCTTGCTGATGGGTTGCTGCGTAAAAATGGAGCGCATACATGACATTTTCTGCGTCCAAAGGTGCCGCAAGAGCTTTATCTGTCTCTTGTGACCAGGTAGGTGTTCCCACAATAATGACCGCATCAGGGTCATTGGCGCGGATAACAGGAATAATCTGATTCGCATAGTTAGTTATATCTTCCCAGGTGGTAGCACCATTAGGCTCATTACATATCTCATACAATACATTAGTGTGATCAGCTAAATCGGCCGACATGCGAGCAAAGAAATCTTTTGCCTCACTCACGTGCTGAAGCGGATTACTATCACTCAAAATATGCCAATCAACAACCGCATATAAATCTGCTTCCGCGGCATAATTCACTCCGTGATACACCAGATCATAGAGAGCTTCATCATCACCATCAGTACAATAGCCTCCCGATTCTGCCGTATAGAGAGAAAGACGTACGACGTTTGCATTCCAGTCATTGCGCAGCTCTTGGAAAAAGGATTGGTTAACGTATTGGGGATACCATGAAAGCCCATGCGTTGATACGCCTCGTAGTTGTACCGGACTGCCATCTTCTGCACACAACTGTGCGCCTAACACCTGCAGCGCACCTGCCGTTAATGGAGTAGCGGGATTATCCCTACTGAACTCCGTAGATCCCTTCGAGCTAGCCGATGTGCCTTCGCTTGATGAAGTCTGCTGAGATGTTTGACTCTCATTGTTATCCCCATCGGATCCACCAGCACAACCCGTCAATAATAACGAGGTCAACAACAATAATGTCACCAACGCAATCGCTGTTATCACTAAAGGAATACGAGAACGAGAACGAGAAACTCCACAGATGTCGCAAGATTCATTCCAGTGATGCTGGAAGTGCTGAAGATACATTTACTGATCCGCACCGCAGGGATGAGCGGCCTCAATAAGAGCTCGATCATGCACTACTGTCTCGTAATAGCGGTATCCACCCGCAAAGTTATACGCTTCAAAGCCATTCCCCGCCAAAATACGACATGCAACATAACTGCGCAAACCACTTTGACAAATCACATAAACCGGCTTTTCCGCATCAAGTTCATTAATTCTGTCACGCAAATCATCAAGCGGAATATTCACAAATCCAGGAATAGACCCACGCGCAAATTCACCAGGTGTACGCGCGTCAAGAAGCGTGACAGCGGGATCCGGCTTGAGCATCTCAATTTGAAGAGCATCAAGCTGGTCTAAATACCACTGTCTCACAATGCCTTCTTCGATGTTTTCAATCATAAAACCAGCCATATTAACTGGGTCTTTTGCCGATGAGTAAGGAGGCGCATAAGCAAGATCAAGATCCTTGAGATCCGTTGCGCGCATACCTGCAAAGATGGCGGTTGCTAACACATCAATACGCTTATCAACGCCTTCATATCCAATGATTTGAGCACCAAGTAAACGATAGGTCTCTTTCTCAAACACCACTTTCATGGTCATAAGTTTGCCACCTGGGTAGTAGCCAGCATGACTCATAGGAGAGAGAATAACATGATCTACCTCAAGTCCTGCTGCGCGCGCCACAGTCTCATTAACACCAGTGGAAGCAGCGGTAATGTCAAACACTTTGATAACACTGCTGCCTTGAGAACCGCGATAGGTGCTCTTGAGGCCGCAAATATTATCAGCCGCAATGCGGCCTTGCTTATTTGCGGGACCCGCTAGAGAGATAAGTGATTCTTCACCCGTAACGAGATGGTTCACCTGAACCGCATCGCCCACGGCATAAATATCGGGAGCTGATGTTTCCATATGATCATTGACAAGGATGCTCCCCTTGATACCCATCTCAAGTCCCGCCTCTTTAGCAAGATGCGTATCAGGCGTTACCCCAATGGCAAGAACAATCATGTCAGCAGGGAGCGGATCGGCGTCTTTAAGGAGCATCTCAACCCCATCACCTGTTTCCCTAAATCCTTCCACAGCATGACCGAGCGCAAGCGTAATACCATGTTTGCGCGCCTCAGCATGAATAAAGGCAGCCATGTCAGGATCAAAGGGTTTCATGAGTTGCTTAGGACGCTGAACAATAGTGACCTCCATACCAAGTTCGCGCAAGTTTTCTGCAAGTTCAAGACCGATAAAGCCACCGCCTGCAATGACTGCCGTACGCGGATGGGTCCGATCAATAAACTCCTTCATGCGGAACGTGTCTTCGACCGTACGAAGCGTAAAAACATGCTCAAGACCAACACCTGGCAAGCGAGGTTGCGTGGGCTTTGCCCCCGGCGAAAGAATGAGTTTGTCGTAAGCCTCATCAAACTCTTCACCCGTAATGAGATTCTTAACGCGTACAAGTTTGCTTTCAGGATAAAGTTCAATGACTTCATGATTGACGCGCATATCTACATTAAAGCGACTCAAAAAGCTCTCAGGTGTCTGCAACGTAAGCGCCTGAGGATTTTCAATGGTGCCGCCAATGTAATACGGAAGACCGCAGTTAGCATATGACACATAGCCTGATCGCTCAAAGACAACAATATCGGCGTGCTCATCAAGACGACGAAGTCGCGCAGCTGCCGTTGCTCCTCCTGCTACTCCACCTACAATAACTACCTTCATAGTGTCTCCCCTTCTGTTACTTGCCTGACCGCACGAGTCTACCTGACAGTTCATGATGCAGTTTTTGTTTTAGTAGGCATAGTATCAGATTTCCTCGCTTTAAAGAGATTCACACCTCGTCGAGCCAATTCATAGACACCTCATCCATTGCTACATACCACCTATTCTTGTTACTGCTAGAATCATTATCGAATAGGCCATGTTCTGTAAAGAGCATGAGTAAAGAGCGTGAGCCTATAAGTAACTTCGTAGAAAGAAGAGTAACCATGGATCGTTTAAAGGGCAAAGTCGCAATTGTTACCGGATCAACCAGCGGTATTGGTACCGGCATCGCAAAGATGTTTGGTGCTGAGGGTGCAAAAGTTGTTGTTTGCGGTCGCAATGAAGAGCGCGGTAACAAAGTCGTGGAGGATATTACGTCACAAGGCGGAGAAGCGTATTTCCACAAATTTGACGTTACCCAACCAGAAACCGTTGATGCGCTGTTTGCTGATACCAAAGAGCGCTGGGGCTCAATCGATATTTTGGTTAACAACGCTGCTGGCATGGCACTAAAAGATGGTCGCGTTGATGAGATTTCTCTTGAAGATTGGGATGCCGTATTCGCAAGTGATGTTCGCTCAACCTTCTACTGCATCAAGACCGTATTGCCATACATGCAAGAACAAAATGGCGGCTCTATTATTAACATTGGCTCTATGGCTTCTTGTGGCGGGGATCTCGGTTCTACCGCCTATGCTTGCGCCAAAGCTGGCGTCGATATGCTCACTGAATACACTGCTCTTCAATATGGCAAACAAAACATTCGTTGCAACTGCGTACGTCCTGGCCTTATTGTTACCCCTCAAAATGAAGCTAAGGTTCCTGATGCACTGAAGAGCATCTTCTTAGACAATATTGAAGTAGCCCGCTACGGCAAGCCGGAAGACATTGCCGCTATGTGTGTTTATTTAGGGTCTGATGAGAGCAGCTACTTCACTGGTCAAGTAGTAACGGTTGATGGTGGTCTTAACGCACACGTTGCCACCGTAGCGCAGTTCCGCGCACTTGCCTCACGCACCTGGTAATAAACAGGTTGACAGCAAGCATTATTTGACAGCAAGCATTATTGCACGAGGGAGCACGTCAAGCGCTCCCTCATTTTTTATGTGTATCATATATCCCTACACAAGAGTCGACACATTAAATGCTCACCTTAATTATTCACGCCCATTACCCGTGTGGCTTCTCGCGCGACTCAGCAGCAAGTTTTGCTGCCGCCTCAGCTCGCTCTCGACAAAGATCAGCCCATTTGGGCATCTTATCGAGCGTTCCTGCTAGCTCCTCAAGCACCACAGGAATGTCAATTCCTTGCGGACACATCTGCACGCACATTTCACATTGGATGCAATCTTGCGCACGTTGCCCTGCAGGTACCGCATCCATTTGCATTGACACTGTAAAGCTTGTATCAAATTGCAGGTCATTGTAGGCATTGAGCATCATAGGTATATCAATCACTTGTGGACATGAATCCACGCAGTAGCGACAAGCCGTACACGGCACACCGCTTTTTAAGGATTCTGCTATTGTTAACAAGGCATCTTCTTCTGACTTGGTAAGAGGCGATGCGGTTTGAAAAATCTGACAATTCTCCTCTACCTGAGCGAGATCAGACATGCCACTCAAGATGGTTTTCACGCTCTCAATGCCGAGCAGCCATCGGAATGCCCACTCAACAGCCGAGCAAGTTGCTGCCGTTTTGACTCCATCGTTTAAGCTATCAGCACCTAGCTGCATAGTGTGCAGTTGCTGCATTTGCGTATCACTCAAAGCAGCAAGCTTACCACCACGCAAGGGTTCCATAACAACAATAGGCATCCCAACATCTTCAAGAAGTTTCGTTTTTTCAGCTGCATCCTGTAAGGTCCAATCAAGATAATTCAATTGGATCTGGCAGAACTCCATGATGTTCTTGTTTGCAAACAGCGCTGCTGTTTTAGGGTCATGCTGCTCAAGTTCAGCATATTTACGTGTACCGTATTCAATAAAGCGCTTCAAGGTTTCAGGACGTCCATGACATGAAAAACCCAAATGACGAATTCGCCCATTCTTTTTCTGCTCAATAAAATAGTCCGCGATACCCCATCGCTCATCTAAATACACATCAATTGAGGCCTCATAAACATTATGCAAAAGATAAAAATCAAAGTAATCAACATCACATTTGGCAAGTTGTTCTTCAAAAATAAGAGCAGGATCGTAGGTATCAGCAATCTGATGACCGGGATATTTAGTTGCAAGATAGAATTGATCGCGCGGATAACGTGCAAGAGATTTTCCAAGCACAATCTCTGACATCCCGCCATGATAGGGGTAGGCGGTATCAAAATAATTAACCCCTGCTGTTATTGCTGCATCAACCATAGCATCAACAGTAGCCTGATCAATGTTGGATGCATCATTGTCTATAATTGGCAGACGCATTGCTCCAAAGCCAAGTCGCGCAATGGTGTCGCCCAGAAAATCGTTTGTTAGCATATATCTCCTTGGTCTTCGTGTAATACGCCCCATAACGGCAATGGGTCGATTTTATAACACTGCATGCTGAAAAGCCCTGAAGACATTGTAATATAAAAGACAAAGTGTTACTAATGTGCGATTCACTTACAATAGTGTTATTTTAGATTCTCACTCTAATTAAACTACCTATCAACCCATCAATGACTACCAGCAAATATGATGCATTTTTTAGATAACACTCACCCTTTGCTTACAATGAGCCTTGATGAGCTATGGCGCATGTTCCCCCTTGCGCTTATTGAGCCAAAAAGCGATTGGGTTGATCAATACTCTGAGATGAAAATCACTCTCGAAAACCTTTTATACGACACATCCGATCTTCGCATACATCATATTGGCAGCACCGCCCTTACCGACATCAAAGCAAAAAACATTGTAGATATTTTGATTGAAGTCGATCCTTCCGAACCGCTTGATCAAATTGCCCGAACCCTAGAACAACATGGATTTATTTGCATGTCAGCCAAACCATCGCGCATTTCACTTAATTATGGCTACACCCCGCAAGGTTATGCCGATAAGGTTTATCATATCCACCTACGCTATCGCGGGGATAACGATGAGCTTTACTTCCGCGACTACCTCACTGATCATCCAGATATCGCGCACCAGTACGAAACACTCAAGATAAACCTTTGCAAGCAGTGCGTGTTAGATCGTGATGCCTACACTGCAGGAAAAACCGCCTTTATTCAAACATGGACTAAAGCGGGCAAATTGGCTTATGAAGGCCGTTATCAATAGCTCTAGTCCCAAAACATATTTTGACCGGTAATAGCATTGCTAGCATTACAGCGAAAAGTACGTCTTCACCGTGCAACTTGACACATATGTGAAGAATTTATCCATCTCTTTCATTTAGTCCAACTTTGGTCTATTATAGTCCAAAGTTGGACTATTAGAGCAGGGAATCTCTTATGGATAACAAAACGATATCAAATAAAGCTTCTGACATAGCAGCCGATGCTCAAACTATTAATCGCCTTTTTGAACAAATGAACGAGATCTACAACGCGGTTGCTCGCAAACGCAACTTATCAAGCAATGCTTTCAGCATTCTTTATTCACTCTATGAATGCGACGGCCTGTCGCAAAAGCAATTAAGTGATCGTGCTTACATCCCCAAACAAACGGTCAGTTACACAGTCAAAAAACTACGGGAGGAGGGGTTTATATCAGAAGAAGCATTCAGTGGACGCGAAAGTCGACTGATGCTTACCCAACAAGGTCGTGAACAAGTTGAAGCAGATATCACTCCTGTCATTGAAGCCGAGCACCATGCCCTATCAACCTATGGCGAAAAGCACCGTCGCACCGTTATTGCTGCTTTCGAAAGCTACGTTGCTCAACTTAAAGAGTCGTTTATTGCATCGGGCTTACTTGACGATAAATAAGTAGCTTTCTTTCCTAATAACTTCATCACTCGTTTATTCCCTTTAAAACCCACCATGCTAGGTAGGTTAGCGCAAGCTATGTCAAAAACTCATAACTAAACCCTAAACAAAATTCAAAGTAAAGGAGAAGCCATGTCTGTTGATATGTCCCGCCATTTTACATGGCCTGAACTTCTTAAATACGTTTTTCCTTCCATTGCCATGATGATATTTACTTCAATTTATGGCATTGTCGATGGATTCTTCGTATCAAACTATGCAGGTAAAACAGCCCTGGCTGCCGTCAACTTCATCATGCCACTCGCAACAATCTTAGCCACTATCGGATTCATGATTGGCACAGGTGGATCGGCACTCGTTGGCAAAATGCGAGGCGAAGGTGATCAACAGCGGGCAAATTGCACGTTTTCACTTTTGGTATACACCGCAACTATTCTTGGCGTGATTCTTGCACTTTGCGGCTATTTCCTCACACCGTTTCTAGCAGCAACTCTCGGTGCTCAAGAACAAATGCTTCATGACAGCATTATCTACGGCCGAATGATAATGATAACCTTGCCCTTCTTTGTGCTCCAATATGTTTTCCAGAGTTTTTTCGTAGCTGCAGGCAAACCTCAAATTGGCTTTTTTGTCATTCTCGCTGCAGGTCTTTCTAATATTATCCTTGATGCTCTCCTTGTCGGCGCTATAGGTTGGGGACTAGAAGGCGCTGCCCTTGCAACAAATATTAGTCAAGTGATTGGCGGCGGCGCAGGTCTTGTATATTTTATGCATAAGAATACGAGTTATTTTCAGTTGGGACGTTGCACCTTTGAACCACATCTACTAAAACGAGCCTGTATTAACGGATCGTCAGAAATGGTTTCCAACATTGCAGCATCTCTTGTAGCCACTCTCTATAACCTACAAATGATGCGCTACTTTGGTGAAGAGGGAATCGCAGCATATGGAGTAATCATGTATGTCGTCATGATTTTTGCTGCCGTGTTTATGGGGTACTCTATGGGTTCTGCTCCCTTAATGAGTTATCAGCTTGGTGCAAAAAACACCAGAGAAATGCGTTATCTTCTCAAAAAAGGTCTTATATTCATTGGTGTTTCGGGCATAGCAATGTTTGCTCTTGCACAAGCCTTTGCCCAACCAATCGCCCAGGTGTTTGTTGGATATGACCCCTATCTTGCTGATCTGACCACAGAAGGATTCAAGATTTATTCATTTGCATTCTTACTCATGGGTTTCTCTATTTTTGGTTCTTCTTTTTTACTTCACTTAATAACGGTACAATATCGGCTACCATTTCATTTCTTCGTACGCTTGTGTTTGAGGTTGGAGCAATACTTATATTGCCCTTACTCTTAGGTGCGTTTGGTCTTTGGGCAGCGATTAGCTTAGCGGAACTGGCGTCAGTAATTGTTACGGGAATCTTTATTGTTAAGCTCGGAAAATATTACGGCTACCTTCGTTCATCCCACGCGAAAGTACAGAGCACAATGCATCAGTGCATCTCCGACATGAATTAGTGCAACTCACACCAATTCGCTTTTCGCAGAAACAAGTTTTCATTACGTTAGAACCGTACCAACCAAAAAACTCGCTCAGTTACCGGTAAGGCAGTTTCATCAAAGTTATTGCGTAGCCTTTACGGAAAAGACACCTCTACATGAAAGAGACACCCTGTGAATCTGATCATAGAAACGGATAAAACCCTAAAGGATACTGAGATACGCATCCGTTGTGCTGCAGTAGACGAACAAATTACCGGACTCATTGCAAGCATTCGGATGCATGATCACCATCTTATCGGCAAACATAACGGTGAAACCATCGCTATACCCATCGGCATAATTCTCTATATTGAAACAGTTGACCGTCACACCTTTGCGTATACCTACAAATCCGTAATTGAAATCAATTCCACTATCTCCGAGCTTGAAAACACCTTAGCAAATACCTCCATTGTACGCGTTGGCAAAAGTTGCCTTATCAATTTATATCGCGTCAAAAGCCTCCGTCCTTACGTAGGAGGACGACTGCTTGCCCGGCTTGACAACAATGAAGAAGTCATCGTCTCACGCATGTACGCCAAAGAGCTCAAACGCCGTCTTGGCGTGTAATTCCCTGATTAGCAATTGATATAGTGTCCAACGGTTATAGGAGATCATCATGACTAGCAAAACCACCCTGAGTACCACTCCTAGGCAGGCCAATAAAATCATCAATTCCGAAAAAGTTACACCTCGCAAGGTACTCAAGGATCTTTTAGTCAATTTTTGTATTGGCTTTACCTTACTTATTCTTTTTAGCTGTATCTTTGGGCTAATTTTTGCCGATGAGGCTGCCAAGCCAGGTATTATCATGTGCTTAAGCATTGGCGTTGCCATGCTGATCTGTGCTGTTTTGCAGCTGGTCTTTTTTACTCCCGTTTTTATCAAGCGTATGAGCTACGTTTGGCGCTTATCTTTTTTTGGTATCTGTCTCTATGCAATACTCGCGCTCTGCGGTGCTGCGTTTAGTTGGTTTCCTACTGACAACCTTGGAGCCTGGATTGCCTTTACCGTTACCTATCTGATTATTCTTGCTTTCATGAGTGTCGTATTCACTCTTATCAACAAGCGCAACATTAAAACCCTCAATGATAAACTCACAGAATTCAAAGCAGAGCACAGTGAGCAAGAAAACAATGAAAGCTAGCCCGTTTTTAGGGACTGCTTGATCTCAAGCTTCACAATATCTGTCAGTGGAATTCGCACCCCATCGACAAATTCAAGACGTTTATACACCTCATCAATAACGCGCAGTCTACCCTCATGCTCGTAGAAAGAACCACCCTCTTTAATCGCATCGCAAACAAAACAATGGACTTTTACAAGAGGCCGCTCTCGTAAATGCTCATGCAATAAATCTAGTGACTGATTAAGCTCCATAAGGTCAGCATCACTCTGCCCCTGTCTTTTCTCAGTAATGCGTGCCACTTCAGCAAGTGCACTTCCATGACCCGTAAGGGCCGCAAAAGGAGCAAATTGTGCTGCACGATCACGTAAAGACATAGCAGGACGCTTTGATTGAGGACGCGTGCAACCAACAATATCAGAATAATCCTTATGCACTGTGTCCCCCAATCTGAGCGTTACGTTCACGCGCAGTACCCTCTTCTTTGAGGCTCACCGCATGTACTACTGCGTTCTTACCAAATTTCTCACGAACATCAAGAAGCGCACTTTGAAGTTGTTTATCTTTTTGCGCCGATTCATTGTTTGGATTGTCTGTACCCCCATCGTCAAAAAAATCAAATAGGGATTGTTGTGCATGACTTTGAAGCTCTTCAGCTTCGGACTCACTAATAACCTGCTCTGCTGAAATAGTTACTCGTTTCACCAAAAGACTCGGATCAATAATATCTTCAAACAAGTGCACCGCCGCCTGCGTAAGATCATGCGAAAGCGACGAATAATGTTTCAAGTTAATAGTTCCATGCGCATGTTTAGGTACAAGGCGCCCATAATAGTCTTCTTTCATTTCACCCGAAAACTCAGCTAAGGCCATAGGGTCATCCAGGCTCGTACGATCATATCCAATAGTTAAAGTAAGCTTATTAGTAACTAAGCCCTCTGCCATTAGATCAAGAGCAAGCTGATCCGCCATCTCCCAAACCACTGTGCGCGTATTGGTCGCACTGTAAGGGCATTGCAATACCTGTCCTGATGCTTTGCAATTAACAGAGGGCTTATACGCTTTGATCTCTTGCATGGTTACTGGCTCATACCCCCAAGCATGATCAATCAGAAGCTCTGCATTTTTACCAAACAACTTAAACAATAGTTCTTCGTTTAGCCTCTGATCAGGTTTGCCGAGAGAGCATCGCGCCACATCACCCATCGTAAAAAGACCCTGTGCTTCAAGCCTTTTAGCATACCCTCTGCCTACACGCCAAAAATCTGTGATTGGCTCATGATCCCACAGTCGCTCTTTGTACGCACGTTCATCAAGAAGCGCCATACGCACGCCATTTGCATCAGGTTTCTCATGTTTTGCAAGAATATCCATAGCAACTTTAGCAAGGTAGAGATTGGTACCCACACCTGCTGTTGCCGTAATACCCGTCTTTTGGTAAATATCAGCAATTACCTGTGACGCAAGCGTAGCTGCATCAAGTCCGTACAAACTTGCGTATTTTGAGACATCAATAAACACCTCATCAATCGAGTAGACGTGAATATCTTCTGGTGAAAAATACGTTAGGTACACATCATAAATTTGAGCCGACACCTCAATATAGCGCGCCATATGAGGTTTGGCGATGAGGTAATCAAGCGCAAGCGTTGGATCAGCTTTAACCTCACTGTCATAAAACGATACCCCTGCGAAAGCAGCATTACGCGTAATGCGATGATGATCAATATCATAACCCGTGCAGTCTCTCTCAAAAGGTAAGCAGGGTCTGTAAAAGGGGTTTACCGTAGCTGAATTTACCGGCGATGTAGCCCTCGTTTGCAAACGATACAAACGTCCCTCATTTACCTCACGAACTTTTTGAATTACTTCAAAAAGGCGCGCTCTCCCACCAACCCCATATGCCTTAAGTGAGGGCGATACAGCCAAGCAAATAGTTTTCTCAGAACGTGAAACATCTGCCACGACCAAATTGGTAGCAAGCGGATCAAGCCCCCTGTCTTGACATTCAACTGAAGCGTAAAAAGACTTCAAATCTATTGCTATGTAGCGATAATACGAACACATGTTCCCATTATCGCGCATGAATCTTTTGATTTCAAGAAAAGCTTAGCCTGGTATAGATACGTCCTTAAAATCCCCAATCATGGCTAAAAACAGGACGCTTTAGAATCAACAATGATTTAATTGATGATATAAGCATCCACAATCTCGCCGTAAAAAGCAGTATGACAATCCCTGTTGCTACCATGATGGGTGCCAGAAACATCTTGTGGATAGAATTGTTCGCAGTATTCATCCTTCAGACAAGCTAGATCCTGCGTTTGCTGATAAACAACACGACACTCGAGTGTTAAAGGCAATTCTTTAATTCCAGGAACAGAAATGATCTCAGGTTCTTCAAGCGTAACGCCCAGTTCAGCAATCTTATCAATGTCGTAACCGCTCTTACTTCCTGCAATACCCAAAATTTTTGAATCAAACTCACCCATCGGAATATTAATGGTAAATTCAGGATTCTTTTTCAACTGCTGGTGAGTAAAACGACTGGTACGTACAAAGGTGATAAATAAAGGCTTTCCCCATTCAATTCCTAATGAGCCCCATGAGATAGTCATGGTGTTGGTTTTATTCTCTGTTTTAGTAGTAAGAAGCACACCCTTTTGCAGTGCTTCAAAAAATGTCTTGCTGTAATCAAATACTTCAATATGTTCTTTCATAGAACTTCCCTTCTTTCCATGGGTTTTTATAAGCTTTATCTGAACAAACTCCACCTTCGTAATCTTATGTTCTTTTTATCACAAGCATGCATGCTCAATATAGTGCGCGTTTGATATGAGGAGTATTTGATAGGGCATCGATATGGTATCCGCTTGACAGAGCATACATGCAATATATAATGTACATGTAATATATATGTTGCATTAACTTAGGATCCTATACGCGAAGCAAAAAGAAAGAAAACCACGTGCAAGACATAAAAAACGAACGGATGAAAAAAGCACGTATCGAAGCTGGACTTTCTCAACAACAGCTTGCCGATGCGGTTGGTGCCACGCGTCAAACCATTGGTCTTATTGAAGCAGGACGCTACAATCCTAGCCTTAAGCTCTGCACTGCAATCTGCAAAACACTCGGCAAAACGCTTAATGATCTTTTCTGGGAATAGGAGTGGGCAATCATGTATCTCACACGAAAATGGAACGAAATAATGGGTCCTAAAGATGAACGACTTGAAAAGGAAGAAAATCGCGCTATTAAAGTAAGCGCGTATATCTTACTCATCGGATCGCTACTAAGTCTCTATTACGCAATCCTTCTTGATCAAGTAGCCTACACAACTGATCACCCCATCATGACCGAACTAGGGAGCCATGTCATACACGTCCAATTTCCTCTCATGCTAACTATCCTTCTTGCAGGCGTTGTCTCAATCACCATGCAGACAAAATCAGGGTCTTTTTCTAGTTATAAGCGCTTTGCTGAAGTAGATACCATTCCTTGGGACTACGTATGCATCTTTGCCCTTGCCTGTGGCGTAATTGTTGGTGTTCTTACCTCATGCATGCGCATTATTGCCGAAATTCAAATCGTCGGCATTAGCAACGTAGCGTGGCTCGGAGACTTTGCTATTGGCATCGTATTTTTTGGTATAGGCTTTGTCGTTGGATTTTGCGCGATCGCACTTACTATCCATGATGCCATCAAACGTCGTCGTGAGATTGAACGCGAATTAGAGGATTAAAGCGAGTCAAAGGCTTAAGACAAATGAAAAGATTAAAGAAGATTAAATATGATGTGCGCGATATTCTTCAATCGCCTTCTTGGTCGCATTAGCAAATGCTTGCACTGCATCTGCTTGAACCCATCGCCCCTCTTCTCTATATCGCAGCGAACAGTTAAACTCACGAGGTCGATCAAGTCCGTTAATGGAAAGTTGGATAGTACTGCTAATATCACGATGCTTGACATCTACGTAGGTCTGTTTTCCACCAAGCGCCCATGCAGCAAGACCGGCATCCTTTAGGCTTTGCGTCTCTTGATAAACCGCAAGTGCCGCCCACGCACCAAAGCCATCGTCTTCTTCAGTTACCTTTGTGTGCGTCTCAGTATAACCCGGCGTAATAGCGCAAATTACTGATGATGTCGGAGTAAAACGCCAAAGTTCGCCATCAACCTGAATGCCAGCACTGGTAACTTCCCAAAGTCCTGAGCCATCACGCGCCATAAAGCGAGCATACACCTGCGCAGTCATCTCATCGCCCCCTCATCGCCCCTTCATTGCTCCTTTACAACAGACCAAGCCCTTATGGCCTCTCTGTATCAATCTATGATACCGTGATCTTGTCGACTCGAAGGCTTTGAAAGGCACACGCTATGATATTTGATGAGCTTACTCAAAAGACCTACTCCACCTCCCAGGGCACCATTACGTACTGGGTGAGTTCTCAACCGAACTCGCAATCAAACTCCCAATCAAGCCCGCAATCGCAAGAATACACCCCGCACCCGTGGCTTGTCTTTTTACCAGGGCTTACTGCAGATCATCGCCTCTTTGAAAAACAAGTTGAGTACTTTATCAATAAGGCAAACGTGCTTGTCTGGGATCCACCCTCACATGGTCTATCACGCCCCTTTGCCCTGACTTGGACAATGGATGATCTTGCCACCTGGCTGCATGCTATATGCCAACAAGAGCAGATTACCCACCCTATCCTTATTGGTCAGTCGATGGGTGGCTATACCGCGCAGGTCTTTATGGAGCTGTATCCTTCTTGTGCCAAAGGGTTCGTCTCCATTGACTCATGCTCACTCCAGCGACACTATTACAGCAATTGGGAACTTACCGCACTTGGTCACACCAAGCTTATGTATCTCTCAATCCCTTGGAAAACACTTGTCCGCCTTGGATCACAGGGCAACGCCACGACCCCTTATGCGCAAAACCTGATGCGCGACATGATGCTTGATTATCAAAAACGAGAATACTGTGAGCTTGCAGCGCATGGATTTACGGTGCTTGCTGATGCAGTTAAGGCTGATCGATCCTACGAAATCCCCTGCCCTTACCTCCTTATTTGCGGAGAAGAAGATAGGGCGGGATCAGCAAAACGTTATAACCGCGCCTGGGAAAAGCATACTGGCACCCCTATCCATTGGATCGCAGATGCCGGACATAATTCCAATTGCGATAACCCCATCGCCATAAATACCCGTATTGAAGCATTTATTGATTCGCTCTGACGTGAACCTCCCCTTATACAAAAAGATGCAGCACGGCAACGCGCAAGCAGGCACAATCAGTCTCTTACTTGATACGCCATAACCGCCTGCACCAAGAATTCAGTTGCTCCCTCTCCTGCTGCGTTGTCGTAATAGGCCACAAACCGGGGATCAGCGAGGTATCCTTGCACAAGTCCCATATACGCTGCCCTGTCATCAGTGCTTCCCCAATGAATGCCAATCCATCGCTCATGCATACGTGCTAATTCGCGCGCGTCTTCACTCTCCGGATTCCCGTCGGCCAACGCGAGGCGTAACTGGACTTTGATACTCTCTTCCAAAAGCTCCTTAGCATCCCATTCATCCTGCGAGAGATCCATCATGCGCTTATTGGATGCGTCAATCACCTCATCACCGTAGCGTTCACGCGCCTCTTGCCCGTAGGTTTCCTCAAATTGTTGAATTCCTTGAGCTTTTAAGGCCTCAAAGGCATCGGTTGTACTCATATGCTCTAACCTTTCAATTGCTGCAAGCGACGCTTGCGTTCTTCGGATGGATGCATCGAGCGATTCACCTTGAGCGCGCAAAGCGTGTAAATGCGCGGTGAGTTCTCTATATATTTCAGCAGGCGATGGGGCTGCCTGAATCAACTGCTTAATAGTGGCAAGCGGCAACCCACACAACTTCATAGCTTGAATCTGTGCAAGCGTTTTAGCATCTGCTTCACTATAGGAGCGATACCCATTGTGCGCACGCTGAGGAACCAGAAGTCCGAGGCTTTCATAATGACGCAAGGTACGTGTGCTCACGCCAGCTAATTCTGCAAGCTCGCCAATGGTATAACGCTGATTACTCATAGCTCATCTCTTCTATCATCCATCCCTAACGCAACCCATCATGCACCTTGACGTTACGACAAGGTCAAGCAGCGTGCAATACACTCCGCTGCATAGCTACAAAAATAATGGTATCTTTCCATTCTTAATTGAACTCGCATTCGTAAACCTTCCCTTGCAGACAGAGCAAACCTTAGCTACAATCGGAGCCGATCTTTTTATTCGCTTCAGCGGAGCCTTTGGCAAGCGACGCTTAGAGTTAGGAAAGTTGGATGAAGAACTAACAATGCCCCTTGTTGGGCACCCCACATCGACCGTTATGTATTTTGGTCGCGTGTTCTTGGGTGCTGCATTGTGTCTTGCTTCTCCGCTTTTGCTTGAATCCTTGCTTCTCTGCTTTTGCTCGAATTAGTCTTTGTTTGCTTTTTCACCCCAATCATCACGCGACCTCTCTTTTAGAAAAGCGAGGTATGCGCCATGCAATTACAACTCAATAACATCACCTATACCTACCCTGAAGCTACTTCTCCTGTGTTTAGTCCTATCACGGCAATCTTCCCACAAGGTTGGACCGGCATCATTGGAGACAACGGATGTGGCAAAACCACCCTTGCAAGTATTGCTGCACGTATCCTCAAGCCTAATTCAGGAAATATTACGCCTGCACTCTTCTCAGTTTACTGTCCGCAAGATAGTGCCATTGTTCCTGACAACATGCTTGATCTTGCCTATGATTGGGGTCGCGAGGGACGGACAATCAAAGAAGCGCTCGCGCTCGAAGACGATTGGTTTTGGCGCTTCGATACACTTTCAGGTGGTCAACAAAAGCGTATTCAAATAGGATGTGCGCTCTATGCAAGACCTGATGTGCTTGTTATGGATGAGCCGACAAACAATCTTGACGCACCTACCAGAGCCTACGTCCATGACGTTCTTGCAAACTATCGTGGTATTGGGATTCTAATCTCTCACGACCGCGCCCTGCTCGATTCACTCGTAGAACAAAGCCTTATTTTTGAGGATGGTTGCGCACGTATGCGTCCTGGAGGATATACCCAAGCAAGCACGCAGGCAGAACAAGACCGCACTCGGACGCAAAAGGAACGCGCTAATGCAGCACGTGAGGTAAAGCGGCTCAAAAAAGAAGCAGCTCGCAGACGAGAGGATGCTGCACGTCAAAAAGGAAAACGTAGCCGTGCACACCTTGATAAAAAAGATAGCGATGGGCGCGAACGTATTGGACGCGCTATCGTGTCAGGGAAAGACGGAGTAGCGGGAAAGCTTTCTGCGACCATGGATAGAAGACTGGATCGCGCTCAAGCTCAACTCGCTCGTCATACCGTCTCTAAACGCTATACCTCATCGCTCAAAGAATTTGGCAACACCGCACGCGTTAAAACACTTGTTCATCTACCAGAAGGTATGCTTCATGCAGGAGAATTTAGCTTAGCCATCCCCGAACTTTGGATTTCTCCTACTGACCACATTGCGCTTACTGGCCAGAACGGAACAGGCAAAAGCCTTTTGGTGCGAGAGATAGTGGCACTCATTACCGAATCCGTTACTCTAGCCTACCTTCCGCAAGAGGTCGATGAGACTATGCGCGCGCACGCATTGACCGAGATTCGCAGCCTTGATCAAACACAACGAGGACTTGTTTTATCAATTGTGGCAAAGCTTAACTCTGACCCTGACCGCATTCTTGAGGGTGACGACATTAGTCCTGGCGAGTTGCGTAAACTCCTTTTGGGCATGCAGCTTGTCCATGATCCGCACCTGATCGTACTTGATGAACCAACCAATCATTTAGATGTTGGATCCATCACCGCTCTACAGGATCTTTTAGTTAACTTCCCAGGTGCCGTTCTCGTGGTATCTCACGATGAAACCCTTACTCAAGCAGTAGGAACTGCCCAATGGAAAACTGAAAAAGAAGACAACGGATCCAGAGAGACCAACACAGGAAGACTCATCGTCACATAACCTATCGCTTCTTGTCGTTTAGCTGATCTTTTCTTCCTTTTTCATATTGATGTATTCCAGTAGTTCACCGCGTTTGTGGATACCAACCTTGTCATAAATATGACGGATATGCGTATTGACGGTGTGGGGAGAAATCACCAATTTAGAGGCAATGCTATTTACCGTATTACCACGCGCAATAAATTTGAGGATTTCTCCCTCGCGCTCAGAAAGCTTAAACTCCGCAATAATCTGATTGCAGATTGTGTCAATTTCAGAAGGAGCAACAGGCTCAGTAGTAAGAGCAACAAATCGAGATTCACATCTCACTATAGGAGCCAAAACAAAAGCAAGAACACAAATAAAAATAAGCGTAGTAGGATCAACAGCAACCTGCGCTAAGTCAGAGTTCATTTCATAAAACAGTCCGAGGCAATTCCCCAGTGCAATGCCAATACGGACAGAAGCAACTGACAATGCGACAGCAAGCGCAGGAGCAAAGAACCCTCGCTGCATCAAAGTTCCAAAATACATAATAAGAGATACTTCTAAAAGAGAAGAAACGCTAAGCCCTACCACAAATGAAAGTGGCTCAAGGAGTGAACTTGACAAGAAAATCGATAATCCCACAATGGCAAACACCAAAAAGTAAGGGAATAACTTAAACATAGAAGCTTTTGCTTTAAGCAGTATGCTCAACCCCGATACGAGCAAGATCAGCAAGGCACCCGAAACTACGCCAACAACAAAGATGTATTCACCACTCACAAATTGTTCCCAAGGAACAATGGCTACTAAGTAATAACAAGCAATTCCTGTAACGCACCCTACGCTGCACACCGCCATAACGCTTGTAAATGCGGGCTTTACGGTATCGCGCGGCAATAAAACAGGATATGAAATCGTAAGGCTTGTCTTTTGTCGATATAAGAAAAAAGCAGATAGTGTAATCAGAATCAAAATAAATATCGGCATTAGATCAGCAGGAACAATAAGCGCTATCAGCATTGACACCAAAACGGTTGTACCAAACACAACTCCAATATGTACTACTGAAAATTTAGCGCGCGCTTGTGTGAGTGTTTCTCCCCACAAGATCCACATTAGTCCCTCAAAGCCACCTGCAAGAAAACTTAATACATAGATGACTGCAGAATTTAAAATGAGGGGCGCTCCATAGAGCAATGCTGCCGTAATAAGAATCAAACAGAACGCTGTTATCCCAATCATCCAAGGCTTATCTGAAAGATGTTTTTTGCGTCCTAGGAAGAGCGCAACACCAATAATAACAAGTGCTGTTCCCGCTAAATTAAAAAGCCATGATGTCGTGATATTGGCCGTCAACAAATCTGTTCTAAAAAAGCTACAAGGGTTAAACCACATAACATAGTGATAAGCCATCAAGAGTGAAAAACCCAGATATTTGAGTGCCGGATTGAGCGTTACCAGCCTATCCATTGCAGGCTGCTTGACATCAGTTTTTAGTGAATCAGACTGTGAGGCTTCATCACAACCATGACGCGTTTTCTGATCAAGAACATCATCAAGAGTGTTTTCAGCTTTTGACATAAAAACCTACCTTTGTATCAATGATGCTTTCCATACATAACAAGAATTCGCTCAAGGTGATTTCTCTTTACTCTCCTCAGTATCAGCATACTAAACATCAGGTCAGAAGCATCATTAGTTTTTAAGTATGTTGCTCATAACCAAAAATAAACCCATCCCCAACTTGCTTGCACTTTCATAATCACGCCCTCTTTGCGATGCAATCGTGAACGTGTTCACACACTATGTTCCCATCGGCTCAACAAACCACATGAAAGCCGAAGAGGAGTACTCGTAAGAGTAGCTAAGGAAGAAAGGGAATAACATGTCACTACTAGCTAAGAGCAAAGGCGAGGTGACCTATCGCGACATCTCGTCACTCCACAAGTGGGCGCTCGTAATATTGATTTCGATGGGCTCATCGATCATTTACGCACCTATGTATTTGAAGAACGTTTTCTATGATCCTCTCATGCAAGCACTTGGCTGCACAAACGCCGATCTGGGACTTATGGTTTCAGCGTACGGCTTGGCAGCAATGATTTGTTACCTACCTTCAGGTATCGTTGCTGACAAGTTCCGTATGCGCACCCTAGCAACCGTCGGCTTCTTAACCACCGCAGTCCTTGTTTTTGTTTACGCCACCTTGCCTTCAGTTGAAGTTTGCTTCGCTCTCTTTGTAGCGATGGGCATTACCTCAATTTTAATTTGGTGGGGTACACGCTTTAAGGTTGTTCGTCTTTGCTGCGAAGAAGACGAGTACGCATCTAAGATTGGTATTTCTTACTCAATCTATGGCGTAACTGGATTGGTAATTGGTCTTATCAACGCTGGCATTATTGCTTCTATTGCAAACACCGCAGTAGGTGTACAGGTAATGTTGGTATTCCTAGCAGTCACCATTGCTGTTCTCGGCATTATCGCATTCTTCTTAATCCCTGATTTCAAGGGCGAGATCAACAAAGAGGCCAAACTCTTTAGCCTCTCTGAGGCACTTGAAGCCATCAAGCACCCTGGCGTTATGTGGGCATGCATCGCTTACTTCTGCGTGTACGCGGTATATCAGGGCGCTACCTACACCACCCCCTATTTGACCCAGTGCTTTGATGCTGATGGAAACCTCGTTAACGTTGTTGGTCTTATCCGCACCTATGGTATTGGTTTGCTCGCTGGTCCTATCGTTGGCTATATTGCCACTAAGATCAAGAGCCCTTCAAAGACTATCATTGGTGGCTTCATTCTCTCGATTGCAGTATTAGTTGCCTTTATCCTCTATCCTCACGGAGCAGAAGGCGCAATGATCGCATCCATCCTGGTTGTTATCTTTGGCTTCACCACCTACGGCGCATTCTCAATCGGTTCATCCCCGCTCTCTGAGGTAAAGATTCCTATGCGAATCTTTGGTACCGCAGCTGGTCTGCTCTCTGTAATCGGCTTCTTGCCAGACGTATTCATCCACACTTGGTACGGCTCTATGATCGATGCTCAGGGCACTGCAGCATTCACAGGAATCTTTGGATTTGAAATTCTCTTCGCAGTCATCGGTGCAGCAAGCTTGTTCATGCTCCTTCGCTCCATCAAGAAGCATCGCAACGAAATCGTAGCCGATGAGGTTGCCGCAGAAATTGCAGCTGACGTTCAAGCTGAAGAAAGCAAAACCGCAACCGCCTAACGCAACCGCCTAATCGCCATACCCCTTACGTGAAAACGGGTGCTTCCCCTAGAGGAAGCACCCCTCCAAAGAAGGAGAATCTCGTGAATAAACTTGATGTATTAGCTCGCATTAATCCTCAAATGAAAGCAGTTCTTGCAAAAGAGGATTCTCTCGCAGGGGATGCGAATGACACCTCAGTAGGATTCGATATCATGCGTGAAAACTACGTGCTTGGTCGCTCCTTCTGGGTTGAAGGTGGCCCTGTCATGAAACTCACGTTTGATGAGACATTTGATGGACCTCACGGATCCCTCCCCGTTCGTTTTTACTATCCTACCGATGAGGCGGTTTCAGGCAAAGAGAGTGCAACTGAAAAGACTCCTTGCATTGTTTATGTCCATGGTGGCGGATTTTGCTTAGGTAATCTTGATACCCATGATCGTATCTGCCGCATCCTTGCACAAAACACGGGCGCTATCGTCGTGGCAGTTGATTACCACCTCTCCCCTGAAGCAAAGTTTCCTTCAGCAGTTGAAGAGGTTGCTTTTGTAGCACGTTTCATCCACGAAAACGGTGCCCCTTACGGTATCGACACCGAACGTTTAGGATTTGCGGGAGACTCAGGTGGTGCTCACTTAAATCTTGCAGCAACGTTTTATTTGCGCGACACAACCACCTCCATCGACTACATCAAGTGTCTTCTTCTCTACTATGGTTGGTTCGGACTCCAAGATTCGTCTTCCATGCGTTTGCTCGGAGGCCCTTGGGATGGTCTTGCAGAAGCCGATTGGCTTTTCTACCAGCAACTCTACGCCAATGATTTTGAGGAATTAAAGACCTCACCCTATGCAAATCTTTTCTTAAACGATATGACCCATGACATGCCTGCTTGCTACATTGCCGCTGCAGAATACGATCCGCTCAAAGATGACTCATCGACTCTTGCAGCAATTTGCGATCAGTATGTCATCCCCTATCGCTATGAGATTTTTGAAGGTGTCATTCACGCATTTTTGCACTACACCAAAGCGCTTGATGCGGCCAATGACGCTCTTGAACACGGTGCCACCTTCTTCAAAGAACAGGTTGGCATAACAGAGCCAGGACTTTTATAACGGCTCTTATATCACGGTAACGCGCTTACCTTTGTAAGCTTACACAACGCTTTGTGGATAGCTCGAAAAAACACACAAAGCAAAGAGGAACTGTACTACTTGCTCAAATGAGTAGTACCCAAAAGGAGGAACAAACAATGGATTTCAAATTAAGCGACGATCAAGAACTTATTGTCCAAGCATATCGCGACTATATGGAAAGCGAGCCTTGGGAGCAGTACTTCTTAGAGTGCGATCAGAAGCATGAGTATCCGCTTCGCTGGGTCAAAGGTCTCTGTGATTTAGGCTTCGATCAAATTATGCTCCCTGAAGAGTACGGTGGAGCCGGTCTTGAACAGCCTATGGTAACCCTTATGGCAGTCTATGAGGTATTAGGTCAGTATGGTGGACCAACCTATGTTCTTTATCAGCTTCCTGGTTTTGAGACCATTATTCGTGAAGGAACTCCAGAGCAGATTGATGCAGTTTTAGCTTACCTTGGCACGGGCGAGCAAATTTGGAATTCAGCATGCACCGAGCCAGGAGCTGGTTCTGACGTCTCCTCTCTCACCACTAACTATAAGCGCCGCGATGGCAAGATTTACTTAAATGGAACCAAAACTTTTATCACTTCTTCTAAGGGTGTTAAGTGGCTCGTCATCATGGCTAAAAACGCTGATGATCCAAGCGTATTCACCGAGTTTATGGTCGATATGAGCAAGCCTGGTATTGAGCTTGGCCCTCTGGATAAACTTGGTCTTCGTATGGATAGCTGCTGCGAGGTTTACCTCAACGATGTCGAGCTCGATGAGTCTGACATCTTTGGTAAAGAAGGAAATGGCTTCAACCGCGGCGTAAGCGACTTTAACTTCGAGCGCTGGCTTGTAGGTGCTTGTGACTACGGCAATGCAATTTGCGCCTATGAGGACGCCCTGCGTCACGCAAATACTCGTGAAGCTTTTGGTAAGACCATTGGTCGCTTCCAGCTCAATCAGCTCAAGATCACTGAAATGACTATTCGTCTCGATGCTATGAAAAACATGCTCTACGAAGCAGCTTGGAAAGCTGACACTAACGGTGGCGAGCTCGATCCAGGCGAGGCAGCAATGTGTAAGTACTACTGCGCAAACGCTGCTTTCAAGGTTGTTGACGACGCTATGCAGATCATGGGTGGCATCTCGGTAGCAAGCGAACACCGCATTAACCGCTTCTGGCGTGACCTCCGCGTTGATCGCGTCTCTGGTGGCACTGACGAAATGATGATCCTTACCACCGCAAAGAATGCACTCAAGAAGTATCGCTAAGCCCTTTTATTAAGACCACTACGGTGAGTGATCCTACTAACGGTCACTCACCGCGACCAAGGAGGAAGTAATCATGGCAATCCCAACTGAAAAGCCCAGCTTTGGCGTTTTGGATGACGTAAAAATTGTTTTCGCTGCAATGGAAGAAGCAGTTCCACGCGCTTGCAATATCATGGCTGACTGGGGAGCAGATGTAACCTGGCTTGAGAATACCGGCTATGGTGACACCGTGCGCGATGCTAAAAACGCAGCTCAGGCCGAGCGTCGTAACTGCCGCTCTGTTGCGCTCAATCAATTCACCCCTGAGGGCAAAGAAGTCCTTTTAAAAATGCTCAAAGATACCGACATCTTCTTTGAGTCTTCAAAAGGTGGCACCTGGGCTCGCAAGGGCATCACGGATGAGGACCTCTGGGCAGCAAATCCCAAGCTTGTTATTGTTCACTGCTCAGGCTTTGGTGCCTATGGCGACCCTAACCGTGTAAAGCGTCCTGCTTACGATGGTACCGTAGGCCCTTATGCTGGCTTCACCTGCCAAAACGGCACTCCTGATCAGCCTATGATCACCATGCCCTACTCTGGTGACTACATCAATAGCTATCTGTTGATTGCAGCAACCTTGGCAGCGCTCCATAAAGTAGAGCGCACCGGCCAGGGTGAGAGCATCGACTGGGCAATGTATGAGGGCATTATGTATATGAGCCAATACTATTTGGTTGATTATCTCAACGATGGGGTTAAGTGGCCTCGCGCGGGTGCCCGTAACCAAAACCTCTGCGGCATTGGTGTTTACAAGTGTGCTGATGGCTTCATCGCTTTGAACCTCTTTGGTATCCGCCAAAACAAGTGGATGCTTGAGATCCTTGGCATGGGCGATGTTTGGGGTACTCCTGAGGTACCTGAAGACACCGCATCATTGTGGCTCTCTATGTCAATTGCTCCTGAATTCGAAAAGCGTCTTGAACAGTGGCTTTCAGAGCGCACCAAGCTCGACCTTGAGAATATTCTTGCTGAACAAGGCATTGCAGCACAAAGTGTCTATGAGTTTGAAGATATGGTTGCCGATGAGCATATGAAGATGCGCGGTAACTTCATCGAGTGGGAAACCAAAGATGGCGATACGTTCAAGGGTCTCTCTCCCATGCCTCGCTTCGAGCAAACTCCTGGTCAGGTATGGCGTCCTATGCCAGCGCAAGGTGGCGACACTATTGATGTGTTAACCAAGCTTGGCTACACCGCTGATGAAATTGATGCGTTGATTGCCCAAAACGTAGTTAAAGCAAGCGAGTAGCAGTATACGGGTTCTCCCTTCCCTCTCTCCTGTCTACCGCTCATAATGAGCAAGCTTATATTCGGTACCCTCTTCGGTCACCTGTCACGAAGAGGGTACCCTCTCCAGGAAATTATGAGGGGAGATGGCGGCAGGTTTACTTCTCTTTTGAGAACACATGTGATGCACTTAGTTATGAATACATCACACACAACCTTTTCTCAGTTGTTCTCAAAACAGAAGTAAATATCTATCCAAAAAGCATTCAGGGGATTTAGATGTTTTTTGGATACGTCAGTGAGGTTTCGCAAGGAGGAAGTGAAATGGCTGACATTGTTGGAAATGAAACGTTACGAGATCTGTGGCAAAGCGTCGTTGATCGCAAAGGGGAACGCCATTTTCTCACGTTTCACAACAGAGTGGGGGATGTGTTTGAATACACCTACTCAGAGTTTGATGAGGACGTTAACCGCATCGCCAATGTCTTCTTATCGCTCAACATTCAAAAAGGAGACCATGTAGCACTTCATTTACACAGTTCACCTGAATTTCTGATGTGCCTGTTTGGGCTTAGCAAGATTGGCGCCGTTGTCGTACCAATCAACGAGCAGTATCTAGCTGATGAGGCTGAATACATCTTGGAGAATTCCGATGCGGTTTGCGTTGTTGTCGAACCCCTCTTTTACGAGACCTATCAAGAACTTTTAGAACGTGGCCACTACTTCCCTAAGGGTGTATTAATTGCACGAGCGGGAAGCGAATCACCTAAAAGTGACTTTGACTTTTCAAAAATCTATACAGAGCTCGGCACGGTTAAAGAAGGCGAGCAAGGCATCTACGACTTTTGGTCTATGCGTTGCCAAGAAACACCGATACTTCGTCACTCCTGTGATCTTAATTCTGAAGATCCGGTTCAGATTATCTATACCTCAGGAACCACATCACGCCCTAAAGGTGTCGTGCTCACCCATGCAAACATGGTGTTTTCTGGATTATATGGTGATTGGGAAGTGTCATTGCGCGGCAGCGATCGCGTCTTGACCTCTATGCCTGCCTGCCATTCTAATTTTCAGTTGGCAGCACTTATGCCTGTTATTACCGCCGGCGCTTCTATCATCATTGTGGAAAAATATTCAGCACGGCGCTTCATGAAACAGATTCGCCACTACAAGGCAACGGTTATCCAATGCGTTGCTATGATGCTACGCACACTTTTACTCCAACCGGTAGATCCTGAAGAAAAGAGCCATCAGGTGCGTGAGGTGCTCTACTTCATTCCCGTTACTGAAGCAGAAAAAGAAGCCTTTGAAGAGCGTTTTGACATGAAGATCATGAACACATACGGCTCAACCGAATCCATTGGTTGGGCGCTAACTGATCCTCCTGTGGGCGCACGCAACTGGCCTAGTGTTGGGCGTCCTGGTTTGGGATATGAGGTACGCATTGCTGATCTCAACGATCAAGAATTACCCCATGGTGAAGTGGGTGAGATCCAGATCAAAGGCGTCCGCGGTCGTTCAGTCATGCTTGAGTATTACAACAATCCTGAAGCCACCGAGAATACCTTTAGCGCTGATGGTTGGCTCAAAACAGGTGATCAGGGTTATCAAGACGACAACGGTTGGTTTTTCTTTGTCGATCGCAAGGTCAACATGGTAAAACGCGCGGGTGAAAACATCTCTACTACTGAAATCGAAGAGATTCTTGAAGAGCATCCTACCATTGCAGAGGCGGCCGTTATTGGTGTGCCGGATCCTATTCGTGATCAAGCAATTAAGGCGTTTGTGCGGTTTACTCCAGAAGAGACACTCACACTAGAAGAGCTCAAACAATACTGTATTGACCACATGGCATCGTTTAAAGTGCCCGAGTTCTTTGAAGTGGTCGACGATTTCCCCCGTACCTGCAGCATGAAAATCGAAAAGAAATTATTGCGCTAAGGAGTCACCTCATGGCTATCAGCACTGACATTGTGGGAAAAGAATTTGGTCCGTTTATACGTTCCTATGACTTTAGAGACTTAGAGATTTGCGCGCTTGGTTGCAATGCAGCCTATGACGGCATCACAGATCTGGAATACGTCAACGAAGGCGATGCGAACAACCCCCACCTCGCCGTATTACCTATCTTTGGTGTACCGCTTACCGTCAATGAAGAAATGACGCGCACCCTTGATTACGGCTATGACTACTCAGGATCACTCCATTATGGTTTTGAGTTGCGCATGCATGCTCCCTTTAAAATGTCAGATCGCATAGAAACCTTTGTGACCCAAGATGCGCTCTATGACCGCGGGGTTGGAAGAGGATGTCTCTCAAAACAAACCGGTCGAAGCTATAGCGCCGATGGAACCCATCTTTGCACGGTTGAAACGTGGGATGTTTGTATTAATGATGGGGGTTGGGGCGGCTCTAAGCCTCCTCGTGATCTGGTAGAAATTCCCAAGCGAGCCTCTGATGCAGAAATCACTGAAACTATTCCCTACAACATGCCTTTGATCTATCGCCTTATGGGAGATTGGCATCAACAGCATATTGACAGGGCTTATACCGAGCAAACCGGTCTTGAGCGTCCTATTGTCCATGGGGTAAGCCTCGGCGGTTTTGCTATGCGTCATCTAATCTCAACATTTATTCCCCATGAGCCTTCGCGCATGACACGTTTTAAGACACGCATCACATCCCCGGTTATTCCCGGTCAAACCCTTACTACACGCATGTGGCGCGTCAGTGAAAACGAGGCGCGCTTCCAATTAATCGATGTCGATGCCGACGAGACCGATGCAAAGCCCCATCTCAATTACGGCATTTTTGAATGGAACTAACGGTGAGAGATCATGAGACAAGCCATTAAGAAAATCACCACTGTTGTAAGTCCACCGCACCTATATCCTGCCCCCGCCGCTGCGAACGCCTCAGCAAGCGTTTCAACGAGCGCTGCATCAAGTGTTTCAGCAAATCTTGATGCTCCCTGCGACACCTCCCTTGCCACAAATGCTGTTGCTAGCGAGGTCGCTTCTAAAGTTAAGCATGTTGTGCACAAAACTATTGACGATGTCTCCATGACGCCGTTTTTACGCAAAATCACGTTCTTCTCAAGTGGTGGCGCCTTTTTGGACGGCTACGTTCTTGCCATCATTGGCGTTGCTCTCACTCAAATTACGCCGCTTTTCAATCTCGACACTATGTGGAGCGCTGCTGTGGGCGCATCTGTTTTTCTCGGTATTCTTGTCGGCACCATTCTTGGTGGTTATCTTACTGACCTCGTGGGACGACGCATCATGTTTATTATTGACGTGGTGGCTATTGGTGCCTTCTCAGTGTTCTCCATGTTCGCGTCCGATCCCTTGCAGCTTGTCCTCGCGCGTTTCGTGATCGGGTTTTTCGTAGGCGCAGACTACCCCATCGCCACCTCATTAATTGCCGAATTCACGCCCAAACACCACCGCTCTATCTCTATGGGCATGGTTTCAGCCGCTTGGTATTTAGGTGCAACAGCCGCCGCATTTGTTGGATACGCACTTTTTTCTTTCGACGATGGATGGAAATGGATGCTGGGTAGTGCTGTAATCCCTTGCATCATTTTACTCATCGGCCGCCACGATATTCCTGAGTCGCCACTTTGGCTGCAAAGCAAAGGCCGTACCGCTGAGGCACGCGCGGTTGTTGATCGCGTCTTTGGCCCTGATGTTGAGATCAGTGCTGCTGAGAAAGAGTCCAAAACATCAATCCGTCAACTCTTCAAAGGCGGTTACTTTAAACGCATTATCTTCTTAGGGATCCTTACGCTTTGTCAAGTTGTCCCTATGTATGCTATCTACACCTTTGGCCCTGACATCATGACTGCTTTTGGCTTAAACGAAGGGCACGAGGCTATCCTCGGCGAAAGCGCAGTAAGTCTCTTTTTCCTCATCGGCACCATTCCTGCCATGTTTTGGCTCAACTCCATTGGCAGAAGACCACTTTTAATTGGTTCTCTTTTCTTTATGGCGATCGGTCTACTCATCTTAGGAATCTTCCCCGATGCTCCTATTTGGGTTGTCATCGTAGCCTTTGGTCTCTATGCGTTCTTTAGCGGGGGACCGGGCATCTTACAGTGGCTCTATCCTAATGAGCTCTTCCCTACCTCAGTACGCGCCTCAGCTGTAGGTATTTCTATTTCCATCTCGCGTGTTGGCACCATTATTTCAACATATGGCACACCCCTTTTCCTTGAGCACTTTGGGGTAGGTGTTACGATGTTGGTTGCCGCAGGATTGGTGGTTCTTGGTTTGATACTTTCTGTTATGATGGCTCCTGAAACACGAGGACAATCACTACAAGAATCAAGCATGCTAGACTAATCCTTAGATTGAACTGATCAAGCATGACAAGGCTACACTACAGACTTTTATGCCAAGATCCTTTGATCTATTCAATACACGTACGCTTTAAAAATCTGGGCGACGGTATCTCAAATATCTATCTCATTCATGATGAAGATGAATGGCTCATGATTGATGCCGGCGCTCCGGGAGAGCAATCGTATGGAATTATCACGCGCGCGCTCCAAGAAATTGGAGTCGACATGAGCAAGCTCAAGCTCTTCCTTACCCACCAACACTTTGATCATTCCGGGCAAGTAAACAACATCCTTTTGCCGCACACTCCCATCTATGGCGCCGCTATAGGATTTGAAAGCAGGCGTCCACCGCTTACACAAAATATCAATGAGCTCTTTTTTAGGCGTATGCTTGCGATGGGTAGCAGCCCTCAAGATGCACAAAGCTATGAAGCGTGCAATCGTGAGACTGTCTTTATCAATGAGGCACGCTTTAATCCTATCGCGGTATCAGAAGGGGATGTCATCACCGTAGGGAAGCGCTCATTGTATGTCTATGAAACACCTGGACACTCCCCTGATTCACTCTCGCTTTTTGATCCCGATAAGAGCATTCTCTTTTGCGGCGATCACGTTCTCACCATCACGACCCCTGCTATTGATGCATTCTTTACCGGCGAGGATAGCTATACCATCTATCTTGAGAGCTTACAGAAAGTAAAAACACTCAACCCTCGTTTTACTCTTCCTGGTCACGGCAGCCCTATCGCCCAAGGATCCCTTGATCGCGTTGATGAGATCATTACTCATAAAGCTGAACGGCGTCGCGCGGTTCTGCGCACTATTGCCGCCTACCCATATTGTGTTGGAGAAACAGTTGCCCGTCTCTGCTCAAAGCGCGCTAACCCTGAGCAATGGTATAAATTACCTGCAGTTGCACGCTACTACATGCTCTTAGAGACTTTTGTCATGATTCAAACACTCGTTGCTAAAGGTATTGTGCAGCGCCTGCCTCTCTCTGATGATGGTGTTTATCGCCTCAAGGCTGCTGGCGGTTTTTAAATCTTGCTTCGTTGCCGTCGCCTTGCTTCTCGTTCTCCCCCCCCGCTCCCGCTTCGTTACCGTCTCATGCCTCCCGCTCCTGCTCCTGTGTCGTCACCTTGTTTATCGTTCTTCCCCACTCCCCGCTTCGATGCCCCCGCTCCCGCTCCTGCTCCTGCTTCTGCTTTGCAGGAATTTGAAAGCTGCGACAC
>PPYF01219132.1_pt1 | contig 43276 bp, 60 predicted proteins | sample 1559871 | NCBI WGS metagenome assembly PPYF01 (sample SAMN08240021, study PRJNA423297) | Human gut metagenome, whole genome shotgun sequencing project.
CCAAATCCCTACTTAGCGCATCAATCTCCAGACCATGTTCATACGCCACTCGTGCCGTCGCGAGAAATTCCGAGTTATTTGTCGTATCATTGTCAGCAATTTTATATCCTGACGGGACATCTGCGAAAGCGTCCGAAATACGCTTTTCCAGATCATTCATGTTTTCCGCAGAAAACGCATCTCCTTCCTGCGATACTGCGCCCTCCGCTCTTTCCACATCGATAATCTGCGCGGCCGACGTCGATACATTCGTAATCTTACGTCGGCCTGCAAATTCCACCATTCTGTCTATCCATGTTTTTTTCTTAAAGGCCATTAAAAAAATCCTCCTTCCCCAGCGTATGTCTCACCGGCATAGTTCAAATTCTTCTGGTTTCTGGTATACATGTCGAACGCATCTGCCAAAATCTGCTCGATATCGTTAACCTTTTCAAAATGATTGATCGGTCTTGATGGGGTCTCCGGTGTTTTCCTCCGATGCGCATAAGACCGTATGGTTTCTATATTCTGGCAGATTCTGATCCAATCAGAAGAACGCGGCAAATTTCCAACCTTCCAGTCTGTTTTTGCACTCACTAAAAGATTCGCCATTTTCCCGATCAGCTGAGCATTCTTTTCAATCCTGTTTAGATCCGCCGCATTCAGATATGCTTTCGATGTGCGCAGGACGAGATCGTCTCCCGTCCTGTCCGTTATAAATACCGGAAGATCACAGTACAGCGTATTTTCATACATTGAATGATTTCCAGCATTATCGTACATCTCTATCTTCAGATGATATTTCCCACCATCGACTACTGCAGCGTATCCATACCATTTCCCATCATCCTGATTTCTGTGAAACACAGTGTCGATATCGTTTACCGTACCAGCCACATAAACGATACTTTTTGGTGCGTAAATGGCAATGGACGCCATAATCAACCACCTGCCTTATTCGATTTCCAGAACAATCTGAACACTTGCGCTTGCATTTACCGGATTCGGTGTAATTGTCGCACTCTTCACAACAGGCACAGATGTATCGACCTTGAATGTAACCGTTACCGTGGTAGCCTTGCCTGCAGAATCCTTTGCGGTAACAACCAGTGTATTGCTGCCCTCTGTCGCGGTGATCGCCTTTGTGAAAGCACCATCTGTTCCGACGGTAATTGCACCAATGCTTTTTCCATTCAGAGTTGCCGTTACGATAACAGGACTGGAAGTCGCATCGTTCGTCTTACCAGTCAGGGTAAGTGCTTTCTTGTTGGTAATCAAGTTATTGGTAGGCGCAGTGATTGTCAGGGTAGGCGGTACTGTATCAACCTTAAACTTGAATGTATATGTAGCCGCTGCATTCCCGTCGTGGTCAGATACGTTGATCGTTACCGTATGCTCGCCATCCGTAAGCGCTGTCTGCGGAGCATATACAAACTGATAACCGTTTGCAATATTCGTTTTAGTCATACCAGCGCTGTCATATTTGCAGGTAGTATTGTCGATCTTGAATGTAAGCGTACTTAAATCGATGCCGCTGCCGCCGGCCTCGTCTGTAACCTTAAATGTGATCGGCTGTTTGTTATTGATAACAAAGGATCCGTTTGCCGGGGATACCAGTGCAATAATCGGCTTCACAAGCTCTTTTACAATCAGACGCAATGCTGTGCCGATTGTCTCAGAAGACGCATCATATGTCACAACCGTCCCAGCATCATTTGTCGCTTCTACCGTGACTGGATAATAACCACCGCTAAGCCCATAGCTGGTGGTGTCCGGTGCTGCAAGGCTGCATACCCACTTTCCTGCATCATTTTTAGTTGCATTGGTCCATACATTGTTAATTTTTATTCTTACTTTTGTAATTGCCATTACATTACTCCTATCTGTTCTCCGGACTTAATTTCCCCTGCGTAATAAACAGGGGTAGAAAATACGATTGCCCGATCATTTACTTCTAACGTGATTGTGATTTGTTGCTTTGCGTTGGACGGATTTGCGGAAATCACAACGCTATCTAAATATGGTTTATTCACAGAATTCCGCTCCCTTCTGCCGCATATAATTCCATTCCTGCACGGTAATACTCTGCTGTATATTTGTAGTATCCTCGCAATTTTGTTGTCGATATATAACCGCCTGTGAGGTCTACGGACATGCTCTCGATCCCTGCAGCATAACCGCCGTGCCCTGCCAGTGTGTTTTCAACATCCACCCACATTCCCGGGCTTTCATCCTGCATCAGATGCCGTACTGACAATTCCAGCGATAACTGGTAATAATCAAGGATTGTCTGGGATATCTTTCTTGCCTGTTCGTAGTTAAACAGTGTACCAGTGAAGGATTTTACCTTTTTGCTTTTTCCTGCTTTCAGTTTGCCGACGGATGACGTTACCGTAATTTCCTGTTTCTCATACTGTTTTCCATACACAGTAACAGAAGCCGCTTCCTCAAGCCGGAACGTCAGATAATTCGCTTTTGCTTCCACAATCGTTCCGACCGAGATCCGGATGTCTGATACAGGATCTGAAAATTGCACGGTATTTTCTCCTGCAGGATAAACCGTCTCTTTCAGCAGTTCCTTTTCCTCTGCCCCCTCGGAATACACTGGAAATTTAATGCTCACATCAGAAATATATTCATCTTGTGTAGTTGTCGTTGAAAACTTGCGGTCTTTCCCAATATAGGACTGTATAACATGCCCAGGCTTATAAATGCGCACTTTTTCCAGTCGTGCAGTTTCCGCCGCAGCGCCGCAGGCAAACAATACCTCCCGCAGCGCCTTTCTCCTGTTTTGGATTTTCAGATGTCCGTATAACTTCGTTTCCGCAATTTCTTCGTCAACTTCATACGGAATCCCTGTCCCGGAAAAAATATCTGCCAGAATAGCTCCGGCGCTTTCCCCGTTGTACACCCTGCCGTTCAGAAAATCGGTATCATCCAGAAGCCCGATATAATCCGTTGCTTCCAGCTTTGCTGTCGTTTTATCATTTCCCGGAGTTTTTAGAAAATATCTGCCGAGAAAGTGTGGTTCTCCGTTGATTAGCTCATACGGTTCGATGTGCTGGTTCTTTTGCAGCGCCTTATGCAGCCCGCCGGAATTGGATGGATTAAACTCATTCTGTTCATCCACAAACCAGAACGTCAGCTTATTCACTTTCAGGGTATTGGAAATCGGATCCGTTTCCTCCACGAGAGTTGCTTTCTTGATGTCCCTGTCGTCCCATGTAATTACAACTCCATAGTCAATTCCATACAGCTTCACATAGCGATATGGCAGCGTTCTTTGAAAGTTGATTTCAATTTTCCCATAGTCCTCCACCAGCCCACGAGCATAATAATCTGCACAGTCCGGGGAATAGCTTTCCAGTGCAATCATGTTGTCTTCGAAATCGTAATAGCGGATCTGCATCTGCAGCGGCCAGTCCCCGACAAAGTGAAACGTAAGCCCAGGGCTTGTATGCTGTTTTGTAAAAAGAAGGATCAAAACCGGATTTTCTGTGAACTTCCCATTCTCATCAGATAAACCGCTTGTCCAGAACGCAATCTTCTCTGGTTCATCCGGCAGCTCCGGCATGCTTCCATCAAGATAAAAGAAATCTTTTTCCAGCGTTCCGTAATTCGGAAACTCTGCATTTTGCTTCAAGAATGATTCGTTCGCAAAATCCATATTATCCATCGTGGATGGAATACTGTCCCCAATCGCGGTTACATCCTTTAACTCATAAACCGCCCTGAACTGCGTTTTCCTCATACTTAACTCCTTGCCGGCGCCTGTGCTGTCATCTTACAGGTAAAACCTTTAAACTGCGAATCTCCCGCCAAAATTTTGGAGTATTCATCGGATACAGATGAAATATACCCGGTAAAACGGTATGTACCGTTTCCTGACGGCAGCTCAAAGTCGTGAAATTCAGCTGGCTCCGTCATCTTATCCCAGAATGCGTCATAGTCTGTGGTTTCCCCGAAAGCCGTGCTTGCCCCGACGGTAAGCGTGAAGTTGTAATACACTCCGATCAGCTCCCGGTGGAGCACACCATCTTCTGTCCTCTCTGCATACTTATCGAGAAAGTCTGCGCTTCTTTTCAGGGACACCATTGGCAGATCAAAGTATGTCCCGTCCACAATGATGCCCTGTGTAAATTTCATATCAGACCACCCCCAATACTTCTACGTTGTATCCCTGCCGGGATGCTTCCTGCAAAATATCCTGCAACGTCAGCCTTGCGAACTCCTGACCATCCACGTTTAAAGATATCGTAGGGTTCAGTCCGCCATAGCCGCCTCGGTTCATCACATTTTCCAATGCCTGTTCGATCGTGGACAACGGCGTTTCTACATTGGTCTGCCCAGATGGTTGATCTCCCAAAACTGCCAGGAACGGATTGCCGCCTCGAATCACAGAACCGGACGCAAGTGCCGGAATGTCGATCGGTCTTCCTTCGTCCATACTGAATGTACCAATCTGCCCACCGTGAGGAATATTGGGGTTAAAAACGGCTTTATGCGTGAATGCATCTTTTATATTATTACCGATATCGATAATGGAACGCTTCAGATCGTTAATCAAGCCTCTTGCCCATTCGAAAAATTCTGACAGGAAATTTTTTAATGCATTGATTGTATTTACAACATTTTCCTTAAATTTTGTGAAAATGCCTTCCGCTGTTTTCCATGCGCTCTTCCAGTCACCGTCTACCAATTGACGGATAATCTTCATGCAATCTCGGAAAAGGTCTGAAATTGTTTTCGTAACTGCATCGATCAGCTTCCAGAATGCCTTAAACACGTCTTCCGCGGATTTCCATGTATCTTTCCACCACTTCAGGACCGTGTCTTTGATAAAATCGATAAACGCCGTAAGTGCACCAATCAAAACCTCCACGACACTGATAATTACTTCTATGGAAGTGCTGACGAAATCAACGATAAATGGTACAGCATACGCCACAATCCACTCAAAAAGAGGCTGTAAAACAGATTCCCAGAACGTCTGCAAACACTCCGCTATACTTCCGATTACATCTATTACGGTATTGAGAAACGGAGTTATATATTGCGTCAGCAATTCCGATATTTTCTCTGCAAGGCTGTCCAAAACCGGCTGCACCGATCCATTCCACGCATCCAGAAGGATACCGACTATCTCAGAAAGTCCGCTTGCAATGCTTTCAAACAGCGGGTGGATTTTCGAATCATAAACTTTCTTCGCGTGGTCGAACACCCGGTCAATCGTCTCTTTGATGCCTTCCAGCACTGTAGCCGCTGAACCGAGAAGACCCTCCAGCGCGGTTTTAAAGGCTTCTGCATTTTCGATAATCGGGCGCGTCAGCATGTCCAGAAAGTCCCTGCCGATTCTCAAAGCAAGTTCAGCCAGTCCCATCGCCGCATCCGCGATACTTCCAATCAGCGCCGCCATGAACTGGATACCCTCTTCACTTGCAAACGCTTCGAAAATGTATGCAATGCTCTGGAATAACTGCGCAAGGATTTCGTTGATCTCTCTTCCGATATTAAAACAAGAAATAAGAAACTGCTTGATCCGCTCCGTATTGTCTTCCAGATACTGACCGATCCCACCGATAAAGGCTGCAGCGATCGTCAGCCCGATGCTTGCAACAGATCCAACCAGGGAACCAAGCATGTACATTAAGGATTTCGCCCAGGCATCTGCGGCCGTCCGAACATCAGGGTCGTTCCAGATGTCAAGTATGGCTGTTTTAATCTGTTCCAGGCCTTTTTTGATCGCATCAAACCGATACTGATAATCTCCAAGTCCGTCCCAGAAGCCATCCATAAATGCATCTTTCAGTTCTTTCAGATAATCCAGAACCGGGAGCATCTTTTCCTTAAGCTTGTCCCACCAGTCCAACATCTTCTCATCTACCGGCACTTCCTCAAACATATCTTTCGGCTGCGTGCCGGATGCTCCGCCTCCGGATGAATCCTGCTTCTGGAGTACATCCAGATCGTCAAACTTTGCCAACGCCCCAGCTGCCTTTTTTGCGGCTGATCCAGTTTTATTTAAAGAACTGTTATACGAATCCTGAATCTGTTTTGCCCGCACAAACGTATTCTTGCCACCAAGAATTGCAAAGAACTGACCGATATAGCTGATCGCCTTTGCAATCGCATTGATCAGCTGCGTCAGCCACGGAATCACCATCGAAACGATCGGCGCAAACGCTGCCGCAAATGAATTTCCTAGCGTCGACATCGCATTTTTCAAGGACTGCACCGTGTTGGCATACTCATTTGAATATCCCATCAGGTTTGTAAAGCCTGTTTTCATTCCTGCTATCATGGCATTGAACGCTTTGGATATCCAGTTGAAGATCAACAGGGACAGCATAATTCCTTTCAATCTGCTCGCCATCGTGGAAAACAGAGAACCAGTTTTCTTCGTACCCTGATTCATCTTCTGGTATGTTTTCTTACTTTCTTCCCCGATCTGCTGGATTCCTCTTTTCAAATCCAACTGCTTCTGTCCGGTGTTCATCAGCTGCGCTTTATAGTCCTTTATTGCCTGTTCTGCCCGCTGCCACTGCACATATGCTTCATCATAATTCGCGTCCCCGAACCCCTTTCCCTTCCGGTCAAGCTCTTCGAGAATGCTTTTATAGTGCGCTGCCTTATCAGATAGGTTATCCCAGCCTTTTTCTGTTTTCTGAAAGCTGGTCATATCCGCTTCGCCCAAACCAGCGCCTGACGGCTGCAGGACGGAACTCACTTTTTCCTTCAACATTCCGAACATCTCCGGAATATCCTGAAAGCTCTTTTTGATAAAGGCAATCATATTCTGGGTAGGTGTTAGCTGCTGCTCTATGCCATCCGCCACGTTATCTCCGAGCCCTTTCGATGCTTCATTGACTTTCTGTGTCTCTTCCGCCATGCTGCGCATCGCCTGTTCGGTTTTCTGGGCTGCTGCAGACAGTCTCTCCTGCGCTGATTCCATCTCATCGGTATTTCTGGAAGCATCTTCAACCAGATTCCCGCCCCAGTCAAACACCTGCCCATTGTTCATGTGGATTTTGGTGTTCCGATGCCGCTCGGTATCCTGCATAGCCTGATTCAAGCGCTGCGTTTCTTCTGTTTCCTTTCGTGTTTCCCTGGCTAAGTCTTGCACCCCGCTGGCTGCTCTCTTCGCAGATTTTTCGGCACTGTCATCCAGCTTTATATCTTGCACCGCTTTCTCTGCATCGCCTGCTTTTTTCTCAACTTCGCCCAGGTCCGCTTCCAGATCAACGATTCCGCTTTTGTCAACAACCGCTTTTAACCGGATTTCTCCATCATAGGCCATTCCATCACCTCAATCCCGCCAGCTTCAAAAATTCCTCTGTTGCCAGCCTATCTTCGTTGGTCTCTTCCTCCTGTGCGCCGATAGCGTAACGCCGTTTTGCTTTCCGATAAAATTCTTTCTCATCCGCGCTCATTTTTCCGGTTACGGTCTTGCCTCGGATATCTGCAACACGCGTAAACGCACATTCATCCAGTGTTGTCAACAACCCCATAAATACCCAAAAGTGCATTTTCATAGTGTTAAGGTCTATTCCATATTGCTTTCTGAATGCGCTGTAAATCCTCCATTGATCCATGTCCCAGTCCATAACCGGTGTCGAATCTTTTTCCGATTTTTCGCTGTTGTCCGTATACCAACCGCCGAGGAACCATTGAATCCCGTCTGTGATCTCCTGTGCGGTTCCCGGCAGGTCAAAAAAGAGAAGGTCAGCCATAAGCCATACCTTCTCTCTCTCAGAAATCTCATTATCTGCGCTGATCTGCATCATCTGGATTCCATTCTGGAAATCCGGATCAATCCGATACCCATGCCATTGCGTCGGAAGCGGATCGAGCAGGATGTTAAACATCACCTTCGGGCTTTTTGGTATTTGCCCCTTTTCTCCGGCGGTTATACTTCTCTGCCATCCGTCTGTTCCGCTCCTGTCCAAGCGCATGCAGAACATCGCCGATCTGTTCGATAAAGTCCATAATCAGTAATTCATCCGGGACAATTTCGCTGAACACTTTCCTGCAGCAGCCTTCCCCGAAGACCTTGTCCAGACGCTCGCAGCATTCCTGATACGTTTCCGTCCGCTTTGCGGCATACATCCCCAGAACTTCCGGATCATCCGCTTTTTCCCCTGCGTGATCTTTCTGGAACTGGTTCAGATCCTTTTCTTTTTCCTGCAGCCAGGTCATCAGATCTGCAAACCGATCAAAAACCGAGCTGTCATTGATGGAAATTTCCAGATAATCGCCTTTGTCATTTACGCCGATCTTGCGCAGGCCGTTGTCGACCCGCAGCTCTTTGTAAAATTCGCTCATCCTGCCGCCCCTTCCGTAAATGTTTTCTTCGCTACGTCAAAGGTTCCTTTCACTGCCGAACCCTTTCCGCCGAGTTTGATATTATTCACGACATTTCCGCCAGCATCACCACCTGTACTGTTTACTACAACGACACACTGGCGTTTATATGCCGTATACACACCGTCAGAAACCTTATCCCGCAGGCGGAATCGGACATAACTGGTTACCGCCGCCGATCCGGTCGGCATTTCATCCACCATCTTATCGATCCACGCCTGTGCATCATCATCAATGCAGTCCTGCTTTTCCACCTCAATGGACGGCGTGTAGGACTTTACCTCCGAATCCCCGTTTTCCTGGTTAATCCACTGCTGTGTCTCTTCCTCTGGGTTCATTTCTTCCGACAGTGAAGTGATACCATCGCCCAGCAGCGCATACGTCGGGCTGCCGGATCCCATAGACGCATCCACATAGTGGAGTAATTCATGTCTTTTCATCTACTTTTCTCCTTCCGATATTCGATCTTGATTGTTACCTGGTATACAGCGCTGCCATTATCCGACGCACCAAAATAAAATGGCGTTGAAATCCCGATTCCGGTGCATACATAACCGTCCAAAGCCGGATATTCCCCCGCCTGTTCCTTTTGGCTGATCCACTCTGCAATTCCCTGTCCCCAGGCATTATTGGCAATTCTGTCTGCTTCACTGGCTGCATCTCGGCGGGCTGCCAGCTGGTAGTAATCCGTATGTACTTCCAGCCCGCTGATAAAACGCTGGACATTCTCCTGCGGCTCCTTCATCAGGCTGTACGACATCGTGCTGCTGCCAAGCTTGTCCACGCCAATCTTTTCTTTTTCATACTGATTTAAAAACTGTACGATGCTTTCGATGATTGTCATTTCCTAATTGCCTTTCTTGCTGCATCCTCTATCTTTTTAATACCGCCATCCTGCATTGCCCTGGTAATCCAGTGCGCGCCTCTTTTAGGGGCTCCCTGATAATTCAGGTTCCTGTCTGTAGGGATTTTTGACACGTTCTTTCGGGAGCGCCAGCCGTCTTCCGTCATGAATCCGGCTGCATGGGTGATCGGATCCACATATACCTTGCCTTCGTAGACATAATAGGCATAGGGTGTCCGCCATACAATTTCCCCACTTCCGATCACAGTGTGCATGATTGCACTGCGGACCAGCCCTCCGCCGTCTGCCCCGCTGGATAAATCCATCGGCGTATACGGTTCGCAAACATCCAAAATGCTCTGATCAACCGCTTTCTGCACGCTCCCGCCATCTTCCAGCCCCAGCCGTTTTATACATGCCTGCGCATCAAACCTTTTCATTTTGCCACCACTCTGATATGTTTCAACCGATTACGGTTCCGATTATCCGATACTGATACGATCACATACGCATCAAAATCCTTTTTCAGCTGCGAAATGCTGTAACCGTCCCCGATCTCCTGAGCCACTTCGCCACACACAATGAAGTCCGTTCCATCTGCCGGATTCAATGTCCAGGAACCGCCCTTATCCTCAAGGGACGCATATTCCTTTGGCGATACATAAAGTGGATTCCTTTGATATGTCCGGGTAAAGTCAACTGTAACAGATTCCTCCGGTTCATCCGTAAAGACTCCTTTGTCAGCACTTACCCGCCGCTTTCCATGCCGCCACTGGACACCCCTGATCACGCTGCGTGCCCAGTGTTCCCCGTCCACATCCTGTCTGTAGTTGTACACCGTCATAACATCAGTAAAAAATGCCATCACAACGCCCCCATCAGACCTGTTCCAGAAAGCCAGAAGAAGCACTCCTTTTTCAACGCCGCTTCCACCTGTTCCGGCGTTACCTGCTCGTATGTCTCGCTGTATCCATCGTTTGAGACGGATTTCACATTGCTTCCCGCGCCGCTCTCCTCCAATGTCGCCATCCGGTTGATAATGTTCGCCACGCATGCCTTGACGCGCTCCTGTTTGTATCCAGTGGCATCCCGCGCCCGGTTATGGGTCAGTATGTCCACTTTCATTTCAGCGGCAGACAGGCGGCGTGCAAACTCCTCTTGCGGAAGCTGCGGGAAATGACTGTTATACCATTCCCAGTCAATGTATGCCATGGCAGCTCCTTACTGGCTCTTCTTTCTGCCGGTCTGCTCTGTCTTGCCCTCGTTGGAGGCCTTTAATTCCTCCAGCTCTGCGCGCAGCTTTGCGTTTTCTGCTGACAGTTCTGCATTGCGCTCGCTTTGCGCTTCCAGCTCCGCACGCAGCTTTTCATCGGGATTTTCCCTTTTTACACCCATTCCTACTGTTCTCATATACTCCTCCTTACGCCTTGTGGCTCAGATAAATACCAGCCAGCTTATTCTTATATACATCTACCAGACCGTACTTACGGTATTTCACGATATCTGCATCCGCATCAGGGTTTGCCGATGCCGGAATCACATTCGATACGATGTGTTTATCGTGTTTGATAACCGCAGGCTTATGGATAATCATAAAGTTGATATCCTTACCGGCATCAGCCTTCTTGTAATGCCCTGCTTCTTCGCCTACAGATTTGCCATCTAACAGGTCAATAGCCGTATAGAAGCGCCCCTGCGGTACAGCTTTCTTGATAGCAAAATGGGAAAGGATCTCTTTGGACTTGTACGTGTCCAGCATCATCAGTCCGTTCAGCAGATTTGCGGTCGCATACAGGAATCGTCCCTCTTCTGGCACTTCGTCATTGTCCATTTTATTTTTTGCAATCAGAAGTTCTTCCAAAAACACTGTTGCATCCGTCAGTGTCTTTGCTTCGCCTTTTGAAATTCCATCAATACCCGCCAGCGTTGCGAACGTAAATGCATCCGCCTCCGGGGCAACCTTCGTTCTCATCAGCTCTGCGCCAGCCATGCCAAATGCAAGGTTGTACGTTTCCTGATTGTCCATTGCATCGACCGACAATTTTGCGCCGCGGTCATAGTTGTATTTCGTGGATGCCCACTTAAAGTCAACAGTGCCCTGCGTATAGCCACTGTTTCGGTTGTAATCACCAAGACCGGTTACTGCGATCTGCGGATATACGATTTCCGCTGCATTTGCGCCAGCCCTCGCCATTGCAGGATCCCCTGTCAAATCTGCTGTTACAGATTCCCTTTTATATACCTCATCAAGCAGAGGTACATAGTTCTTCGCCAATACGATTGTGTTCGCCATTCTTCATTTTTCCTTTCTACTCACTTTTTACCGGCGGCAGCCCCATTGCTGCGCGCATCATCGCATCATCTGCATTGCTGTTCTTTCCCGTAACCGAGCCGATCACGGTTCCTGTTCCGGTAGGTTCGTCTGTCCCAAAAAGCATCTTGCTGTCTTCCGCCTCCGAAAGCGCTTTCAGAGCCGCTTCGATGTCCTCTTTCTGATTTTTGGAGCCCTTGAGCTTATCCAGATCCAGTAACGCGCTGATTGCTTTTGCATTCCGACCTTTCGCTGCCCGGATGCTCCCGGAAATAAGGTCATTAAAATCACGATCTGCGATTTTATTCGCATACTCCTGATCTTTGTTGGACAGTTCCGTCTGCAGATCAGTAATTTTCTGCTCCAACGCTCCGACATCCTTGCCGTCAAACTTTTTCAGATCCTCTTTCAGCTCATTGATCGTCGTTTCACTGGTAGCGATTTTCTGCTCTGCTGCTGTCAGTTTCTCCTTCTGAGCATCATAGTCCTTGATGGTCTTGTAATTTTCCAGAAGCGACTTCTCAAAGTCCTTTTTCTTGTCTTCCGGAAACTCAACACCACACTCTTTCATCAGCTCAAAAACGTTCTTCATCTGTTCCATCCTCCTAAAATAATTTGTGAATCGGGCTTTCCCCGATCGGAATTTATGCAATAAAAAGAACCGGTGCTTTATCGCATCGGTTCCCTACGCATCATTGATTATTTATTGTCTTTAAATTTGTCTTTAAAGCCGACTTCGTTCCCACAGTCTTTATCAGACCTTTTTCGCAAAAACAAAACGTCGTCCGGGATTCCGTCTGGATATGCCGGACAACTATGGTTGTCATGTCCGTAATGTACGCACGCAAAGCATACTGGAACTCTTATCATTTTCTCCACACCTCCACATACAATTCAAGAAGCCGATTCGCTTCATCGTTGATTTTACGTCCTTGCCGCTTTTTCACAAATGCTTCCGCAATCGTCTCTGACCCATCTTTGGACATCCAGGCATAACGCGAAATCCCATTGGTATACATCGGTTTAATCTTCTCATCCAACACTTCACACGCTTTCATCGTGTCGCATCCCTCATAAGTAATAAAATGCGCAAGCTCGTGTTCCGTAAACTCTTCTACAGAATGTCCCGCAAAAAAGTAACCGTCAAAAATATCTTTCCTGTATGCGCTGTCCGACCACATGGCATTGGCATTATTAAGAACCAAAATCCTTCTTAATTCTCCACTATTATCAGTGACACGAGCAAGCATCGGCACGTTCAAGTGTTCTTCATCAGTATAATTTCCAATCTCTATTTCATCAAGTCTGAACTGATATTCCCTGCTCAATTCAGCTATCGTATGCTTCACTGCCAAAATATCTTTCGCTGAAATATTTGCATTTCGGGCACTTCGATTTATTTCAACATTATAAAGATCGCCTAACCTGATCGGCTTTTCGATCGATTTTCCTGCATTCTTATATTCTTTCCAGGCCTCCGTTTTCGTCAAATCAGTGCTTTTTCCTTCAACCCTTGTCCGTTCCAGTTTCGGTCGCAGACCGCAGGCATCGCAAAACTGGTTATACTCCTTTGTCTTCTGACGGATTTTTGCCCGGATGTCTTTGGAATTCTCACCAAGCGTATCCAACGCTTCCCGCTCCCGTTTCAGTGCCCGAAGCTCACGCTCCCTCCGGCGCATCCCCTGCGTCATATCGTAATAACTGTAGGTTTTGCCGTTAATCTCCCGTGATCCCGGCTCTGGATCGGGCTTCGGTAGCTCGCTGATCCCCTCAAACCACGCGTAATGATTGTGTCGGCAGTTCACACCATGCAGACCATCCACCGCACCGCTGCTTTCCTGCACACTGTATCCGGTCGCATCCTGCAGATCTGTGATTTCCATTCTGATCCGCTTTTCTTCCTCCGGATGCTGCTTTCCATCAATGCTGTAGACCTTTCCCTGCCATTCTTTATGGTTCTGAACTCCGGTGCCCTTATCTCGGGCACCCCAGTGCTCCGATACCCTTACCAGGGTAACGTCATTTTCCAGAATATTTGCATTCGAAACCTGCGCCGCCAGCTGACCAGCCGCCGTATTGACGCACATTCTGACCGCAGTGTCTATCTGATAACTACGCCCGCTGTCATAGTCAATCGTCCGCAAACCGCTTTGAGCCAGCTCCCTGACTGCATCCTGTACGCATTGCCGCTGCGTTGCCGCCCCGCTGGTAAGCTTTACAACAGCTTTGTCGAGCTCCCGCCGATACGTATCCCGTACCGGTTCGATTCCGGCACCGGTACGAAATCCGGTTGTCCTAGTAATGTTCTGCAGATCACCTTGCGTCTGCCGCTGCATCGCCTTCGTGATCTGCGACAGCTCTTTATTTTCTTTCAGGTCAGCCCCCGCAGCGTCCCACAGACTGAGATCATTCTCCCATGCCATAGATGCAGCAGTTTCCATGACATCCTTTTCTGCCGTCATCGCTTGCCCATCGATCTGTTTCAGCAGCTCCGCCACTTCCCGTTTATACTGCAGCGTGTTTTCTTCCACCTGCTTCTGGTATTCTTTATCTGCCCGCAGTAGCTTCATAACACGCGCCCGAATCTGTGCCGGGCTGTATCCCAATGCCTGCAGTGCTTTCACTTCCAGCTCTGCTGTCCTGGTGTATTTCAGCGTATCACGGATGCGCCGTGCCACGTCTGCGATTACCCAGCTTTCCAGATGCTGGTAAAGCGGCACCAACGCGCCAGATAGGACATCCAGCTGTTCATCACTCAGCATTGCGGCACCACCTTTCAGTCATCTGTCTCATCACCCAGATCCGGATCCTGCTGCCCCTCTGCAATGTACTGTCTTGCCTGCTCTTCGTCGCAGTTCAGGCGAGCCATCACATACCGTATCCTGAAAATGGGGATATCGGAAAAGCTCACCGCATCGGATCGCATCTGCTCCATCTCAGCGTCCTTGTCTGTGATATAGGAATCATCAAATTCCACATTCACATCTGCTCCAAGATCCCAGCTGCCGCCCTGAAATGTATTGGCAAACCACAGGACGGCTTTTACGATGTCCTGTATGTACCGTTTTGCAGCCTGCCGCTGCCGGTTCAGCTCCTGCATGGAATCCTGACGTTCTCCAAAATATTCCGTTGCGGTCTTGATCTGTCCACCTTCGAAACTGTATTTCTTTGTACCGTATCCAAACATCAACGACAGCAACGAAAGTGCAAGTTCCAGCGCCTTCGTGATCTGCTCCGTCCGAATTTCTGGATTATATTCCTGAATCAGCTCCTTTTGTGTGGGAAGCCTTTCGCCCAACAGCACAAACAGCTTCTTTGCCTGCTCGTTCGGGGTGATCGGCTTACCGCTGCCATCAAACTGACACAGCATCTCGTTGATGAGTATCAGCTTATCCGCCTTGTCCAGATCTCCGTACAGTACATTAAATGCCAGTTCCACAACTTCCAGCGCTGGAATCGCATTGTGAAGCTTCGGCAGTCCATACCCAACCATATCGTCAAGGTTGTTGACCTCTGCATTCTGCAATACCGCGAACGGTTTCATATCCCCCAAACGTAACACGATGGACTTATCTTCTATCTTCGCTCCATACTCGTCAAACACAGCTGTCTCCGCGGTATAGTTTTCTGCCCGGTCTTTCGTGAAGATCACCAGAGTTGTCTGTTTTTTCCCTTTTTCCAGTCCGGTCCCGGAAAAAGCCGCTTCTGTCACGACATCATTTTCGACGGTCAGCGGAATGTAGCTTTCTGCTTCCACATAGTTCAGCCGAATGCGCCCACCCAGCACCCTGCCACTTTTCATGATCGTTGCATCATCCAGGCGTACATAACACGCTGCCGTTCCATCCGCGGATACCTTTTCCAGTTGCTTCCTGTACTGTGTCTGGAACTCGCTGTCCGCCAATATTGCGTTTACAAAATCTTTCTGCTGTTCCGTGCTTCCTGCATTCACATCCAGGATTTCGCACAGGTTCGCATCATCGCTGCAACACCGCTTCGCAAAGTTTAACTGTTTCAGGTCATACGGTACATTCTGGACTGTGTTCCGGTGGTGGAACTCTGGAATCTTCCGATTCGCATACCAATCGTCGCACGCATGGATCAGCTCAAGCGCAGTCGTATTCACTCGGTATCCGCGCTTTAAAAGATAATCTGTCACACAGTTTTCCACTGTCCTCACCTCCCAAGGTCTACATACTCTACAAAATCCAACCAGCAATAACAAAAGGCGTCCCACCAGTCATTGCAGTTGGCAATATTTTTATCTTCCGGCTGGTCAGGGTGATCCGGATCCCACCGTAGACGGCTGATCGCTCCGATTACGCTTGTGCATCGCCGACTGATCATAAGCCGTCCCATTGAAAACAGCATATCAACAGTCTTCGGTCGCTCTGTGATCGGGTTTTTCCGACATCCGCTGATGCTGCGCCACGGCAATCCTGCGGACTTCGCTGCATTTCGCAGGCTGTTAATCATTGTTGTACTGGCACTGTCCGGAAATATCCAGTCAACATCTCCGTATTGCCCGATCACCATGCGGTAAAATTCAACGAACTTATCACAAATCCGCTTACTGTCAACCTCTTCGGTAACCGGCAGGGAATCTTCTTCCAGTACAAACAGGTTCCGGTATCCGTTCAGCCAGCCCATCATGACAAAAGTGGTTTTCGATCCATTTCCGCCAAAGTCAATGCCGATCGTAATGCGATCCAACCATTTCTTTTTTCCTGCTCGCTGCGCTTGCTTGATGCGAACTTTAAACCATTCCTGTAGCTGTGCATCTGTAAAGAGATATGGATCCGGACAATCAGCAAAATAGCGGAAGATGATTCCCTCCGCTACTTTTCGTTTTCCCAATATGTCTCTCTCGTACCAGACTGTCCCCTTGTGGTATGTTGCCAGGATATCCCGTAGCCTGCTGCCAGATATGCTGTAATTATCCGCGATCGTAAAATGCCCATAATTATAACCATATTCCGGATTCTGCAGCTTTTTTTCTTCATGAAAGTCCAGGATATCCGTATAATACCAATGTCCCTCTTCTTTTGGATTCAGGTCGTGGAATACTTTTCTGTCGGAACTGGAAAGTGTTCTGTCAAATGCTTCCCGAAGGAATTTCGGGTGGCATTCGTTTGCTTCCGTGATGTAAGCCATCCCGTAGGTATTGCCTTTGATCAGCTTCTCATCCCCATCTTTCCCGCCGCCCGACACCAGCACAACCTTCTCTCCGACTTTCGTTTGCACATAAACGCAGTCACGGTCTTTATACTTCCCTTCCCGGCAGCGTCCCTCAAAATAATTCAGCAGTCCGTATCCGTCGCAATCCAAAATATTAAGCTTCGCCGTCGCAACGGAAACGCCTGCAACGAGATGGATTTTATTTTTGTGCGTTTCCAACAGCGTACAGAATGCCATAACTTGCAGCACATTCTTTCCGCCACGCTTGCCGCCCTCCGCGACGTTAAACCAGTTTGAAAAGCAGCGTTGGAAATATTCCATCTGCCGGACAGAAAAAGGCGCAGGCTTATTCATCTTCGTAATCCTCTATGTTCCGGTTTGGCTGCGGACTTTTCAGAATTTCTGCCAGCGTCTGCATGTTCTCCACAATGGCAGCTGCCGCATCACTACCGCGGTTCCTTTTCTCATCCTGCACAGCTGTTTGGGAGCGGATCTGTTCAATCCTCGCTTTCTGTTCGTCTGTTGCCAGTTCCCAGTTTTTATGCAGCATTTCATCATACTGCTTTATCATACTGCGCAGCTCGCTCTGCGCCCTTGCCTGCGATTTTAAAAAGTCTGCCTGCTTGTCCCATGCCTGTTGTGTTTTCCACGACTCTCCGCCCGCCGAATCACTTACCATTTCCCGCGTCTTGTCCGTCTGGTCCCGCACATACATGATCTGCTGTGCCCGGATGATCGCTGCATACGCAATCTGTATCTGATCCCACAACACATCCAATGGATTGACCGGCATTTCTGCGATAATAGAAAAGGTCTCCTCCGGAAGATATTTCCGAAAAAGACCATGTTTCTCAGCATTATGATTTTTCAGCGGTGCACCAGCTCCCTCCGCATTGTGGTTTCCTGGCTGACCGCCGCGCTTTCGCTTCGCAACGTTGCATTTCTTTCCGTTTGCAACGTTGCAATCCCATTTCTGTCTATTTTTCCAGCTCCGGATTGTCCCCTCAGGCAACCCGAGCTGATTTGCAATCTCAACCAGCTTTGCTCCCCGCTGGTACATTTCATGGGCTTGCTCTACCCTTACGTCTGCTTTCCGCGGCAACCTCACCACCTCTCATTCATTTGTTTTGATGTTACAAACCCTCTCAGACCTTGCGACGGTCTTTCACAGCATTCCGCTAAGAGGGTGGAGTTCCGACACATGTCGGCAATGGACCCTGCAAGAATCGAACCTGCGACCGACCGGTTATGAGCCGGATGATCTGCCACTGATCTAATGATCCTTTGTTATATAAATAGAAAAGAGATAGCCGAAGCTATCTCTTATTTATTCCTGTTTTCGCAATATGTACAAACCAATTTTTCTATCATCTTTTCCTTAAATTTTTCATTGGGTACCTCATTTATCATTTTCAAAAGCCGTTTCTCTTCTTCTTCAGCATTTAAAGTACGAAAATATTTCCACTTATCGTCGCTCGCTTTTGTTACATACCAAAATAAAAGCCCGGAAATAGCTTCACTAATCGTCCCAGCAATTGTAGTTATAATTCCTATCTGCATATTTCCAGTAAAAACCATATAAACAAAAGCAGCTAAAATCGTTCCAATTCCTGCAATGATAATGCCAATTGCTGTATTATTTATTCTATTGTGAATTCTCAATTCATCCTGATGATAATTGCTAGGAAGTGAACCTTCAGCAGACACAGAAATAGTGCTTTCTTTTCGCGAGGCTGAAAGTGTCCCAGAACTACTATTTACTATTTCCACTTTCTTCCTCCTCTAGATCGTCATCCATCTTGTCTACCGCATCCACAACAAGTGGGTTTATCAGTACTGTATTTCCACAATTTGTACACATCACTGGAACGACCGGGAGAACTTTCCCATCAAATTTAAAACTTCTATCTGTATTTAATTGAATCGGTGTCATAATCATTTTTTCATCCATAGACCAATGCCTGCTACCACACATAGGACACCCATGAATCCATTTTTTGGATACAATCTCTTTTATCACATCGCTTTTTAATTCCATACCTCTCCCTCTTAACATAAATAATTTTAATTATTCTAACACACAGCCACATTCTTTTCAATCTCTTCAATATCATATTCAAAAGCACCCACCTGCATTTCTGCAGCCAGGTGCTTCTGTAGTAATGTTTTCCAATACTCTCATAAAGAAAGCTATGAGTAGGACGATCAGTTTTCCACTGATTGCAGTATATACTATATAACGTTTAGAACGGAAAAAACGGAAAAAACGGAAAAACTTTATACTGCTTTCATGAAATTATCAAATTCTTTTCGTACGCTGTCCCCGGTCGCTTTCCGTCCCAGCTTCGCTGCCGTCTCTTCCCATGTCAGCCCTTCAAAGAGCTTCCACCGGATAATCCGCTGCATCCGTGCCGGGATCGTAACCATCCAGCGTTCCACCTGCACCCGTGTTTCTTCGGCAGCCGCCCGGCGGTCCGCCAGCAGCTTCTGTTTTTCTACCAGGCGCGCATCGTCTCGCATCGAAAAGGTTGTCCCCTCGATCTTAAAATGCTGCGAATTGTAGGGGAATTCCGGGTTGCTGCCTCTTACGCTGTCCTGCGTTGTCTCACTCTGCTTCGCCTGCAGCCGCCTGATCTGCTGCTCGGTTTCCCGGATCAGCGCGCATGCGTCTATGTAGTCGTTTAGGATGTTTTTATCCATCGGTGCCACCTCCTTTCTCATCCATTTGCTTACTTAAATCTCAGGTTTTCTTTCCATTCTGCTCTTTCCGGCAGTCCCCTCCGAAAAATTCAATTCTTTCCGGAAGATTTTCATTCACGGCGTCAAATTTCAAACCATGTCCCTGACACCACTCTACTGCCTTCTGAAGCAGCTCCCCGCTCCGGCAGGTCCACAGGGTTACTTTATCTCCCTGCTGCCTGCGTCCGACCAGATAACCGATCAGCTCCTGATTCGGTTCCCCGATTTCCGGCCACCTGTTTTCACACAGCGTCCCGTCGAAATCTACAGCATATGCCTTGCTCATTTCCTTTTGTTCCATCTTTTTTCCAATATCTCCTATCTCATAAACATCATGTTCCCACCGCCTTCCAGCCCGTAATTCGCGACTGACCAGAACAGAAGCATAAAATACAATATCATCATAACTGTGACAATCAGTATCACTTTCCATGTTTTCATTATCGCCCCCATCCGTACCCGTAGATATCCTGGCACATCCCGTTTTCCATCATTGATTCCATGTACCTCTCATACGCCTGTCCATCATCGTGTCCGATAAACCACGCCGTTTTGCCGCATAAAGCCCAAAACAAAGCTCCTGTCACGATTGCTGCCAGAATCACGACCACCTCATCTCTCATATTCATGTGCGTTTCGCCTCCCCTGCCAGCACGATCCGGTACATTCCCTGCCATTTCATCCGTTCCCGCGCATAGCGGTTCACCCTTGCTTTCGGCAGCCCTGTGAGCGTTTCAATTTCTGATGCCCGATATATTCCCATATACCGCCCTCTCTTATAGATCTTATATGCACATGCTGTCCCCCTCATCTCCTCCGCTCCTTTCCAAATTCCAGTGCAGGGAAGCGCCGCTTACTTTCTTTTACGTCCACTTCTTTCCCGCTGCTATCACGCATCCCTGCTGCCTCCTGTACTCCTTTCCTCTTCTCCATCCCATAAATCTCCGCATTTGTGATGCAGCATCTGGTTCCCTTCGCGTTCTCGACAAGAACATGGTGCCGGTATTGTTTGATCACTGTTGCCCGGCCGCGTGGCGCAGTCTTTTGGTTTTCATCCTTCTGTGCCCATGCTTCTCGAATCATAATCTTATCTCCCGGTTTCAATTTTTTTACTGGTAACATCCTCTGCTTCCTCCTTTGTTTCCCAAAACACAAATCCTTCCGGCGGTGTCGTCCTGCTGCCTGGCTGTACTTTTTCAATCTCTTTCCCGGCATCACCCCAATCTGCGGACAAATGCTTTTTTTCATTTACGCTGTCTTTCCGATATGTGACCTTTTCCCGCGTCCATCCGGGATACATCCGCCGCATCCGATTTTCAAGCATCTTTATCATTTCCTTCCGGTTATCAAGATTCCCGTTGTCGAGCATCTGATGGTGCCAGACGCACCCAAGCACCCCATTCTGCTCCACTCCCATCCCCAGCTGAGAACGCGGGACGATGTGCATGATCTGCAGCGCCGTCCAGCAGTATGCCGGATCTTCCGGCGGCTCATATCCTGCCGCACAGAAGACGCAGGTTTCATTATCACGCTTATGTATCGCTTTCCGGACTTTCGCCGTAAATTCCAGATGCCGCGTCAGCTTCTTTTTCACTCTTTTCTTCATCCTTTCTGTCCTCTTCTGTTTCTTTTCCCATCTGGTCGATGCTCATCTGTCCCGGTATCTCTTCCGGCGGCGCGGGAAGGATCTCAAACTGCGCCGCCACATATCCTGGCACCAGCCCACCGTGGTCGTTTATCAGGTGCGTTATCCTGATATCTATCTCTGCGCCGGTCTGCTCCCCATCCTTCTGATGCTGCAGTCGCACTGTATTTCCGACCCGGTACGGGTCATGAGTGCGTAGGATCAAAAAACGCTGCCCTTTCCGGATGTCTGTCATCATGTTCGTTCCCATCGGATAGGTATAGACCGCGTCCTCCGGCGGCAGCTCTATGTGGCGGGGTTCCTTTTTCTCCGGTTCTTTCCAGGTTTCGGAGTTCCGCTTCTGCTCCCCTCGTGGCAGGCGCTCCGGCCCGATTTCTTCCGGTACTTCCGTTTCAATTTCTTCGGATTCCGTTTCAATTTCTTCTGGTTCCGTTTCAATTTCTTCCAGATTCGTTCCGTTCTGCCCTGCTGCCGGGTTATTTTCTTCTATGACCGCTGGACTGACGCGGGACGTTTTCCTGCTTTCCGGTTGCACCGGTGCAACTCCCGGCATTTCTGCGCCATACACGGTTTCCCAGCTCTCTTCGGCGCTATCGCTGCCCATCAGCAAGTCAAACGCTGCCTCCATGTCGTCCCATCCATATCTCTGCTTCTCGCCGCTGCGCACATTGATCAGCACCAGATCCCTGTCTGCTCCTTTGAGCGACAGCATCAGCCGCCCGATACCGGAGATCCGTGCGCTGTGCATCCCTTCCCCTGCCGGCGCCATGATCTCCATGACCTCTTTTGCCAGCTGCTCAACATTATCCGCCCGCATATATTCCTTCCAGAGCTTGCAGTACAGCTCCGGGATGTCCTGCCCCAGCTTCCACAGCACCCGCTGGAGGTCATTCTCAAGACGGTCATAGATATCTTCCCGCTCCTCCATTAAAATCTCAAGATCCGTGGTCTTTTCCTCTTCCGCCACCTCCGCGCGGATCGCCTGAATATCAGATTTGCTGTAGTCCGGGCTGATCTCCTCGTTGATCCACTCCGGGAGCATCAGCATGATAGACAGCTTTGCCCGTCCCATGCCTCTGTACTGTTCCTGCAGACGCGGTGCGTACCCGCCTTCTGCGAACCGGTCGTTGATCGCGATAAACCTTGATACTGCCGACTTGTCCAGCCCATACTCCTTCTCTGCAAACTCATTGACCGTTGCATATCCGGATTCCTGCAGCACCGCCGTGTCCCGCGCTACCTTTAAAAGATAGCCGATCTTTACAAACCCTTCCTCGACTTCCTCCACCACGGTATCCATCGTCTGCTTAAAATCCGCATAATTCCCATATTCCAGAGCCTTTTTCCCGTATTCAATCAATTCTCCCACTTCACACTGCCTCCATAAAATCTTCCATAAGCCCCTGCAGGACTCTTGTATTGTTCTTTTCCCTCAGCTCCTGAAGGTTTTCTTCCCGCTTTACAGCGCTGATCTTTGCCAGCTCCCGTTCGGATGCCGTCAGGCGCTTTTTGATAACCTTCTGCCACTCCCGCAAAAAACCCCGCACATTCTCGATCCCCGTCTCCTCATCCAGATAGGTTCTGTGCTGTCGGATGGTGCCGCCCGGCTCCACCTCCAGCGTGTAATACGGCACGTCCGGCGCGGACGTTTTCCGGAGGAAGAACACGTAAGTTTCCCGATTCCGGATCCGCTCAAAATACCGGTCCGAAGAGCCTGCGCAATGATGCAGCGCATTTCCTTCCACCGCGATGTCCACCAGCCTGCGGGGGACGAGCACCATGTACTCTTCTCCGGTGTATTCGTAGATCTTGCGGACTGCTGCCAGATTATCTTCCGCGCCGGGGTATTTACCCGCCATCTCTTGCGCTTTTTTCTCCCACGCTTCCCGGTTCTGTGCGATATTATCCAGAATCTCCTGCTGCCTGATCTCCTCCACAGCCTCATCGTGACGGCGCTTTAACTGGCGCGGCCGGCTTACCATCTCATCAGATAGGTCTTTCCCCAATCTCCGACACATACTCAGATAGTCCCGATGCTGTTCAATAACGCTTCTTATCGATTTTCCCGGGTAGGATTCCGCCTGCTGCCTTATGATGTAATTTTTAAATTTCAGCAGCGACATTCCTCCGGGGATCTGCCCCGGCGATACCTTTTCCTGCAGCACCCATTCCAGTGCTTCCTGCGGCAGTTTCTCTTTTGTCTCTTCTGACCAGCGCAGCCACTCCAGCATCGCTTCCCCGCCATCCGCATCCCGCAGGCGGTTGATCTTCTGGCGGTCCTCCAGTCTCAGCACCTCTTCCGCCGTCTTCCCGTCCAGGTCCAGTGTCCCGCTGTAGGAACAGAAAAACAGGCTGATCCACTCGGTGGTTTCTTCCAGCAGCCTGTAAAACCTGCCTTTTGCCAGATACTCCACCACGCTGTGCATCCGTCTGTCGGCGCATGCCATCATCCGGTTATAGTCCGCGCAGATCCCTGCGGCAGCCATCCACTCCATGATTCCCGTCCAGTCCTCATATTCCGTATCCACAAGACATTCTCGAATGCCCTGTGGATACAGGTAACACTTCCCCATCCGACGATTTGCTGGGTTGCTTTTGTCAAAGCACACGCCCTTATCATCCCTGCCCCAGCAGTTATACCGGATCTGGCATATGTATTTTTTATGCCCTCGCAGCGGCATGACCCGCACGCCCTCCGACAGGTGGACGTGCTCCCCGTCCGCTGTCCACTCCATCCTGATGTCAAAATGCCTGCACACCGACATGTCTGCACCCATATCCTGCATCAGGCACACCTTCCCGCGCTCCATGATCTTTCCTGTCCGCCGTTTGACCTGCGCCTGCACGCCGCAGGAAGGGCACACCGACATGTCATTGTGTTTTCCCGGCACTTTTTTGGCATCAGACCTGCCCCCGCAGGCGGTACAGGCATATTGTTTTTTCCCCTTGTTCCAAAAAAGATAATGCTTCCCGCCGCCTGCTGCCTTTAACGCCCAGTCCCGGAAGTCTTCCGGGGGCTTCGGGGCGCGTTCCTGTAGCCTGCGTTCCCTCTCCAAGCAGCGCTCCTCTTTCTTTTCCCTCTGATCCCTGCCGTAGTCTGTTTCCACATCGTCGATTAGCACAAGCCCCTCTGTCCAGTTCCTCCATGTTTTCCCGTCCAGTGCCTTTTTAATCAGGGCGCGGGATTCCGGCGGGTCGTACTTTAAAGTTTTCTCAACGGATCGTCCGTTGTCGTACCAGTCCATCCCGCCTGCTGCCCGGTGGGCTTTCATCACTGACCACTCCCCGGTCTTTGCGTCCCATGTCTCATATTCTCCGGTGTCCGTGTTCATACAGTATCGGCAGGTCAGATCCTTATCCCGGTACATGTTCAGGATCAGGATGTTCTCCACGTTCTGCACGGTAACCACTTTCCCTTTCTTTTTGGTCTTTATCGGCGTTTCCCGCAATACCAGCCGTCTTTTCATTCGCTTTTTACCACCTTTCCGTTTTTGATCGTGTACCACACATCCGGCAGGATGTCCCCGCCGACCTCGAATACTTTCGCCGCCTCAAACTGCCCCTTTTTGGGTTCTTTCAGCAGCGCCAGCACACTCCCCGCCGCCCCCTTTACCTTCGGGTCCTTCCCACGGGCAATGGCGATCGCGCCGGCCCCCTGCCCTCTGGCAGCATCCTCCGCCACGTCCAGCAGCCTCCCCTTACGCTTCCAGTCTCGCTCCGGGAAGTTCACCATATACATACATGCCGCCGATGCGATCTGTTTTGTATTCAGTTCCCGGACGATGTTCATTTTTGTACAGGCAATCTGGACGGATCCGTCCTCATCAATACTCCCTCTGGCTTCTACCTGACAGTACCGGTTCCCGTTTCCCAGCGGATACCATCTCAGGCAGTCCAGGACATACTCTGCGCAGTGCATCCCTGTCCGCGCCGTCTTTGAGCTATCCTCCTGCAACACGTCTCCCACATGGTACTGCTTTTTGCCGCTCCCGAATCTTGCGGTAAAATCCGGCGCAAATCCCTTGTATGCGATCATTTTCCCGCCCCCGTGTAGTATTCCGTGATTATGCGGCGCGCCCGCGCCATCCCGGGGATGCCCAGCTTGACCGGATATCCCTGCTTGATACCTGCTGCCTTTACGATCTTCTCATCCACATCTTTTGCATTTTTAAAACTCCATACAAGCAGCTTCGCAATGCACCCCCGCAGGCTCTTCTCTTTTTTCCGGACTGCTTCCGCCGTCTCCGGGTGCTCCGCGCACTGGATACGGATATAGGTCAGCCAGTCCTCCATGATCTCCTGCGGCTCCAGCTCTGCTGCTTCTACCTTTAATTTTCCAAGCGCTGCCATGATGGGTGTGCACAGCTCCGGCGCTGCGCCGTCTATGTAGTCCTCTGCATCCTCCCGGTCAATTCCGTTTTCTTCTGCGATGCCATAGATTGCATCGATATCTCCTTCCGCCAGTTGTGCGGCGGCGGCACGGTTCAATTCTTCCGCAGAGTCAAATTCTCCGAATTTTTCAAACAACATCCCGATCCCTCCTTGCGGGGCAGTCTGCCCCGCTGTGTATTCCGTGATATATATTGCATGGTCGTCATCATCAACGGGTTTCTTGAGGTGTTTCAACCATTTTTTTCAGTTTCTCCTGCATCCAGAGCTGGTATGAGTGCCCGCCAGCCCGCATAAAGACCAAATGCGGAGCCATTTTCAGCGCAATCTCCTGCCATAAATCCTTGTGCTTTATATCCTGCCCTTTTGCCGTCTTCCAGCCCCGCTCCTGCCACTCTTCCAGCCATCCGTTTTCAATGGTGCTCCGTATCTGGCTGCTGCCCGCATGGGCATTAATCACACAAGGCAGCCGCAGTCGGTCCAACGCTGCAGACAACGCCTGCATAATCAGCACGTTTTCCTTCTCCGCCTCCCAGTCCCCAACCTTCCATAGGGTCACAGGGTCGCCCCGCCGGGTAACAAATTCCAGAAGGTACATCCACCTGCCTCCCTGCTGCCTGGGACCGTGTACTGTTGTCTCTATGTACAGGTTGACCTGCGGGTACAGGTTGACCTGCGGGCTACTTTCCATGGTGTTTCCCTCCTTTCTTCCGCTTCCGGCTGTATCCGGGCAGCATGACCAGCGTATAGCAAAAGGTCTCGTGCCCGTCATAGCTGCTGATGCCCCGGCGCACACTATCCCGGTCTAAGTAATACCCTTTTGGGATTTTAATCTGCCCCAGCTCCCGGCTCTTGATCAGCTTCGGTTTCCCGATTGTCGGCTTTTTTAATCCCTGTGACGGATACCAGAGCTTTTTCGTCTCCTTTTCTTCTGTCTCCATCGTCTTTTTTGCGTATTTGACAAAATACTCCGCAATCTTCCGGTAATTTCCATCGGTGTAGAGCGGGTCTACATGGATGCCGCCCTGCTGCCAGCACTCCCGCAAAAGCTTTAGGTCTGTTTCCTGCATGACCAAGTGGTGGTGCCGCGCTCCCTTCTTGCCGACTTCCATTACGCGAATGTACTTCGGCGGCGGCATCCCCAGCTTTTTTAAGCGGCGTTTTAAACGGTCGTAGAAATTTTTGAAATCCTTCTGCATCCTGTCAGAACCTTCCGGCCGGTTCTCTTTTTTATAATCCAGCGTCACCAGTAGGTCCCCATCTTTAAAATTCTCTGCCATCAGCCATCCCAGCATCTGTGTTGCCCGCCTGAGATTCCCTTCCTTCTGCGCCGGTGTCGTCCCGTTCTTTTTTTTCTCCCTCGGCCCTTTCCTCCCCGTCCGGCGCTGCCCCTGCAACACTGTCACCGTCCGTCCAGCTTTGATCCGTTTCTCCACTACCGCCATATCATCTGTGCCCCTATCGTTAATATCCTTTACCAAGCTTTTAAGCGGATTTTCCCGCTTTTTTCTTGATTTTTTCGTCACAGAGTGATATATTTTTAGTAGGTTATTTTCGTCTCTGGACGATTAGGACATGCGCGCCAACGCATGTCCTTCTTTTTTATGTATTTCTGACTGACGCTTCATAAAGCGCTTTCTGCACCAACTCTTCCGGAAATGCTCCATTTCTCAAAATCTCTCCCTTTCCGCCACGCACTCCGAACAGCTCTTCTTTGATATCCTCTGACAGCTCCATTGTCACAGCAACGCTGCGTGCCACTTCATACCGCGCTTTCGCCTTACCGTACTGCCGCTGCTTCATCAGGCTCTGGAATTCTTGCGCCAGTCCTCGCAGTTTTTCCTCAGCTTCTTTTTCTGTCAACATCTTCCTCTGCCCTGCTTTTCATAATCTCCTCTACCAGTTCCCGAATTTTCTTCTCCACAGGGCTTTCTTCATAATCAGATGACGCATGTCGAATTCCCACCTTTACCGCATGCATAATCTCTTCTTTCGCCCTTTCTCCATTACTTCCATTTTCCACAAACGCTTCCATTATTGCTTGTACAGCTACAGCAAGGTCAGTCAGTATAATCGACCTTCTTCCTTCCACTTTTACATTTCCCATGTGTGATTTAATCATTGCTTTTCCTCTTTTCCCGCCTTATACTAAAGGCGTAATATTTTTTCATTGGCGCTGGTACTTTGGTCGGTTCAGCGCCTTTTTCTTTTCCGGCTTCTTAATTCTTCTTCGCGTGCCGTGCACAGCACTGTTGCCACAAAACAGCCGGCGGCGGCGACCGCCAGTACCGTCGGCGTGATCATCATGCCAAACGTCTCCCACATAATCAGCGCTGCCATAATCAGCACCGATCCGGTCATCAGACACACATCAGACTTGTCCATCTTTACTTTCACCTCCTGTTCTCCAGCTCGAATATTGCCCACCTCAGCGCCGCAGCCGCTTCGGTATCCTTTTTCCGCTCTTTTTCTTCCAGGAGCTCATAAAGCTTGTCGATTTTCTTCTGTTCCATAAAACACACCTTCTCTTTCTTTTCCCATGACCCTATTAAGTTTCTCCCGCATAATGATGTAGCGGAATCCAGTCCCTTTTGAATTTGGAAGGACAAGACCAATATCAATCAGTCCGCGCTTCATGTACTCGCGCAATCCCTGCGGATTCATCCCCAGTTCCCTTGCCGCATCCAGTAAACTTACTCTTTCGCATGTGCTCACTGTTTTCACTCCTTTCATCCGGTTTTCAAGTAACGGTTAATGAAATACTGCTGTCCTTTTCCAGTTACTTTTGTCGTCTTCGTAGTAACATCGCATCCGTTTCGGCAACACCTCTTTCTCAAAACTCTTCTGAATTAAAATTTGTAATTCGTTCATTCACCCTCCCTGCCTCTTGCTTCCCAACCACCTCCGTCCTATACTGTACTCACAGGCTCCCGCCAGAGCCGAGTACGAAAGGAAGGAGAACTCCAATGACTACTACTGAATTGTGCGAACTTTTTTCCGCTGAAATTGCGAATACTTTTGATGGAAACAAAGAACTCATCAAAGAACAATTATTCAACGGAACCACAACTGACATGACAGAAGAACAGATTTATTCAAGAATGGCTCTTAATTCTATTATTTTATCTGCAAATCTTTCTGCTCAAGTAGTTGTGACAGGTCTGGTATCGTTAGGGGTAATACCAAAGAATGCTCTTGAGGCTGCGAAAGTGAAGCCTCAATTGCATCTTGTAAAATCTTCGCTGGAGAATTCTGACCATCCCGAAGAATAACTTCGATGCGCTTCAACGTATTATCAATACTTTGGAGCGTATCTTTTTTTCGAAGTTCCTCTAATCTGGTATGCTTTTTCCTCATCCCTCTCACCTCCTCTACTCTTCTGTTTGGAAAAGATAATTATCTTCCCACTTGTCTTTTCTCCTTATCTTTCCTATAATCGGTGTACAGGCTCATGTCCGAGCCAAGTATCGACAAAAGGAGAACCCTAATATGCCTTACTCCGGAGCCACAATTTGTTTGAACGGCCATATTGTCAGTAAAGCGCAGGCCAACTCTCAAAAATACTGTTCTGTTTGTGGAAAGGAAACCTTTTCTCGTTGTCTCAACTGTCGCGCATCGCTTCGCGGTCTCTGGGAGACCCCTGGCGTCATTGTGGTAGGCCCCCGTAATTACACCAAGCCTTTCTACTGCTACGAATGTGGTGCGCCTTATCCCTGGACTCAAAACATTCTGGATAATGCTGTCGAATTGCTTTCTTTGGATGATGATTTAGACGAAATATCCAAAGATTTAATCAAGACAGCAATTCCTGAACTGATAACCGATACTCCCACTACGCCAATTGCTGTCGCAAAATATAGAAAAGGAGTTTCAAAAGCCGCCTCTTTTATTGGGGAATCTCTTCGCCAGCTTCTCGTTGATGTAGTGAGCGAAACAGCCAAAAAAGCTCTGTTTCCTTAATTTCTTTCCGCAATATTGACAGTAATGGTCTGTTTTCAAAACAACTCCCTTGCAATAAGCACAGTGATAAACTTTTTCTTGGTCAGAAATTCTATCATTGTGCTTTTGGGCATTCTTTGAAGCATATCCCATCTTCTCTCCACCTCCTTTGGAATCAATTTTAATTTGATTTTGTGGGTAAAAAAATATAATCCAGCGGAATCTTATAAAGTTCGCTTAATTCTCTGCTCTGGGACATCTTAGGTTCTGAATTACCTTTTTCCCAACTCACAATCGTCTGTTTCCCGACTTTCATGGCTTTTGCGACTTCTTCCTGTGTAAGTCCGGCATTAACTCGCGCAGCCGCCAGACTTATTTGAAATTTATCCATTCAAACCACCTTCCTTTCGTTTATTATGATAAATCAAATTAAATTTGATGTCAATACTAAAATCAATTATTTTTTGACTTTTTGTTGCTTTTAATACTATTTTATTGTATTATCCAAATAGGAGGTATCGTTATGGCAGATGAAGAACAGAAAAAGATATTTTCAAGAAACTTAAATAATTATCTTTCCTTGAATAACAAAACGCAAAAGGAAGTTGCAGATGCTATTGGAGTTTCTCCACAAACATTCAATACATGGTGTCAGGGAATAGCTCTTCCTCGAATGGGAAAAGTACAACTTTTAGCTGATTACTTTAATATAGGTAAAACAGATTTAATTGATGAAAAAACAGAAGGCATCACGCCCAAAGACGAACGTGACATTACCAAAGACGTTGACAACATCATGGCAAAGCTCAGCGCCGGTGAAGATGGTCCTGCCAGCTATAATGGCGAAGCTCTTGACCCGGAAGCCGCTGATCTGTTCCGCGACGAGCTCCAGATTGCCCTGCGCCGCCTGAAAATAATCAACAAGGAGAAATACACTCCTAAGAAGTATAAAAAGTAGGTGATTTGATTGCAGGACATCAAAAAGATTGTCAACTACTATAAACGGAAATATAACACATCAGACCCTTTTGAAATTGCCGACCATTTGAATATTTTATATCAGTTCGGTAATCTGAAATACGAGGGTTGCTATATGTTTTTAAAAAATCACAGATACATTTTTTTGAACCAGAACCTATCGTACCACGATAAACAACTGGTAATGGCTCACGAGCTCGGGCACGCAATCCTGCACAGAAAGGAAAACTGTTATTTTATTCGAAATAAAACACTGCTGCTCAACTCAAAAAATGAGATCGAAGCCAATAAGTTTGCGATGGAATTATTGATATCGGATGAAGTTTTGCTGGAATACCAGGACTGCACTATAGACCAGGTTGCAAGAGCTACGGGATATCAAAACAATTTGATTGAATTAAGAATGAAATAATATACATGTACGGGAGAATAAGATGTCTAAAAAAGTTTTTGATCCTTACTTCGGAGAAGCAGGAAGATTTGTAATAAAGAAAAATATGGCTTCTATTGGAATGTTGCAACGTATTTTTAAAATTGGTTTTAATCGTGCTGCACAAATCATGGATCAACTGGCTAAAACTCATGTAGTCGGAGAACAAATTGGCATATCTCCTCGCAGAGTTCTTATGAATTCTAACGATTTTGAACAGCTTTTAAAAGATATATCAAATTCAAATGACCCAGAAATATTTTTGGAAACTAATTTTCTTCCAAAGGATACATTCCAAAATAACTTTCTAAAAGCAGAAACGCAATTCACTACGACATATTGTTTATATGATGGAGAATATTTAAAAGATTTCAAAAATATTCTCGTATATAAAATTAGTGAAAATCAGCAAGCTGAAATAATAGACTTCCTACTTTCTCATAACTCTCCAGATGTAATGAGAACAATCATATATGATAACAATCTTTTGCCCTACAGGAAGTATAACGCTTTTCCGCAATTACTCATACCCGTTGTAAATGACATTACTAAACTGCCGTTTCTTATAGATTGGCTAATATCCGAAAGGAATGATAGAATAGAAAAATTTGTTTCTTGTAATGCAACAAATATTGATGCGTATAATTTGAAACAACCAGATAATAAATTGCCCAAAATAATCTTCATTATAGATGAACTATTTGCGGTACAAAAAGCTCCACACTTTGAAAAATATATTACTAATCTATTGCTTAATAATCATCGTTTAGGTATTTATTGTCTCTTTTTTACTAAACTTGATTTTCACAATCTATCCATTAAATCGTTTTTGGATTTATTGTATATTTGCGATTTTCCAGAAGTAAAGAAAATTATTGGCATAGACCCAACACCGATAGATATACCATCACATGCTATCATCCATGAAATGGATAAAATGGATGGCATAACTTTCGAAAAATTCTGCCTTAATTTACTAATAATCAACGGCTTTGAAAATGTCCAACTTACATCAGAAACTGGAGATCACGGAATTGATCTGTTAGCTGAAAAGGATGATATAACTTACGCTATACAATGTAAATGTTATGCTTCAAGCATCGGAAATGCCGCCATACAACAAGCACACACCGGAAAAAGTATTTACCACAGGGATATAGCAGTTGTTATGACTAACCGCTATTTTACCAAGCAAGCAATAGAAGAAGCAACTGCGCTCGGCGTTAAGCTATGGGATAGAGATAAACTGCTTTCTTTATCTAAAAAGCTCAATAACGGAAACTCTCATTGAAAGGAGAATCGCCTATGCCTTTACCGAAACAACACACCTACACATCCGAAGACTACTGGAACTTACCAGACAGTCAGCGTGCAGAGCTGATCGATGGACAGCTCTACAACATGGCTCCGCCCAGCCGGATACACCAGCGGCTCGTATCCCAGTTTACCCGTGTAATCGGTCAGTACATCGCCGATCATCACGGCTCCTGTCAGGTCTATCCTGCCCCGTTTGCCGTCAATCTGGATGCAGACGATAAAGACTGGGTTGAACCGGATATATCCGTTATCTGCGACCACAGCAAGCTCACAGATCGGGGCTGTACCGGGGCGCCGGACTGGATCGTGGAAATTGTATCGCCGTCCAGCTCCCGAATGGACTATTACAAAAAAATGAATCTCTATCTCGATGCCGGTGTTCGGGTATACTGGATCGTCGATCCAATCCGAGAACGCACTACGGTCTGCGATTTTTCCGAGGATAATGTGCCGGTTATGTTTACGTTCTCACAGCCTGTAGCTGTTTCAATTTACCCTGATCTGGAGATCTGCATTGATGATCTGCTGAATAATTGAAAGGACTTGAACATTTTGTTAACATCAACAAAATGATAGAAAAAGCCCCGGTGCTACCAACACCGGGACAATCTCAGAAACTATACAGGCCATGTGGCCGGTATAATCTCCAAACGCAATGAAATTATACCACACATGCCTGCACCTGCATAGGTGTATTTTTTATACCCATTTTTAAAACAAGGAGGAAATGTTATGGCACTGATCAACTGCCCCGAATGTTCAAATTCTGTTTCTGACAAAGCTTTCGCCTGCCCCAGATGCGGATACCCCATCAGCCAAAGCGCCCCACCGCAGACGGCTGCGCCTCGTAGACCATTTCAAAAGCCCCGGAAATACCACAGGCTACCTAACAATTTTGGCACCATTAAAAGGCTCTCTGGCAAGCGCAGGAGACCTTTTGCCGTCTACCCTAAATGCACCGGCTATCACCTTACCGGCTCACCTGTCCTTCCGGCAGCAATCGGATACTTTGAAACCTACGACGAAGCATACAGCGCCCTTTCCGAATATCATAAAAATCCTTACGATACAAGCAACACCCATATCACATTTCGGGAAATGTTTGAGATTTATCAAAAATCAAAAGAATATGAGCTTCTCAAAGAAAAAAGCGTCACATCAAAGCTATCGGCATACAAGCATTGTGAATGCATTTATGACATGGAAATCCGAAACCTGAATAAAGCGATCTGCGAAGACGTTCTGGATAGGATTGAAGCCGGCAGCTCGACAAAGAAAAGCGTCCTGTCCGTGATCCGTACCGTGATCCGATACGCTATGGATATGAACCTGGTCACAAAAGACTGCACCGCAAACATCAACATTGAAGAAAGCGACCCTGTCATAGACCGCATTCCATTCAGCAAGGCTGAAATCGCCGTCCTGTGGCAAAATTCAGATAAGTGGCAATACAAAATCCTGCTGATCCTGCTTTACTCCGGTATGAGAGTCAATGAATTATTGAAAAATGAAATTGTGAATGTGAATTTTGAAGAAAAATATATCTATGTCCCCAAGAATCTTGCAAAAAACAAGGAAAGTGAGCGGAAGGTTCCGATGCACGACAGGGTCCTTCCACTTGTCAGATCGTTCGTTGACAATCCCCATCGGGGGTCCAAAACAAATATCATCCTTAACGATGCCGGGACAGTGATTACTTACAATAACTTCTGCGCACGAGATCTGCCCAGAATCAATAAAGCTTTGGAACACGAACACAAGTTCCACGATACCCGGCATACGTTTGCATCAATGGGAACGGAAGCCGGAATTCCCGAATTGTACATGCAAAAAATAATGGGGCACAAACCCAAAAGCATCCTCTACAATACTTACACTCATATTTCTATGGATGAACTTTTGAGCTATGTGAACAAACTATAGAATTTGTCGCTAATTTGTCGCTAGTTTGTCGCTAAATGTGTAATTTGAGCCACATCTGCCCAAATCAGAAAATATGAAAGAACCCGGTATTTATCAGCATTTCGCCGACCGACCGGGTTCTTTGTTTTTTCAAAATTTATACTCTGGACAGATATTCACCGGTTCTGGTGTCGATCTTGATGACATCGCCTTCGTTTACGAACAGCGGTACATAAACCTGTGCACCGGTCTCAACGGTAGCAGGCTTATTTGCGCCAGTAGCGGTATCGCCCTTGAAGCCAGGCTCGGTCTCAGTAATTGCCAGCTCTACGAACAGAGGGGGCTCCACTGCGAATACGCTGCCGTTATGAGAACAGATCTTGCAGACTTCATTCTCTTTTACGAACTTCAGAGCATCGCCGATTGCATCCTGGTTCAGAGAGATCTGGTCATAGGTTTCCATATCCATGAAAGTATACAGATCGCCGTCGTTGTACAGGTACTGCATATCTCTTCTCTCGATACGGGCAGTAGGACATTTCTCAGTAGGACGGAAAGTCTTCTCAACAACACCGCCGCTCTTAATATTCTTTAACTTGGTTCTAACGAAAGCAGCGCCTTTACCAGGTTTAACGTGCTGGAACTCAATAATCTGGTAAATATTGCCCTCAAACTCAATGGTAACGCCGTTTCTGAAATCACCTGCAGAAATCATATAAAATCTTCCTCCTAAATAATCACGGTTTCAATACTATACAAGTGTATCCTAAAAAACCTCATATTTCAACTGTTTTTTTCAGAAATTGCAGGGGTAATCTCCGATTCTTCCCCGGCAAGCTCCAGTTCAAACCAGAACCTAACGCCGTTTTCATAATTGATTACGCCGTATTTCTGGTTCATCGACTCCATAATTGCCTTGACGATCGACAGTCCGATACCGCTTCCGCCGTATTCCCTCGTTCTCGCCTTGTCCACCTTGTAAAACTTCTCCCACAGATGCGGCAGAGAATCCTCCGGGATCGGCATACCGGTATTGAACACCGAAACTCTGGCGTGCCCGTCCATTTCCTCGATCTTTACCTCGATAACCTTTTCTTTTTCGCAATGGTTGACCGCATTGGAAAAATAGTTCATCAGAACTTCTTCGATCTTGAATTCATCGCCCCAGACATAGATCTCCTTCGTCTGATCCATATGGACGGAAATGCCGTTCTGCTTCGCAAGAAGATCTGCGGACTGCAGATAGTTGTGCACGAGTGCCGTAATATCAAAGCGCTCCATCGAAACAACGTCGTTGCCGGCTTCGAGCTGGTTGAGCGTCAGAAGCTTTTTGACCATGTTGTTCATCTTCGCCGCTTCGTCCACAATGACGTCGCAGTAAAATTTCCGGCTCTCCGGATCGGAATTGACGTCCTCCAAAAGTCCCTCCGCATAGCCCTGGATCAGTGCGATCGGCGTTTTTAACTCATGGGAAACGTTCGCCAGAAACTCCCGACGCATCTGGTCGATCTCTTCTTTTTTCTGGATGTCCTTTTTTAATTCATTGTTCGCCGTTTTCAACTCTGAAATCGTATGCTCCAGCGTATCGGAAAGCTGATTGATATTCTCGCCGAGAATGCCGATTTCGTTTTTGCTGTTTCCGCTGTAACGGGCTTCAAAATCCAGATGGCACATCCGTTCCGAAATGTCCGCCAGCTGCAGAATCGGCGTCGTCACCCTGCGGGAAACAATCCAGATCACAATACCGCTGATAATTGCTGAGAAAATACCGACGCTTGCAAGGAACGTATTCGCAATTTTCGCGCTGTCCCGGATTCCTTCCAGCGCACTTCTTACTATAAAAAAGTATCCGCCCGTCAGAATGCCCCAGCTTTCTATATATTCCATTTGCGCCCGGCTGTCTGAAACGCGTGCGACAATATAATTATTGCCGTTTTCCATAATCTCGTACTTCTCGCCGCTTAGTGCAAACAGATGCTGTAAAAGCTGCTGCTTCAAAAATTCAGAACCGCCGCCGGAGTCCGCAACCACCTCGGAATTCGCATTAAGCACGAGCAGAGACAAATTATACTTCGAGCACTGCTGCTGGAGAGAAAGCTGATATTCGTCCGTATCAATCTCGCCGTTTGCAACCGCCTCTCCCAGTTCCTCATACATCCGCATCAGAACTGCTTTTTTATTCGAGATATAATATTTCTGCAAAAAACCGCTGTTTAAAAACCAGCAAAGCAGAATCGTCCCCGCCATCAAACCGATAAAAATCCCTGCAAACTGTTTGCGAATGGACGTCCGCTTTGCGGTCTTTTTCTCTTTTTTATGCATCGAGCTTATACCCCATTCCCCAGATGGTCTTGATCAGTTCGCCTTTATCGCCCAGCTTGCTGCGCAGCTTTTTTACATGCGTGTCAATCGTACGGGCATCGCCGAAATAGTCATAATTCCATACGTTATTCAGTATCTTTTCTCTCGAAAGAGCGATTCCTCTGTTTTCCATAAAATAAGTCAGCAGTTCAAATTCCTTATAGCTTAAATCGACGCTTCTGCCGTCGATCTCCACCATATGCGCCGCTTTGTCCAGATGGATTCCTCCAACGTCCAGTACCTCATTTTCCTGTGCGCTTTTACCGGTGCGGCGCAGAATCGCCTCTACTCTCGCTACCAGAATCTTCGGGCTGAACGGCTTGGAAATATATTCATCCACGCCCAGATCAAAGCCCTGCAGCTCATCCTTTTCATCGCTTCTCGCCGTCAGCATGATAATCGGCACTTTGGAATAGGACCTGATCTCCCGGCATACCTGCCAGCCGTCCATCTTCGGCATCATCACATCCAGAATCATCAGCGCGATATCCTGATGGGCAAAAAAGACATCCAGTGCCTCGCTTCCGTCTCCTGCTTCCAGTACCTCAAAATTTTCTCTCTGTAAAAAGTCTTTTACAAGTTTGCGCATTCTGTTCTCATCGTCTACCACAAGAATCTTCTGTCTGTCCATATAGCCTCCTCATCTGCCGCAGCGCGGCAACTGTCATCACCCATCTATCCGCAGTGTAGCAGAAAAATATGTCAGAAATGTGAACTTGTGATGCCAGGGGCAAAAAGTCAGAAATCCGATGTAGGCTTGTTACAGGAGGTTTCCTGATCTTTGTTCCGGTATCACCAAACCGCTTACAGCTGCTCCCGTTTCCCGGCAAAGAAATCTTCCACCCGCCGCATGACATACAGATACGCCGGAATCAGGAACAGATCTGCAAACAGCCATGCCAGCGGATTTGCAACACACGCGCCCAGGAATCCGAACATCGGAACGAGCACGAAGCCTGCAATGCCACGGGCGATCATTTCACTCACGCCGGAGAAAATTGCCAGCGTGCTGAAGCCGATTCCCTGAATCAGGAAGCGGACATTGTTGACCAGAATCAGGAACGTATAGCTTCCGCTGTTGATCAGAAGCATCTGCTGAATCCGGTTCATCAGCTCCGGGTCTGTCCCGTCCACAAACAAAAGTGCCATATACTTACCGGCAGCTGCCAGGATACCGAATGCAATAAGTGCATACACGATTCCGTAAATATTTGCCATCCGAAGTCCTTCACGGATTCGCTTCGGCTTCTTCGCGCCCATATTCTGCCCTGCCCAGGTCGCCATCGTCGCACCCAGCGCATCGGACGGGCAGACGAAAAATCCGCTGATTCTCCCGGATGCCGTAACCGCTGCAACCGCAGTGGAACCGAGCGTATTGACCGCGCTCTGCAAAATAACGCTGCCGATCGCCGTAACGGAATACTGCAATCCCATCGGAACACCCATTCCTGCCAGACGAAGCATCAGTTCCGGGTCAGCCTTTCCTTCTGTTCCCTGCATCCGCAGAATCTCGTATTTGCGGATCATATAGACCAGACAGCAGATACCGGAAATTGCCTGAGAAATCACGGTTGCCAGCGCTGCGCCCGCAACACCCATTTTCAGTACCAGAATACAGAACAGATCGAGTACAATATTTAACAGTGCCGACATCACCAGAAAATAAACCGGTGTTTTGGAATCTCCCATCGCACGGATAATCGCTGAAGTCAGATTGTAGAGAATTGTCACAGGAATTCCCGCAAAAATGATGACGATATACATCCATGCATCGTCGATGATATTTTCCGGTGTCCGCATCCACTGCAGGATATTTCTGCACAGAAGCACCGTCACGATCGTGAGCACCACTGCAAAGATCACAGATACCCATGCACTGTTGGCTACACAGCGGCGCATTCCGCTCTCGTCCTTTGCTCCAAACCTCTGCGCAATCGGAATCGCAAAACCGCTGCAGATTCCCATACAGAACCCGATAATCAAAAAGTTGATCGAGCCGGTGGAGCCTACCGCCGCCAGCTGATCCACGCCCAGAAACTTTCCAACGATCGCAGTATCCACCAGACTGTAAAACTGCTGGAATAAATTTCCCAGTAAAAGAGGGATAGCAAATTCCAGAATCAGTCTTCCGGGCTTGCCTTCTGTCATATCCTTTACCATAAAAAATCCCCTTCCCTTTGTAAATTACTCTGTGTAGTATATACCACAGACAATTTCAAAAGCAATGGGGATTTTTGCATTTTACATGTAAAAAAATGATCCTTGTATTTTGTGACACCAGACGGCGCTGCACATTGGATTGCACGTCATGATCCGATCCGTTTCCAGACCTGTACCGCAAAATCTGCTGCCGCTGCCTCATCTGCCCGATCCGGATGCAGCATCGCCCGGTCGAAATTTCGGATCATAGCCTGAATCTGTTCGGTATTTTGTCCGCTCTTTGCCATTTCCTCGTAGCGTCTGCGCACCTGAATCGGCATCTTACCCTGGCAGAGAAATGCATCCATATATTCATTATCTTCCGGAATCCATGTCTTTACCCGGTCGATCACCTTCTGGTAATAGGCAGGATCGTTTCCCATCCCGCAGGTTCCGAACAGGGCGATCTTTTTGCCATGCAGACCTGAAAGCAGTTCTACTGTCTTTTCGTCACAGTCGCCTCGATCCACCCAAAAACCGACAAAATAAAGCTCTGCGTCCTTTTCCCGATATTCGTCAATATTTTTTAAGTCCTTGGAATCGCCAGGAATCGCCGCAAAAATCTGTGTTGCAAGCTTTCTGGTATTTCCTGTCTGACTGGAGTAAATCACAATTGTCTGCATAAAGTATCTCCTTTCTCAATGATATCCTGCCGGCATACCGCCGCAGCATAATCCCCCGCCTCCACAGCAGAGGTTGCAGATCAGGTTTGCCAGACACAGCTTCCAGCAAAATCCGCTGCCACTGGATACCGGCATTCCACCATACTGCGTCTGTCGTCCGGTATACCAGCTGCCGCCGGACTCCATCCGCTGCCGCCAGCCTGCGTATTCTGCGTTCTGCGGTTCCATCTCCGTCGCCTTTTTCGCCTGTTCCAGCGCCGCCGCATTATTTCCAAGTCCCTGATTTGCGATGGAGCTGTAATAATACCACTGCGCGCTGTGCTGTAGAATATTGTTCAGCACATTCAACGCTTCTTTATAATGTCCACTGCTGATATAGTTAAGTGCAGCCCTGAAATAAACGGATTCTTCGTCGTCCGCACCGGCGTTTGACCGTCCATAACCATTCTGTCCATAGCCGCCCGCCGAGCCGAAACCGCCAAAGCCAAATCCGCTGAAAAAATCATCGAACCCGCCAAAATCACTATAACCTCCGTAGCCATTCTGTGCATTCCCGCCATTTCCATAGCCGTTGTTCCCGTAGCCATAGCCCTGATTGCCGTAAGGGCTGCTGCCCTGCTCGCGCTGCTTCATGATCTGCTGGTACGCCTGCTGGATTTCTTTAAATTTTTCTTCCGCCTGCGCCTTGTTCGGATTGTTGATATTGGCATCCGGATGATACATCCGGCTCAGTTTCCGATATGCCTTTTTGATTTCTTCCTCCGACGCATCCTGAGACACGCCAAGTACCTGATAAGGGTCACGCATCCTTTTGTTTCCTCTTTTTCTGTATCATCTCATAACGGCACCATACGCCGGAATACAGGATGTTGCGTAAAATTTCCGCATGCTCCAGTATCGGAAGCTTTTCAAATACTCTAGAGCACTCCGCCATCATCATCTGCAGAATCTGATAGGCTTCCTGTTCGAATGCTTCATCATCGGAAAGCTTCTTCCTGCGCAGTAAAAATACGTTGTAATTGCCGTCTTTTTCGTCCTTTTCCATATCCTCGTAGGCATCCATCAGATAAATAAACTTTCCGAGGAAAAATCCCATCCTGCGCAGGTCGTCTTCCCATTCATCCTTCCGACAGGCGAGGATTTCGCCCATAATTTCGCCAAAACAGCCGCTCGCCAGATCCACGTCAGGCTCCTGCGCCTTTTCGTACAGATGTATGTGCTCCAACAAGGTATAAATATGCTCCGCTTTCTCCGGATAGCGCGCTTCCACCATTTTGTCACGGCCGCGCAGCGCTGCCGCCCGCAGACGCCCTTTCCATTTGCGTTCATCCGTCCAGTCATCCAGACATTTATAATAAGACAGTAATAGATTCATATCCGCCGCGTAATCGGTAAACACGCTCCGACTCGTCGCATGCGCTTCAAACGGATGTGCCACGCATTTGCAGGTGGAGTTTTCCACCGGCTCGTCATACAGCGCAGACAAAAGCAGCGCAACAAACGTCATGTCGTAGCTTAACGTCAGCTGTCCGCGTCTGCCGAAGCGTTCTTTCAGGCTCTGGCAAAGCCCGCAATAATAGGACTGATATACGTCAAATTCCCGAAATTTCAATTCTTGTTTATTTACGATAATATATCCAAACATAGGCTTCTTAACTCTTCTTTACAAATCTGGTATTGCATTTAGGACAGCGGATTTCGATTTTGCCGCGCCCCCTGGGCACACGGATTTTCTGTTTGCAGCCAGGGCATCTGTAAATATGGTAAATTTTGCGCTGTGCAAGCTGGGATTTCCAGGAAGCAAGCTTTCTCCGGATTCCCGCCGTCATCTTCAGATATTTCTGGTTTTCCGCGTAGCGCTTTGAAATATTTTTGGAAAACATCCGAAAATAATTGTAGACGATTCCGATCACCGCCAGCAAGAACCATGCCTGATTTCTGGAAAACAGGGAAATGATCAGAAACACCATGCTGACTGCCGAAAGCATCTGTCCCATCTGATCTGCCCCGTAGCGTCCCTGCATAAACTGCATCATTTTATTTTTCCAATTGTTTTTCATGCTGCCTCTCATTCCGCCGCCGGTTTGCGGCTTTCTCTTCTGATACCAGTCTATCTTACTGCATTCCGCCCAAAATGCAATATACCAGTCGGGAATTAAATATTAAAAAAGGATAAACTTTCCTCCCCACAGCGTCCCTCGTTACCTTTCCTCCAGCATGGAAAAAAGCAACGCAGTCCCGGCGCCTGCCGTCAGGCAAAGCAGGCTCACTGCAGACGTTTTCGGATTTCCAAACGCAGAAAACGGCACAATCACCAGCGTCGCCGCCAAAACAATCCCGATGATCCCATGAAACACGACCGAGTAATGTCGTTCCAAAAGCCGCGTGATCTGTTTTGCCAGAAGCACCATCGTCACGCCTGCGCTCAGCACCGCCGGAACAACCGCAGGCAGGTACACTGCTCCGACGTCTTCCATAAACGGCGTATAGAGCCCAAGCGGCATCAAAAGTGCAGAAAAACTCATTCCGGGCACAATAATGCTGAGCGCCACGCAAAAGCCGCAGAACAAATTTCCAAAAAGCCCCTGCGGAATCGAAACGCTGATCCGGCGCACGAGACTCAAAAGGATCAGTACCGTAAAAAACGCCCCTGCCAGCGCATACAGATCCCATCTGCTCTTTCCTTTTTCTCCTGCCTCCCGAAACATCGACGGCAGCATTCCGACGATCAGCCCGACAAACAGGCACACCGACAAAACTTCATAGCGTGTCAGGAAAAATCCGATCGCACGCGCAGAGAGCAAAAATCCGCCCGCTGCCCCCAAAAGCACCGGAAGCAAAAGTCTGCCGTATTGTGAAAGCGCCTCCCTGGGGTTTGACAAAAATGCCATAATCGGTTCGTAAATGCCAAACACTACGCTTAAAACACCGCCTGAAATTCCCGGAAGCACTGCCCCGATCCCGATCATCGCGCCCTGCAGCAAATGCAGCACAAACTTTTGCAGCTCCGATCGGTCTGTCAAACTGCGACGGCACTCCGGATTGCTTTTCTCTACGCTTTTCTTTTTTGCCATCTGACCTCCTGATCCGTACAAACAATTCTTGCTGGAACGTTACAAGTTCACACGCAGCATTTCATTCGTAATATTATTTTATGGGGAAAAAAGTATAAATATGCGTTAAATCGAAACAGCAAAGGCATTGACATGCCGTCTGTAAACCTTTATAATAATTCTGATCAAGGGCTAGTCAAGGTTTCGACAGGGGTCTTGCAGCTGGAGAAGCTATCCGCAGGTGATGCGTCAAATCACAAATTAAATACAAACGCTAACAACGAATTAGCATACGCTGCCTAATGGCAGCTGTCCGACTTAGAGCACTCACACTTTAAGACCCGGGCATCAACTATGTGAGAAACGATGCAGGTTAAGCTTTGTCCCTGCAGGCGTATCATGAAGCTACCGAATGGATCAGGGTGTCTGCTCCCGGATTCAGGAGGGAACGTGCCGGAGCAAGACCGGCGGCAAATAGACAGACTATGATAGTAGAAGGACAGGGAATGGGCTTTTGGACACGGGTTCGACTCCCGTCTAGTCCACTAAAACGGAACAAAAGTAACGGCATTGTATGTTGCGAAAGCGATCTACAATGCCGTTACTTTTATGAATGCTGAACTTCATTTAATCCTGCTCTTTCATATATTGAAATACCTTTTTGTCACTCTTTGATTTTTTATACCAGCCAATACATACCATTATAATTCCAACGATAATGACTGCCGTTCTTAGCGATGAATCTGGTGAAAATAAGCAAGATACAATAATTCCTGTTCCGGCACCTGTAAAAAAATCTACAACAGATTTTTCATGCTTTATGATTCCCATTACTCTTTCTTTGTCTATAGATTGTACCATTTTTGAATCCTCCTTTAATAAAGTATCAAGCGAAATATCAAATTGATCGCTTATGCTTACAAGAATTTGTAATTCAGGATAACTTTTCCCAGTTTCCCTTAGTTAAAGATATGACCCCTCATTATCAGTCTACTTTTCCAATAAATCGGTAGTATATCTCTATTTCC
>PPYF01525151.1_pt1 | contig 43248 bp, 23 predicted proteins | sample 1559871 | NCBI WGS metagenome assembly PPYF01 (sample SAMN08240021, study PRJNA423297) | Human gut metagenome, whole genome shotgun sequencing project.
CCGGGTGACCGGAATTGGCTTTCTCAACCATTGAAGCAGCAAGAATACGGATGTTATCCGCTGCACGATTCATAAGTTTATTATCGTTCATATCTTTAATAATTAATAGATTTGCTAGTCTGTCAATGTGCCAATTACTTGGCATATTTCTCATAATGTTGGCAAAGATAGCTCTTTATGTGTAATTAACCATCCAAAAGAGCTATCTTTTTTGTAGGCTTTTTAACAGCCTTCTTGTTTACAATACAGTAAGTATTTACTATTAGATTACTGTAACTCTAAAGTAACAATTGACTTAGCCGGTAGTTTTACCTTCATAATTCCTTTATTGATTTTTACCTCTTTGAAGGAAGCCGGTTTTACAATATTAGGTTTTTCGAAAGAGTTGTAATCAGTCAGATTAGCAGAAGTCAGGATTTCTCCAATCGCCTTTTTGGCATTTACGTCCGGAAGATTGACTGTGATTTCCTGTGCGTTGTCTGCATCTACGTTGGAGAGAGAAATATGGATCACTCCGTTCTTGTTCTTAGAAGCTGTTGCGCTGACCATGGGAACTGTACGGTTATCGCGTACGTTCATTTTCTCGCAAGTCAGGTCGAGTGGAAGATAGGTTGCATCCTGATGCACTTTGTACATCTTAAATACATAATAAGTAGGAGTAAGTACCATATCTTTGTCTTTAGTCAGGATCATAGATTGCAGAACGTTGACTATCTGAGCAATGTTCGCCATTTTCAGACGGTCGGTATATTTGTGGAATACATCGAGGCTTAAAGAAGCAACGAAGGCATCACGCAATGTGTTTTGCTGATATAGATGACCTCTGACCGTTCCTGGTTCTTCGTCCCACCAAGTGCCCCATTCGTCAAGCAAAAGGGCAATCTTCTTGTCTTTATCATATTTGTTCATGATGGCGCAATGTTTTTTGATGACATCTTCCACTTCAAGACATTTGCCCATCGTCCAGTAAAAATCATCTTTGTTGAATTTGGTTGCCGCACCTTTGCTGCCGCTCCATCCTGTAACTGTATAGTAGTGTAAGGATAGACCTTGCATCCGGTGACCGACACGATTCATCAGTACATCCGTCCAGTTATAGTCGTAATCACTGGCACCACTGGCTATCTTAAACAGATGATTACCGTCATAGTTACGGCAATAAGTAGAATAACGGCGATACAGATCGGCATAATATTCAGGACGCATGCTGCCGCCGCATCCCCAGCTTTCATTTCCTACACCGAGATATTTTACTTTCCATGCCTTGTCTCGGCCATTCTTGCGACGCAGATTTGCCATTGGAGAATCACCGTCGGAAGTCATGTACTCCACCCATTTGGCGAGTTCTTCTACCGTGCCGCTGCCTACGTTTCCACTTATATATGGTTCGCAGCCCAGCATTTCGCAAAGGTTCAGAAATTCGTGTGTTCCGAAACTGTTGTCTTCAATCGTTCCTCCCCAGTTGTTGTTCACCATCTTCGGGCGGTTTTCTTTGGGACCGATACCGTCCATCCAGTGATATTCGTCTGCAAAGCAGCCGCCCGGCCAGCGGAGAACAGGAACAGACAAGTCTTTTAATGCATTAAATACGTCCGTGCGGTATCCTTTGATATTAGGAATATCCGAATTTTCGCCTACCCAAAGACCACCGTAGATACATGAACCCAGGTGTTCGGCAAATTGACCGTAGATTTCCTTCGGGATAATTTCTTTGCCTTGGTCGGCATGTACAGTGATGGTAGCACTCTTTTGTGCAGAAAGAGATACCGAGGCTGCCAGAAAGGCCGTGCTGACTAATAGTTTTGCTTTCATAAATGGAATTTGTTTAAATGATTATATAGAAGTTTGATTTTTACGATGATCATTCTCTTGTTCTTACGGTTACTTCAGTAAGCGTACTTCGGAAATGGCAGAAGTCCATTCTGTTCCGTCCGGCTTAAAAAGAATCTCGCAGCTTCCTGCTTTTAACTTACGGGGCAGAAGATAGCAGAGTGTGATAAAACCGTCTTTGTCAGCTTTGCTGATAGTGGGATGAACGGTCAGTTTTTCGTTATTCAGCAGGATCACTGTTTTGTTCCGATCTTCTTGCCGTACGGTAATCATAAGCTGACTTGCTTCTTCTTTTACTTTCAGGTTATAGCTGAACCAGCCTTTAGCCCGGCGGAAATGACGGTCTTTGTGGGTTCCGGTTTCGGATACTTCATATTGAATGCTATGATCAGATTCCGGTTGCTGTTCACCGGGGAAGACCAGGTCAACTGTCCGGTTCGCCAGGTCGATCGCTTTCTGTTCGGCTGTAGCCATTTCTTCCTGAATCGTTTTGAACTGTTCTTCACTGGCTTGGCGGAAATAAACGGCATAACGGGAATTATGCAGGCGGAAGAACGGAATAAGCTCCAGTGATTTACTCTTTTGTGTCGGATAAATGTTTCCATCATAACTAAAAGCTAGTTTGCTTCCGCTCAGTTTGTGAAGAGAATGGCGGATAGAATCGGGATTCCCGATCAGCATCGGGACCTCCTGCAAAGGTGTTTGCCGGCCGTGGGCAATGTGACCGCCGCGGCTGTCGTCTGCATAGATTTCGTCAAGGTTTTCTGTTCCTGTAGAAGTTGCAAGAACGATGGGGCCGTATAAGAAAGCATAGTAATCTTTCTTGTCGGGAATCTGCTCCAGGCTGACCTTCATAGGCAGATGGAAGGTGATAACATCTCCTTTCTTCCATTTACGCCGGAGGGGAAGGTATGTACTGGTTCCCGCCTGTATGTCAGAAAGGTGCTTCTTACCGTTGATGGTGATTTTATACCCTTCTGAATTTCCTGCCCATTCCGGTATACGAATCATTAATGTCAGTTTCTTCTTAGCGGCTTTGTCTATTCGTAAGGTAACTTTTTCATCATCGGGGAAGAGAGTTTCCTGCGTTAATGTAACGCCTTGTTCTTTCCAGTTCAGTTGTGAAGGAATAAAAAGATTGACGTAAAGCGTATCTTGTTGATGCGCATAAATAAATTCACCATACTTGGTATGATTTTCCAAGCCTGAACCGACGCAGCACCACATCGATGTTTCCGGTTGCGAGTATACCCGATAATGTCCGGGACGCATCGGAGTAAAGTAGACGAATCCGCCTTTATCCGGCTCTTGTGATGACAGGATATGATTGTAGAGTGCACGTTCATAATAATCTACATAACGTGGGTCCGGTTTGTTGGAGTTGTCAACGTCTCCGGAGTTCTGATAAAGCATTTTGGTCAGCCGGAGCATGTTGTAAGTATTGCAAGTCTCCGGTCCCTGAACGTCATTCAGCATAGACGTAAAGTTGTCCGATGGATGAAAATGTTCGCGTACGCTGTTCCCGCCGATACACACGGAACGGTGATTGACTACGGTATTCCAGAAAAAACGGGCTGCATGATCCCATTCTGCTGCATGATTCCAGTCTTTGTCATCCTTTGAAACTTCGGCTACCCGTTTGTATCCGATTACTTTAGGAATTTGTGTGTTGGCATGCATTCCGTTTAACCTGTCTTCGTTTTTGATAAGCGGGTCGAGAATGACTTTATGAGAGAAACGGCGTGCCAGTTCCAGGTATTTCTTATCGCCTGTTATTTCCGCTACATCCGCAAACGTTTCATTTAAGCCGCCGTGTTCACTGCGGAGCATATCCTGCATTTGGTTGTCGCTAAGACCGGAAGTAATATCAATCATCCAGTCGGTGAGATCAATCAGCATCTGACGTGCCAGATCGCTGTGGACATACAGGTAAGCGTCCCGCAGTCCGGCATACGTTTTGTGTATATTATAGAGGGGTACCCATTTGCCGTTTAAGCTGAAGCCTCCGGCACGAATGTCACCTGCTTTGATTTCTTTCCAAAGTTGGAGGCTACCGGGTGTTCCTCCGATAAATCCTGTGCCGACAGCTTGCTGTGCACGGTGTAGTTCGTTGAGCATATAGTTGAGGCGGTGGTATATCGCCGTATCTCCGGTGGCGGCATACATCATGGAAAGTGCGGAAAGGTAATGTCCGCCGATGTGACCGTCCAGTCCTGTATTCTCCCAGTTGGTATAGCTTGGGGCTTTGGATGTCAGTCCGGCTTCGCGAAGGAAAGGAGCTGATAATCTGTCCGGGTCGAGAGCTAAGATATAATGTAAATCAGTCTGTTGAGCTTGCAGAAAAGGACTGCTTAATAACTTCACATCTTGAAGGGAAAAGTAAGAGACCTGATGGTTCGTCTGGGCTTTTCCGATGGAGATGGATATAATAAGGGCAAGTATGAACGAGGTGGTTTTCATGATAATAGGATAAAATAGAATTGACAATTGACAATTGACAAATGACAATTACTGTGCAGGTTATAATAGCGCAGCCAATTGTCAATTGTCAACTGTCATTTGTCAATTATTTAAGTTTGACGGCTGCTTCTTCTATAGGCAAACCTGCCTTGTAGCTTTCGATGTATGTGTTGAAGCCGGCTACATCTTCGGGTGTGGGTGATACCTCGACACCAGCATCGCTGACAAATACACTTTCATCCAGGAAATCGGCAAGAGATTGACCCTTTTTATTGTTTACCAGGTAAGAACCCAGCAGGGCAATTCCCCATGCACCGCCTTCACCGGCTGTTTCCATAACAGATATGGGCGAGTTGATGGCTGCTGCAAGTACTCTTTGACCGACTCCTTTGGTTCTGAACAATCCTCCGTGACCTGTGATTCTGTCGACTTTGATCTTTTCTTCGTTGAACAAGATGTCGTTGCCAATCTTGAGAACTCCGACTGAGGCGTACAAATGAGCCCGCATAAAGTTTGCAAGGTTGAACTTGTCATTGGCCGAACGTACGAACAAAGGTCTTCCCTCGGCAAGTCCCGTAACAGGTTCGCCTGAAATGTAGTTGTAGGAGAGGAGACCACCGCAATCGGTATCACCGGTAAGGGCAATGTTATAAAGTTTGCCATAGAGTTCATCCATATCTACAGGTATACCCAGAAGTTCCTGGTATTCTTTGAACAGGTTGACCCATGCGTTAAGATCCGAAGTACAGTTGTTGCAATGTACCATGGCTACGAGGCTTCCGTCGGGAGTGGTGACCATGTCGATCATTTCGTATGGCTTCGACAATTCTTTTTCCAATACGATCATAGAGAAAGAAGAAGTACCTGCCGATACGTTGCCGGTGCGTTGCTTGACGGCGTTGGTTGCTACCATGCCGGTGCCTGCGTCTCCTTCCGGCGGGCAGACCGGTATTCCTGCCTTCAGATGACCGGATGCATCGAGCTTTTTACAGCCTTCCGGTGTGAGGACACCGGCATTTTCACCAGCCGACAATACTTTGGGCAGAATGTCTTCCAGTTTCCAACTGTATTCTTTCGAAGCAATCAGATTGTTGAATTTGGCCACCATTTCGGCGGAATAGTTGTTGGTAGTCGGATCTATGGGGAGCATACCCGATGCGTCACCAATGCCCAACACCTTTTCGCCTGTTATCTGCCAATGTACATAACCTGCAAGAGTTGTCAGGAACTTGATGTCTTTGACGTGCGCTTCGTTGTCCAGAATAGCCTGGTACAAATGAGAAATGCTCCATCTCAAAGGGATATTATAGACAAATAATTCGGATAATTCTGCCGCAGCACGGCCTGTATTGGTATTTCTCCAAGTGCGGAAAGGCACGAGGATTTCTTCTTTTTCATTGAAAGGCATGTAACCATGCATCATGGCGCTGACACCGATGGCTGCCAGTGTTTCGATCTCTGTGTCGTATAATTTCTTCACGTTGGAGCGGAGGTCGGCGTAGCAATCTTGCAGTCCGGACCAGATGGCATCAATGCTGTAAGTCCAAAGTCCGTTGACCAGTTGATTTTCCCATGTGTGGCTGCCTTGAGCGATAGGTTTGTTTTCCTGGTCAATCAGAACAGCTTTTATTCGTGTAGAACCGAGTTCTATGCCAAGGATGGCTTTACCTGTCTCGATGGTTGATTTTGCATCTAATTTCATGTTGGAAACCGATATTTTAAGGTATAACAATAAGTGTGGAGAACAAAAACTGAGTCTGCTTTCAAAAGGCGGAAGTGTCTTTAATTCGGGTTGAATTAAAAGTCGCTAGTATTCATATTGTATGTGACTAAAAAGTCAATTCTATCTCCAATCTCCTCCTTCGGGAAGGAGGAGTACCCGTAGGGGGAGGTGGTAGGTGAATACATAACTCTATCATTTACAATAAAATAGGAATACTGATCCTTTTTCCTACCACCTCGGTCTTCGACCACTCCTCCTTCCCGAAGGAGGAGAATGGAGATGGTACCGACTTTTTAGTCAGTCCCAATGGAGATGGTACCGACTTTTAAAAGTGAACTCAGTGATTGGTTTTTAGCAAAGCGCTTTGTTCAGCATGTAATATACTTCATTCATGCGCAGTTCTTTCTTGAAGCAGCTGATAGTCGTATCTTTATTGATATGTACCATTTCGATGCCTGCGATTTCTGCATAATCTTCCCAGTATTCTGCTGTCAAATCATATGAGAAGCAAGAGTGGTGAGTTCCACCGGCCAGAATCCATGCGCCTGCGCCTACTTCGAGGTTAGGCATCGGAATCCAGAGTGCGGAAGCAACCGGCAATTTCGGAAGTGGTTTCGGTTCGATACATTCTACATCGTTTACGATCAGACGGAAACGGTTACCCATATCCACTACAGTTGCGGTGCAGCCTGTTCCTGTCTTTGAAGTGAACACAAGGCGGGCAGTCTGGCTCTTACGGATACCTATGCCGAGGAAGTGTACTTCCAGACGAGGCTTGTTAGCTGCGATAAGCGGACAGATCTCCAACATATGTGACTGTAGGATAGAACTGTTGGCACCATCAAAGTTCAGTGTATAGTCTTCGAGGAATGAACAGCCTTTCGGAAGTCCTTGATTCATTACCCATACAGTACGATAAAGAGCAGCCGATTTCCAGTCACCTTCAGCACCGAATCCGTAGCCTTCTGCCATCAGGCGTTGAGAAGCCAGTCCCGGAATCTGATCGAAATAGCTACCGTCAGTCTGACCCAGATCGTCAAAGTTGGTAGTGAATCCTTTGGCGCCTTTCGCTTTGAGGATAGCACGGAGAGCAAGCTCGGCTTTGGCAGCATTCCATACTTTCTGATAAGCTTCGGTTGATTTGTCTTCCAGAGAAGCGTCGTGATCGTAATCATTGAAGTAAGTAGCTACCAAAGCATCTACATCAGCATCTTTAATTTCTTTGTGATATTCCATCAACTCGCTTGCCGGGCAATAATCTACATGATAGCCCATGCGTTGTTCTGCTTCTACCTTGTCACCATCGGTTACGGCTACATTATTCATCTGATCGCCGAAACGGATGATCAGCATATCCTGAGAGTCAGCCCAACCTGCGCAAACACGCATCCAGACAGCAATCTTATGCAATGTTTCTTCTTCTTTCCAGTAGCCTACCACTACTTTGCGACGGATGCGCATACGGGTACAGATATGTCCGAACTCGCGGTCGCCGTGAGCTGACTGGTTCAGATTCATAAAGTCCATATCCATTGTATCCCAAGGAATTTCCTTGTTGAATTGAGTATGCAGGTGCAGCAATGGTTTCTTTAATTGTTGCAGACCATGAATCCACATTTTAGCAGGAGAGAAAGTATGCATCCAAGTGATGACGCCTACACATTTGTCATCGTTGTTGGCTGCTTTGAATACAGCTTCCACCTCTTTAGAAGAGTTGGCCGTTCCTTTGTATACTACTTTAACAGGAAGTTTGCCCGATTCATTCAGACCGTTAACCATTTCGTTAGAGTGTGCGTCTACTGCGATTACTGCATCACCTCCGTACAAGAGCTGTGCTCCTGTTACGAACCATACTTCATACTGATCAAATACGTTATTCATAATGTTTTAATTTTTAATTGATAATCTTTACTCGTTTTATTGTCCGTAGTAAGCGTTCGGACCATGCTTGCGGCTGAAGTGTTTCTCTACCAGCAGCGGGTTCATTGTTAAATTGGGATTCACGGCATAAGCAATGCTTGCCATTTTGGCAACTTGTTCCATCACTACTGCATTGTGTACGGCATCGTGTGCGTCTTTTCCCCAAGAGAAAGGACCATGATTCTTGACCAATACTCCCGGTGTATGTACAGGGTTCAGGCCTTCGAAACGTTTTACGATCACGTTTCCGGTTTCCAGTTCATAGGCACCTTTTACTTCAGCTTCCGTCATATCCGCTGTGCAGGGGATTGCATCATGGAAATAGTCAGCGTGAGTTGTCCCGATATTGGGAATATCACAACCGGCCTGCGCCCATGCGGTAGCATAAGTAGAGTGGGTATGCACCACTCCGCCGATTTCGGGGAATGCTTTGTAGAGTACCACGTGAGTAGGAGTATCTGAGGATGGCTTCAGCCGTCCTTCGACGACTTTGCCATCCAGGTCCACTACTACCATATCTTCCGCTTTCATATCATCATAACTGACTCCACTGGGTTTGATGACTACCAGTCCCGTTTCACGGTCGATGGCAGAAACATTTCCCCATGTAAAGATGACTAATCCATGCTTTACCAATTCGAGATTGGCATGAAATACTTTTTCTTTCAGTTCTTCCAGCATATTGACAGATGCTTTCTGTTTCATCATCTCCCGTGCTTTATCGACCATCTCCGGATGGTCGAAAATCAGTGCGGGGAGTTCGTTGATGTTTACCCAGTAAGCATTGTGCTTCTGAACCAGTTCGCGGTCGTACTCATTGATGTTGATCAGCGCATAGTAGGCAATCGAAACTACCCTTTCGCCTGGATCGCGGTCGATGGCGCCGAAGGCTCCCACCTGTTCCATGTATACGTTTTCCAAACCTGTAAGTTCAGCCAGTACACGTTTGGCAGCGTCGTCCACGCTTTCGTCTTTTTGCACGAATCCTCCCATCAGTGACCATTCGCCCATTGCCGGTTCGAAGTTTCTCTTCAGCAGCAGCAGGCTTATTTCGCCTTCATTAAAACCGAAGATGATGCAGTCGATACCGAGATAGAAGGTAGGATTCGAACTATAATAGTTTTTCATCGTTTGAATGAATTTATTTAATTACCAGAAATACCAGTAGAAGGCACCTGTGATAGCAAGGATGATTACTGTATGAATGATATCCCAGTGATCCCAGCTTGCGCGGGTAGCCGCTTTTTGTTCTTTCGTTGCCGTACCGAATACCAGTCCCTGAATCTTTTCAGCTGTCGGAGCTTCCGTGGCAAGGCTGACTACGATGACTACGATGATACAGAACAGGAACATCCATCCGCAGAAGAACAGCCAGTTCATATCGTAGAACAAATATTTGAAGGTAGAATCTGCCACTTCACCTGCGTTGCTGTAATATACTTTGGCACCCAGACGAGTCAGACCGATGATCATACCGGCGATCAATCCCCACATACCACCTTGTGCGGAAGTACGTTTCCAGCAGATACCCAGCAGGAAGGCAGCGGCAATACCCGGAGCCAATACAGACTGAACGTCCTGCAAATAAGTATAAAGTACATCACCTACGCTACGCATGATAGGAATCCAGAGAATACCGAGGATTACGATCACTACAGTTGCTATCTGACCAATACCCACCAGTTTCTTTTCCGGAGTCTCCGGACGGAAGCGTTTGTAGAAATCGATTGTAAACAACATGGCAGATGAGTTGAACAGTGAAGCCAGCGAACTCATCAAGGCAGCGAGGATACCGCATACTACCAGACCTTTCACACCGGCAGGAAGCAATTTAGCTACCAGAGTAGGGAAGGCAGCGTCAGCGTTGGCAGTACCATTGGCAAGCATTGGGAGGAAACCTTCGCCACCGGCACCGATATATTTCTGATGTAATGCGAAAGCAATCATACCCGGAATCAGGAACAGGAATACAGGCAACAGCTTCAGGTAAGCGCCGAAGATAGTACCACGACGAGCCTCTTTTTCATTCTTTCCGGAAAGTACACGTTGTACGATGAACTGGTCAGTACACCAGTACCAGAAACCGATAATGGCAGAACCGATAAGTGCACCCAGCCAAGGGAAGTTCGCATCATCGTTGCTGCGGATCAGATTGGTCATGGTGTCACCATAATCGTTTACCGTCACAGCACCGCACACTCTCATCATTTCGTCCCAGCCTCCCAGTTCTTTGAAACCGAGCACAAGGATAATCAACGAGCCTAACAGAAGAATCGGAGTCTGAAGTACAGAAGTATAAAGTACCGATTTCATACCACCGAAGATTGTATATAGGGCAGTGAGAACTACCAGTCCGATAGCGGCAATCCAGAAGAAGTCGATTCCCCAGAGTTCCTTGATGCCGAATACTTGCTGGAATACCAGTCCGCCGGCATATACTGTCACTGCTACCTTGGTCAATACATAACTTACCAGAGAAATGACCGATAAGATGGTACGTGACTGAGGATTGTAACGGCGTTCCAGAAATTCCGGCATCGTGTATACCATGCTTCGTGAATAGAAAGGTACGAATACCCATCCCAGAATCAGGATCATCCATCCCTGAATTTCCCAGTGAGCCATCGCCATACCGCTTGAAGCTCCTGCTCCCGCCAGTCCGATCAAGTGTTCCGAACCGATGTTTGATGCGAAGATAGAGGCACCGATCGCAAGCCATGTTGCGTCACGTCCGCCTAAGAAATAATCTGCCGAGTCATTTTGTTTTTGTCTGACTACCCAAACAATAATACCTATCAGAGCCAAAAAGAAGACTCCAATTACTAGCCAATCTAATGCTTCCACAATAAATTTGATTTATAAGTTAATATTATTTCTCTGTCGAGAATTTAAAGATACATTCGCTGTTGTACGTTTGTCCCGGTTCCAGCACAACGGACGGCCAGTCGGCTTTGTTGGGGCTGTCGGGGTAGTGTTGTGTTTCGAGGCAGACAGAAGCACGTTGGTTGTAAACGATGCCTTTCTTTCCGCTTACGATTCCGTCGAGGAAGTTACCTGTGTATACCTGAATACCCGGTTCGTTGGTATATACTTCCAATGTGATTCCGGTTTCGGGAGACGTCAGTCTGGCAGCTACCTGCGAGATGTCACCTTTGGTGTTGAGCACCCAGTTATGATCATATCCGTTGCCGTTCTTGAGTTGGACGAAGTCGTAGTTGTTGATATCTTTGCCTACCGCTTTCGGAGTAGTGAAGTCCATCGGAGTATCTTTGACCGGAGCGATTTCGCCGGTTGTCATGAAGGTGCTGTCTACCGGAGTATAGTAATCTGCATTTACATACATGATGTTGTCTGTCGATGTTTTTGACGGATCACCAGCCAGATTGAAGTAAGAGTGGTTGGTCATGTTGATGATTGTCTTTTTGTCGGTAGTAGCGCTGTACTTGATGTCGATGGCGTTGTCATCTGTCAGTTGATAAGTTACTTTAGCAGTCACATTTCCGGGGAAATTCGCGTCACCGTCCGGAGAGATAAGAGTCAGTTCCAGTGTTGTCGGATCGATAAGGTTGGCTTCGTATACTTGGTATTGCCATCCTTTCGGGCCTCCGTGCAGGCAGTGGCCGAAGTTGTTTTGCGGCAGTTGGATGGTATCTCCGTCCAGTACAAAACGCCCTTGGTTGATGCGGTTGGCGTAACGGCCGATAGAAGCACCGAAATCACTGGGTACATTAATATAATCAGCAATGCTGTCAAAACCTAAAACTACATCCTGCATCTTGCCGTTCTTGTCGGGCACCATGATGGACACGATGCGTCCGCCGAAGTTAGTGATGCATACTTCCATACCCGCCTTATTCTTTAAGGTATAAAGAGCTGTTTGGGCATTGTTCACTTCTGTTTGAAATTTTGCCGGGTCAAGACCGGATAAAGTCAGCTCGGAAGCCGGCTTGTTATTGCACGCAAAGAGCATCAGCGCGGCAATTCCTGCAAGTAGAAAATGTTTTTTCATGGTTTTATTTTTAATGTAAATGAGATGCTTATCTTATTTTGGGTGTAAAAGTAACACTTTTGTTTGGTGTATCAAATACACTCTTATATGTTGTGCAACATAAAAGGATAAGAACTTTACTGTTACGTATAAAACTATCGCATGTTCCTGTCTTCGGAGCGGGATCGTTATATTGCATTTTCTCTTTCTATATAGAGCTGGATAGTTTCTGGGGCTTGGAACCAGAGTTTCACCGGCTTGAAACTAAAGTTTCTTCAGTTTGAAACTAAAGTTTCCTCTGCTTGAAACTAGAGTTTCATCCGCTTGGAACCGTTGGTTCCGGCATATGGAAACGAATGGACCTACGCATGACCTGTCGGCAAAGTCCGGTAGATATAGCAGCACTGTGACAGCAAAAATTGCCATCACAGTGCTGTCACTAGTTGCTGTCACTGCTTTACTTCTTCATTATAAGTGAGTTATGCTCTGCTTTGTGACGGTGACAGCAAAACACATATTTATTTTTCTATAGAGGGTTATTGGAGTTTCTTCCCCCAATATGTCTTTTGATTACCCTGGGCCGCATACACAATCGTATGTGTCCGCGGACTGGCTTCCCAGTCGACTTCACGTTGCAGATAGAGTACTACTCCGGCGCTTGTCGTGATGGTTTGAGTCGCTGCATCAAATGTCCATGTAGCATTTTTCCAGCTGCCGGAAGTTATCTTATGCGTACCGAGATCATAAGTCATCGTTTCGGACGTTCGTTGGGTGCCCGTACTGGTGGTCAATGCCAGATGTTCCCAGTCTCCGGCTATTTCATTTTCCGTGATAGGCGCTTGCGGAACGGCTCCGTAACGTTCGGGCATAACGAGAGGCCAGCCGTTGGCATCCCAGCGGATGCTGCGTACATGTCCCATCATGATGGCGTTGGAGTATTCATTGCCGCCTACGTTCACAGGGAAACGTCCTTGTGAAGTATAGAACCAGTTGCCGGCTCCGTCATCGAAGATGCCGCAATGGGAAATTCCTACCCAGCCGTAGCTGTTGTCGAACCGGTAAGGAGCAGTCAGTATCGGATATAGTTGCGCGCTTCCCATAGCGGAATTTCCGTGTATGTCTACATAAGGGCCGTCGATGTTTCTGGAACGGCAGACACGTGTATTGTATTCTACCGACAGTGAACCGTAAGCCAGGAACAGATAGTAATAACCGTCACGATAGATCACTTCGGGACCTTCGGATGCCTGCCAGCGGCTGGTGCCACGTGTGGCGATTATCTTTCCATAACCCGAATTGTCTTCCCCTGTGATGTCCCAGGGATTTCCCAAAGCATTCAGCGGTTTGCCGTCTTCCGGATTTACCTGTAGGGCAGCGATACCGCTGTGCCATGAACCATAGATCAGCCAGTGTTCGCCATTTTCCGTTATTATATAAGTAGGGTCGATCGCATTGATTTTAAAATACCCTTCCCAGTCATTGATGCTGCTGCGCCCATAATCCGTCTTTCCCTTATCGCTGGCAGAGCAGACAACGAATCCTTTGTCTTCCCATATATTACTTGCCGGATCGGAAGTTTCCATCAGTCCGATAAACGCGCGTTCGGTCCATGAACCGTCAAAGTTGCCGTTGTTCTCAATTTCCGGTTTTCCGGTTTGGATGTAGTTCGTGATTACGATGGAATAATACATACGGTATTTTCCGTTCGATACTTTTCGTGCAACAGGTGCCCAGTATCCGTAAGACGGATTGTCAATCGGTTCCAGTCCCATCTCCTGACGGTAGGCATTCAGCTTTTCTTTGATCCATGTCGGGGGCGTTTCACTCATAGTTGCTCCCAGGTACTCCCAGTTTACGAGGTCTTTGGAACGCCGTGCGTGGAAGTGTCCGTTTCCGCTGTGCGCGTTGCCGTAAGAAGCGTCTGTCTGATACATATAGTAATATCCGTCATCGGCTTTCATTACCGTAGGGTCGTGTACGTTGGCAAGGTTCCAGTCATAACGGTTGCTCCAGGCTGAGAAACTTGTGTAGTCGTCTACATATGTAGGCGCTTCGTACGCTGCCAGTTCATCGCTCAGTGTCTCGGCGGGAGTCGTGAAAGAAGTTTCCTCCGAGTATCTGGGCTCTTCGTTGTAAAGGGTGACAAAGGCTCTTACGTAATACGTCGTTTGTGGAGTCAGGCCGGTCAGGGTCGTACTGATTTCCGATCCTCTGACTTCGGAGGTCGTGTCATAAATGTCCGGATGGGATGCCGTGGCGTAGCAGAATCCCCGTTTGACGATATTCACTCCTTCCGTTCCGCTGATATTGGCGGATAAGGTTGCTTTGTTATACCCCACATTCGTATATGCCGGCGTTGTGATGCTTAAAGCTCCTGATGCGGAGTTTTCATCGTCGTCGCTGCACGCTGCCAGGGCGAGCGTGCAACAGAGTAGAAGATAGATGGTCTTTAAGTATTTCATATCTCAGTCTTTCTTTTTTAGATTGTTTTGATGTTTATTCGTTAGAAGCGCTTCCGGTGTCCCATCCCGGATTCTGTCCCAGATTGGGTGCCCGTTTCACTTCGTTGGCAGGTATCGGGAAGTAGTAACTCTTGGGATTGACAAACGTGCGTGAATTGACCGTTTCTGCCAGTCCGAAGGTATAGGAGGGAGTATCTGCGTTGCCGGTGACCTTCACTCCATAAAGATTCAGCAACTGGTTGTAACGGGGCTTTCCGGTTTCTCCCGTAGAGGTTACATTGTCATATAGTTTCCAGCGGCGTACATCGAAGAAACGATGATCTTCGAAAGCCAGTTCGATGCGTCTCTCGTTGCGGATACGTTCGCGGAGTTCACTTTGCGACATATCTGCGTAGGCCGGCATACCGGCACGGGCGCGTACCTCATTGATGTAACTGTATGCCTTGGCAGGACCTTCCGCTTCATTATAGGCTTCGGCGGCATTCAGCAGAATTTCGCCATAACGGAAAATCATCCATGCGTGAGGATAGGTGGCCGGTTCTTTGCAGGAAATGTTATTCACGAACTTTTTCAGATAGTATCCGGTGTAGGTGCCTCCCATGGCTGAGGTATAATCCACTCCTTTGTCCGCATCCGAGTTGTAGCGTACATCGATGGCACGTCTTTCTTCTTTGTCGGCACGTCCCCACATCATGCCTTGATAGAAGATGGTTTGTGCCAGACGCGGGTCACGGTCTTTATACGGATTGGCGGCATCGTAGGTACTGCCGTTCTCATCGATCCGTTTGCCGTTGCTCATTTCGTAAGCGTCCACCAGATTCTGTGTCGGGTTGGTACGTCCGTTTCCGGAGAAAGAACCGGTAAAACCTACCGGCAGGAATACTTTTTCTACCTGATTGGTATTCCATACAGAGCGTGCAAGGATAATTTCATTGTTGTATACCGGATTGGTCGTGAAACATTCGTAATAGTCATTCTCCGGATTTCCCGTATTGTACAGTCGGTAAGGGTAACTTTGCTTGTTATTCTGAGTGATGAAGTCGGCTGCTGCCTGCGCCGCATTCGCCCAGTATGCGGTGTTGCCGTCCGGATTGTTCAGTTTGGAAGCACGGTAGAGCAGGGCTCTTGCCTTTAAAGCATAAGCGGCGGCTCCGTTGACACGTCCCCAGTTGGATGCTTCATCGCTGTAGCGGAAAGGGAGCTGGTTTTTGATCTGGTCGCATTGGTCGGCTACCCATTCAAGTGCTTCGGCAGCGGGAGTACGGAACATGTTCATTGCCGAAGGATCGGACAAGTCGAAGATAATCGGTTCGCCGGATTCATCTTCCGCAATGACAGGGGCAGCGCCGAACCAGCAGATTAAGTCGAAATGGAAGATAGCGCGAAGCAGTCTGGCTTCTGCGCAGTAACGGTCGTAAAGGCGGTTGTCGTCGCCGTCTTTCTCCGTATTTCCTACTACGGATGCCTTGGCGTTCTTCAGAAACATATTACATTTCCGAATCCCGTATAAGTCGGTGTTCCAGAAGCCCAGCAGGGGATGGTCGCCGGCGGTGTATCCGTCGCTGCCGATCTTTGTATAATAATGAAGTCCCCAGCAAGTCACTGCATTATCCGTCATACAGTCACGTGAAGCACCTGTGAACTGGTCGTCCGACAGTGGCGCCAGTCCGTCCGGCAGATTCGTGTAGATGTTGGCGAGGAACTCGCGGGTCAGGTTCTGGTTATTGAACACTTTCTTTTCAGATAAGGAGGCATCGTACTCTTTGTCGAGGTAGTCGCTGCACGAACTGCCTGCGAGTGCGAGGACCAGAGTAGCTATATAAGTTGATATTCTTTTCATAATTCTTTGCTGTTTTATTGAATGATTAGAATCCGATATTCACACCGAACGTAAATGAACGTGTCTTGGGATATGCCCAGATATAGTTGGTCGGGTTTTCCGGATCAAAGCCTTTAGGCAGATGGCTCCAGTTGCACAGGTTGTAGCCGCTGAAGTAAAGACGGCATTTCGTCATATTGACTTTAGAAATCAATCGTGCAGGAAGCGAGTAGCCGACTTCCACATTGCGCAATGAAAGGAAGTCTCCGTTGACTACCCAGATGGTAGACTCATTGTATGGATAGTTCCGGTCGAGGTCACTGAAGGAAGTAGACAAACGCGGATATTTGGCGTTGATATTGCGCGGGTCTGTCGGATCATCGGTATAATATCCCCATGTATTGGTGATTTCGTGAGTGGAAGTACCTCCCCAGCCGAAACCATAGTCCATATTCTCACGGCAGGGCACGGTACGGTTCAGATAGGCAGTCAGTACGGCACGTGCATCGAACCCTTTCCAACTGAAACCTAAACGGATGGTCGGGATTAATTCCGGAATATTCGTGTATCCGGTCGGTACTTTGTCGTAGCTGTCTATTTTACGGTCGCCGTTCGTATCCTGGAATACGGCATTGCCGAGCTTGTATTTACCGGCAGCGTTCCACGGATATTTCTGAGGATTGGCAACGGCATCTTCATACGACTCCGGAATCAGGTCGGGATTACTGGCCCATTGTTTCCAGATCAGGAGCTGGCTTTGGTCGATACGGTTGCCGGTTCTTGCCTGATAAGCGTAATCGGGAGTCAGTTCATCCATTTCGGTGATTTTGTTGGTGTTGAAAGTCAGCATACCGTCGATATAGTATTCGAAATCACCGATCCGGTTGCTATGTCCTAAAGTGATCTCAAAACCTTTCGTTTCGGCCTTGCCGTAAGAGTCTTGCGGAGCGTTTACACCGAATAAGCTGGGCACGGTGGAACGGGATACCAGAATATTGGAACGCCATTCCTTGAAGAAGTCCACAGAACCGTAGATTTTCTTGTTCCACAAGTCGAAGTCAACGCCGAAGTTTGCCATATCTGAGATTTCCCATTTGATATTCTTGTTGCCGGCTGTCGATTCATATACACCTTCCGTGTAAGATTGGGAAGTACCGAAATTATATCCGCTTCCTTCGGTGAATGTACCTTGGTACGGGTAGCGGCTGACGCCTGTTACGGCTTGTCCTGCCCGTCCATAGGATGCGCGGAGTTTCAGGAGATTCACGAACGAGTTCTTCAGCCATGATTCTTCGGAAAGTACCCATCCCATGGAACCGCCGGGGAATGTTCCGAAGCGTTCGCCGTCGGCATAATTATCACTGCCCATGCGGGAGATATTACCGGAAAGGATATATCGGTTGTTATATACATATGTAGCCTGTGCATTGTAAGAGAGGTAGCGGTTGGATGATTCCTGTCCGCGTACTACATTCTGATAAGTACGGATGAAAGCCTGAGCATTGATGGCATGTTTGCCGAATGTATGTTCGTATGCCAGTCCGCCGTTCATATTGAGATTATAGTAATAGTCACGTGGAGAAGTGGTGGCATTGGGCAATGCTTTGTACGTTCTCATGCGTTGGTATGTATATTCCGACGGGTCGTTGACATCAGCCATATAGTTATAGTAGTAGACATTGACATCGGCTTGCTGCACCTTCTGGAATGTTTCGTAAGAGTCGAAACTGAACGTCATCTTGGCTTTCAGTCCGGGAACGAGGGCATCCAGGTTTCCGGTAGCCGTTACGGTTGTATAGAGGTTACGGCGGCGGTTCTGCTCCACACCACGTCCGGCGATTTGTGCGGCACCGTTTTTACTGTCGCTGCTGGTTGGCATAAAGAATTCACCGTTCGGGCAGAATACGGGATACACCGGAAGATTTTCGCCGGCTCCCCAGGTAAAGAGGTTCCATACGTCAATGCCCGGTTGGGAGATATTGTCGATACGTCCGCCCAAGTCCATCGATACATTCAGGAACTTGTTTACATCGATGTCGATGTTCGAACGCAGGTTGTAGCGGTTCAATACTTCCTGTGTGCTGTAGCCTTCGTTCCATTCCGTCCATTTGGTGTCGAACAAACCTTCCTGGCGGAGATAAGAGAAGGAGACATAGTAGCGTGCACGTGCATTACCGCCGCTGACAGACAGGTTGGTACGGTATTGCGGAGCTGCATCCCGCAGCATGGTGTCGTGCCAGTTCGTATTGAAGTATTTGTATTTGGCCATTCCTTCCAACTGCTCACCGTTGCAGACACGACGGTAGTATTCCAGGTCTTCATCGGAATATTCGGGACTTAATCCGTCCAGGTATCGTGCCTGATTACGGCTCAGCGCATAGTTATAAGAATTCTGGCTTTCGGGAATTCCGGCAATAGTCTGGAAGCCGACTTCTTGTGTGAAGTTGATTTTAGTCTTACCGGTTTCTCCGCGTTTGGTCGTTACGAGTACTGCGCCGTTGGCTCCACGCATTCCATAGATAGCGGTGGCGGCGGCATCCTTCAATATCGTAATCGATTCAATAGGGTAGGCATCAAGGAATGAGAGGTCACGTTCCACATTGTCGACGATGATCAACGGACTGCGTGCACTGGCATTCATGGTACGGATGCCACGGATATACATAGCCGTTTCACTCCATCCCGGTTCGGATTGCGCCTCATACGTCTCTACACCGGTGACAGTGGAGGTAAACGCATTCTGCAAAACGGTTACCGGATGTTTTTCCAGTTCTTCTCCGGTGACGATGGAGGTGGACTCTGTCACAAACTTCTTGGGTTTGCGGTTGAAAGGAAGCGGAGTCGTATGAGCATATTCATCCAGGTCGGCATCCATGACAATCTTGAAGTTCTCATCAAAGTCGGCAATGGCTGTTGCCGGCAGATAGCCTACGCTGCTTACATAAAGCTCGTCGGCAGGTTTTACATTCTTCAAAGTGAAGAAACCGTCCTTGTCCGAGAGTGCGATGCGGCTTGCTTCCGCTACGTTGACCACCGCACCTGCGATAGGTTCACCCTCTGCATTTACGATTCGTCCTTTCAGGACTTTAGCATCTTGCGCCCATCCGTTGCCCAGCATGAAAGCTGTGGCTACGGTGAGTAGGATTCTTTTGAATCCTGTCTGTATGTTATTTAATTTCATCGGTTGCATATTCATTCAGTTAATTGTTCCAACCCGGGTTGTTTTCGATATTCGTTTTCCATACTTCTCCTTCCGGTATCGGGTAGAGATACATTTTCTCCGTAAATACCCGGTTCTGGGCAACTTTACGTGTATAGACAAACTTTCCGTTTTCCTTGGTAACCTCCATTCCGTAGATAGGACGTGCCAATGCTTTTTCCGCTACATTCCAGCGACGTACGTCCCATGCGCGATGATCTTCAAAAGCGAGTTCGACGGTACGTTCCTTGCGGATGAAGTTACGGCGGTCGGCAATGGTCTGAAGATCGCTGCGGTCTGTGAGTTTGGCAGTCATCCCTACACGGTCGCGGAGAGGCTGGATGGCATTCAGTACGTCGGCACGTGACCCGCCGGCTTCATTCAAGGCTTCTGCATAGTTCAATAAGATTTCCGCATAGCGGATGATAATCCAGTTACGGTAGTTGCTGCCGGTATGGTTATTGTTCAGGATCACTTCCGGAATATACTTGCGGGTATAGTATCCGGTCGGCGTTGCATTTGCATTTCCTTGCGGGTTATCCCGTTGTCCTTTGAGTACATTAATTATACCATTACCCCAATTCACACCGTTGTAGAGTACGGTAGCCGCCAAACGCGGGTCACGGTTGCTGTAAGGATCATTGCTCTTGTATCCGCTGGCATTGTTGATGGCTGGAGTGGCTGTTCCATTATAAACAGGGGCGCCGGTTTCATCATAATTGCTGAAAGGAGACTGTCCGTTCGCCATATCGTACATATCCACTAAATTCTGTGACGGGCACAAACCTCCGTTGCCGCCTTCGCCTACCGGCGTATCGTTATAGATCGCTCCCCATCCTACAGCTACATCATTACGCCAGAAGATCGTTTCATTATTTTTCTCGTCATGTGCGTTCTTCAGGATGGCGTTGGTATAGCATGTCTTCGGATCGGTATCAGTCGTGTAGAGTCCGTAGAGTGTTCCGTAATCCGTCATGAAGCTTTGCGCTGCATCGGCGGCTTGCTGCCAGCTGATTCCCGATTCACTTCTGAAACGGTCGCTTGCCATGTAGAGCATGACACGTGAATACAGTGCACGTGCCATTGGCTGGCTGATACGTCCGGGGTTGCCCGATTCGGCAGAAGTAGCTTTATCCATCAATCCTTCTTCGCAATCTTTCAGTTCTTTCAGAATGAAGTCAACTACATATTCTTTCAGGGAAGGGCGGGTGGTATAGTTGCTGAGCAAGTCTCCGTCCGGATCGAGTACATCTGTAACCAGAGGGACGGGACCGTAGCGGAGAAACATTTCCCAGTAGAAATAAGCACGGAGGAAATGAGCTTCCGCCTTGTATTGTTTCACATAGGTAGCGTGTGCTTCTTCCGAGTCATCCGTAGCTTTGGGCACGTCGTCGATGTTCTTTAAAAGCATATTGCATTTGCGGATACCCCGGTAATAGTGTTCCCATGTGCCGGTGAGTTCAGTGGCGGCACCGCTGGCATAATAGTTACCGATGTTGAAACTTGTACGCGTGCCGCCGCTGGCGTAGCTGGTTTCGGCTAAGTCGGTAGCTGCATCCATCCATGAGTTGTTGATGCGGCAGGCACCGTGGCGCAGGAAGTTGTAAGTATCGAAATGGAACTCACGGGTAGTAGTCCATTGGCTGAATACTTCTTCCTCTGTCAGTTCGTTGCTGGGCTGTTTGTCCAGAAAACCACCGAATATATCTTCACAGGAAGTCAGGGCGATTCCGGCGGTTGCCAACCAAAAGGCGGTATATATGATTGTCTTTTTCATGTCTTATATCTGTTAGAATTTAATGTTTACACCAAAGTTCACAGTCTTCATAATCGGGTAACGGTTGGAACCTTCACTTTCCGGATCGCAAAGACCATCCAGTTTATCCCACGTGATGAGATTGTTTGCATTCACGTAGACGCGGCATTCGTTCATGGCTACTTTTCTGATCCATTTAGCCGGAAGCGAGTAGCTTAGTTCGATATTCTTCAGACGGAGGAAGTTACCGTTTTTCAGGAAGAACGAGTTCTTACGCTGATTATGGTCGCCGTAGCTGTCATAATGGAGCAGCGGATAGCTGGCATTGGCAAGGTTGTATGCTTCCGACTGGTTGGGATTCCAGCGGTTCAGATGATGTTCTTTTACCTTACCGCCATTCACGAAAGCGTACATTGCTTCCGCATCATAATATCTGGAAACATGATCTACTCCCTGAAACATGATGCTGAATCCGATGCCTTTGTATTCGCATCCCAGAGACAAGGCGTAAGTGTTTTCGGGAACATCGCTATAGCCGATAAATGTTTCATCACGGCTATCGATAAATCCGTCTCCGTTCATATCACGGTATTTCAGGTCGCCTACCTGTACATTGCCGAAAGTAGAAACCGGAAAATCGGGATTGTTCAAGTCGGCTTGGGTCACAAAACCATCGCACACCAGACCGAAGTATTGGTTGATCGGATGACCTTCCTGTTTGCGATAAGCTGTCTTTGTGGCGGGTTCGTCCATGTTCCGGATTTCATTGCGGGCGTGTGAGAAAGTCAGACTTGCATTATAGGTAAAGTCCTTTCCGATATGGTTCGCATGTTTCAGTTCGATTTCGAAGCCCTTGTTGTTGGTCTCTCCCAGATTGCCGGCAGCCATATTGACGCCTACCCATTGCGGACGGGTGAGGTAAGGAGTCAGGATATCGTTTCTCTTTTCGTAGAATACGTCGATATTACCGTTCAACAGTCCGTTCCATAAACCAAATTCCAGTCCCAGGTTGTATTTGTGAGCACGCTCCCAAGTCACTGCATAGTTAGGGTACTGGCTTTCATAGATACCGGTATATCCGGTTGTTCCGAAGTGATAGTCGTTGGCTATCTGTGTCCACACTGCCTGATACAGGAAACGTTGTTTTACGCCATTCACTTTGTATACATCGTTTCCTACTTCACCATAGGATGCACGGATTTTCAGATTGTTCAGCCAGTCTTCCGTTCCTTTCATGAAAGCTTCGTTGCTGATTCTCCATCCTACGGAGAAAGAAGGGAAGAAACCGAAGCGTCTGCCTCGCATGAAGTTTTCCGAACCGTTATAGCCGAAGTTGACTTCTGCCAGGTAACGGTCATCGTAGCCGTATGTGGCACGTCCTACCAGTCCTTGGTAACGTTCGGCAAGGTCTGCCTGATAACGGTAATCATTCTGGTTGTACAGTGCCATAGCGGTAATGTCATGTTTGCCGAATTTTCGTGCCCAGTTCAACTGGAATTCCATGTAAAGTTTATAAGTGGTAGTCTGGTCATTGCCCAGATAAGCAAGTTCCGTGTCCGTATTGAACTGGGTATAAGCGTCTATTGAATTATAATTAGTACGGTCATTCAGCTCATAAGTGGCAAAGTCGGCATTGAAAGCACGCATATAGTAAGCGTCGTAGTCGAAAGATACCATTCCTTTTGCTGCCAGCCCTTTGGTGAGCCAGTCCATCTTATAATCCACAATGAAATTTGTTTCATTGATCGTATTGGTGGAGCGGTAGAAACCGGCTTTGGCAAAACGTGCCACGATATTATTCTGGTATTGTGAACTGCCACTGTACAATGTCTTCTGGTCTTCACCTTCACCTACGGTATAGGATACCGGAAACAACCATCCCGGTGTATGATTCATTTCATAAAATGCCTGACTGTAAGTTCCGTCTCTCGATTCATTCGAGTTCGGTCCTCTGCGTTCTTCGAAACGTGTCCCGAAGTTGACGGAAAGAGTCAGGTCTTTGGTCATCAGGAAGTCGAGATTGGCACGGAAAGCGAAACGCTTGAAGCTGGAGTTTGACTTGTTTCCGTATTCGTCCTGACTGAATTCCTTGAACAATCCCTGTTGGTTATAATATTCGGCAGAAGTAAAGTAACGCATACGTTTGGTACCGCCCTGTATATTGACATTGTAGCGTTGTGCCGGTGCACTGTTTCGCAAAACGGTGTCATACCAGTCTACATTCGGGTAGAGGAGGGCATCGATTCCGCTGAGTTGTCCTGCTGAGGCTCTTTTATACATTTCGATGTCGGATGCCGAATATTGAGAAGGCAGTCCGTCGTTAGCCAGCGCTTCTTCCAGCAATACAACCGAATTGTAAGAATCCAGATAGGTATCCTGGCGGGTAGGGGACTGTATTTGCCAGTTGGCGGTCAGGCTGACGGTCGGTTTCTGTTCCTTACCGCGCTTTGTTGTAATCAGCATAACACCGTTTGCACCACGTACACCATATACGGCAGTAGCGGAAGCATCTTTCAACGTAGAGATCGATTCGATATCATCCGGAGCAATCTGTGAGAACTCGCGTTCTACACCGTCTACTAAAATCAACGGCTGGTTGTCTCCTGCGAAAGAAGCACGGCCACGGATATAAATCTTCATATCGTCAGCCCCCGGCGCACCGGAAGTCTGAGAAGTGATTACACCCGAAATCTTACCGGCAATCGCCTGTGAAATATTGGCTGCCGGAGATTTCAACAGTTCTTTGGAAGAAACCTGCGAGATGGCACCTACCACACTTTCTTTCTTCTGCGCACCGTATCCGACCACTACGACTTCATCCAGCACTTCCGTGTCTTCCTCCATAGTGATATTCAGTTTCGTCTTGTTGGCTACTGGAATTTCCTGTGTCTTATAGCCGATATAACTGATTTGTAACACGGCTTTCGGTCCGACCGTCAGTTTGAAGTTACCGTCAAAGTCGGTAATGGTTCCGTTTGTAGTTCCTTTTTCAAGTATGCTTGCACCAATGGCGGCTTCGCCTTTGGTATCAACTACCCGTCCGGTGATCTGCTTGTTCTGCGCATACACCCATTGGTTGAATGTGGCGAGGCAGAGTATCAGTATAAAATTCTTCATGTATACTAAACTTTAAGGTTTAATTCTTTTTCTTTTTCATAATAGCCTGTATCTCATCGATTGTCAGTGCTTTGTTGTAGATAGCGATGTCGTCGAACATAAATCCGGGATCAGGGTCAGCCCATGTCCATGCCTGGTTTCCGCCCAATGAGATGTATTTCAAGTCTGCACCGTTGGTGAATATTCCGGAGATGGTATTGCCGTCACCGCTGCCCGACACTGTCCATGAGTTGGCGACTTCTCCGTCAATGTAGATTTTACAGGTGGTAGACGTGAGAACGGCTGTGTAAAGATGCCATTCATGATCCTTCAGCCAGTCTTCCTCACAAACGATTCCATCTGCTGCATATTCCGAGCAATAAACGGTGTTGACACCTTTCTCATTTTGTGCGGCGGTGAAGTCTGTCCATCCGTTACAGTTTATTTGGGCGAGTCCGCGGGATTGCAGGACAAACAATGGCCATATATTCTCTGATCCTGCCGACGGCTCGTTTCCGTATGCCGTGAATAGGGGAGAATAGCGATAATCGTCCGATGCTCCTGCATTCTTGGCATTCACCCATACACTGATACTCACTTCCTGAGATTCTACGGAGTGGGAAAGAGCATCTTGAGGCAACATCAGATAATTAGTGCCTTTAGAACCGGCTACATTCTGGAATATTTGTCCGAACCCTTTGTCTTCCACTGAAACTATTTTGCCCGAACCTACGATTTTTGCATCTCCGGCTCCTTCTTCAAAGGTATTGATGTAGACAGGAGTAGGCAGAGCCAATGTCTTGTCTTCCATAATCTGTTTGATCTGTTCCGGAGACAATTCTTTGTTATAGACTGCGAAGTCGTCAAACATGAATCCCGGATCGGGATCGCCCCAGTCGAACGCCTGATTTCCGCCTAAAGTGATGTATTTGTAGTTGGCACCATAAATGAATGCACCTTCAATTGTATTATTATCTCCGGTACCTGCCACCTGCCATTCGTTCTTCAGTTCGCCATCCATATATACTTTGGCGGAAGTAGCGGTGAGAGTTACTGTATAGTAATGCCACCCGTGATCGGCTAACCAGTCAGTGGCGTCATGATATAGAGCATTGGTACCATTTACATTCTGTGCATCATCAAAGTTGCACCATCCGGCATTATTCAGTTGTAATGTTCCTCTTACATACAATGCAAACATAGGCCAGTTGTCTGTATTGGCAGTACCTGCTATGCCCGGTGCCTGCCCGTGAGCACTGAATAATGGTGACCACATATAAGTGGATGAGATTCCGGCATCCTTCGCATTCACCCACATACCGATAGACATTTCCTTCGTTTCGGCAGAATGTGACATTACATCTTCCGGAAGCAACAAGTAATTCTGACGCATTCCTCCGGGGATATTCTTGAATACAGTTCCGAAGGCGCTATTATCATCTGTAACAAAGCTGCCACCGCCAATGATCTGTAGTCCGGTAGTCGTTTCGAAAGTAGCTTTATAAACAGGATCGGGCACATGTATTCCGCCACCGATATTCGGTCCCTGAGCATCGCTGTCCGAGAAAGTATTTGTCCAGATCTTCAGATCATCATAATAGGCTTCGGCTGTTTCCGTATCCGAACCATAGCCTAAATATATATAGGTCGCAGATGACAATAAATCGATCATATTGGAATAATCGAAGTCACCTACGCTCACAGCCCTTGTCTTTCCGGAACTGATGCTGGCATGGTTGTTGGTATCGTATTTCTTGGTGCCATCGATATAAATGGCGTATCCTTTCTCTGTGAAAGTCAAGGCAACATAATGCCATGTCCCGTAAGGCATTGCGTTCGTTACACTGACTTCCGGATCATTTACGTCCAGATAGCCTCCTGTGCCGGTATAGCTCAAAAAAGCATTTGCAGTGAAATACAGTTTGTTTGTTCCGTCACTGAATGAGATCAGTGCGCCTGTATGGTCTGTTTTAGTAGATTTTACGAAGAAACTAAATGAGACTCCTGTCTGGATATCTGCACCGATAAGAGGGTTGGGAATGCGGAGGTATCCGCCGTTGGCGTGCATAACTCCACTTTCTCTTTCATCATCCTGTACGATTTCCGGAATCTCCTGATCTGCACTGTATGCAAAACCTTCTCCCGATACAGGTGTTTCGCCTTCGGTGGCAGTAGAGTTGAAATCTTCGTCAAATGTAAATTCAGCTATTAATTTAGCGGAGGTATCCGGCTTTGCCGGAAGTTTTTGATTTCCTGCCGGTGGATCAGCTTCTCCCCAATCCTGACAAGAACTCATGCTGAGAACGGTAAGAATTGCCATAAGTAGTAACGGCCATTTCCTTGTCTTCATAGATATTGATATTAATGGTTCAACAATAATTCTACTCGTTGTAGTGTCGCAAAAATACAACCGATGAGTATATTAAAGGTGGACAAATGAATTTTCGAGGTGGATAAACGGTTATATAAGTGTCTTTTTTACACTTTGAGTATAATCTTGGACGGATGTCTCTTAAAATGAGCTCATTTTAAGACGAAGGGCTGCTATCATTGTTTCATAATAGCAACCCTTATATCAGTTATTCTTCGTTATTCAGCAGTGCGCTTGGTGTCACATTGAAATGTTTCGTGAAGCATCTTGTAAAATATTTGGGATCATTGAATCCTACTTCATAGGCAACTTCCGCTATATTCATATTCTTCGTTTCCCGATTCTTCAGAATCAATTCCCGTGCGATGTTCAGTCTGTAATTCCGGATGAACTGTCCGGCGGACTGACCGATTAAGTTTTGCAGTTTTTTGTTCAGCAGGCTTTTGCTTACTCCGATGGCTTCACAAAAATCGCTGACTTCAAAATAGGAGTTCTTGTAGTTCTCTTTGATAACTTCCATTACTTGATTGAGGAACTTCTTATCACCGGATTCTTCTTCCATATTAAGTACGTCCACGTCCATATCAAGCGTAAATTTACGTTGATATCGTTTCCGGTTCTCCAGAATATTCTGAATACGGGTCAATAATAATGTCTCATCAAAAGGTTTCAGCAGATATTCGTCCACTCCCATACGATAGCTTTCCAGTCGGGCTTCTTGTGAGGTTTTGGCAGTCAGCATCAGGAAAGGAATATGCGAAATGGCAAATGTTTCCTTTACCTTTCGGGACAGTTCGATTCCGTCCATGACAGGCATCATCAAATCACTGATAATAAAGTCTATTGGATTACTATTAAGTATATGTAGTGCTTCTTCGCCATTTGCAGCTTCCAGTACATGATACTGTTCACGAAGAATAGACCGGATATATCCCCGCATATCAGCATTATCCTCCACAACCAGTATACTTAAAGCCTCTTTCTCTTTTGGAGAGCCGGAATCCTGAACAGGAGTTGCGGACGAATCGTTGTGATCAATAATGATTGTCTTTTCGTCTTTCCTTTCATTTCGTTGCAAGGGGAGGAGGATGCGGAAAGAGCATCCCGCATGACGGTTATTGAATGCTTTGATCTCTCCGCCGTGCATTTGAACAATCCGTTTGCAGAGGTATAAACCGATGCCTGTTCCTGCTTGTCCGTATACCGGATATTTCACTTGATTCTGCGACTGGTAGAAGCGGTTGAAAATCCGATTGAGGTCTTCCTCAGGGATGCCCGAACCACTGTCCTTGACGCAAATATACAGAGTCTCTTTTTCACTGTCTTTGGCGAAAAGAGCAGATAGGTAGAGAGACACAGTTCCCCCGTTAGGAGTAAACTTGATAGCGTTACTCAACAGATTGGTGACCACCTTACGCATTGCTTCCTCATCGTACAAGATCTCCGGCATTTCCATCCGGTAATAGCGTTTGAGCACAATGTTCCGCTCTTGAGCGAATACCTCAAACGGAGTGATCAGTGAATCGATAAATTTCAGAAAATTTCCCCGAGTCTTCACAATCTCCAGTTTGCCGGACTCTACCTTCCGGAAATCCATCAACTGATTGACAAGAGACAATAGATATTTGGAATTGCGTTCCACGAAGTTCAATTGCTCAATGACTTGCGGATTGTAGCTTAATTTCAACGCACGTTCGATAGGACCGATAATGAGGGTAATCGGTGTGCGGAATTCGTGAGTAATATTCGTAAAGAATGAAATCTTGTCAAGCGTCAATTCCTGCACTTTACGGGACATACGAATCAGTTGTGCCTTCTGCCTCGTGATTTTCTCATTCTGCTGAATCAGCATCTGGTTTTGGCGTGACAGTTCATCCGTTTGATTTTCTAACAGATGCTTTTGCTGTTCCAGTTCATGGGTACGTTCTTCTACCGTGCGGTGCAGATATTCTTTCTGTCGTTTCAGATTACGGATGCGCCATTGATAGAATTGCCATACACTGACAGATAACAATACGATGATGAATAGAATAAACCATACAGTCTTATAGAAATAAGGTACAATCGTAATCTTCAGTTCCGTTATGTTTTCTCCCTCGTTTTCGCCGTCAGGAGTATATCTGACCTGTAGAGTATATGAACCGGGAGGTAAATTCGTATAACTGGCAAAACGACGGTTGCCCGGAACCTGTACCCATTTATCGTCAAAACCGACCAGACGATAACTGTATATGGCTGTATTGTTTGACTCAAAGTTGAGCGCTGCAAATTCGAGTGAGAAAGATTTCTCTTTTTCATGCAGTTTCAGTTTCGTCGTTATGGCAATATCTTCCGACATGTATTCGCTGCCCGGCAATATTTCTTCATTACCTATCCGCAGACGGGTGAAACGTACTTTGGCAGCCGGAAGAGACATCGCTGGACGATTACTTTCGATTGCAACCAATCCGCCTACACTGCCGAAATAGAGTAAGTCATGAGAAGAACCGCATGAGGCGTTCCAATAAAACTGTGTGTCAATCAGACCATCCTGTATGGTATAGTTAATGAAACGATTCTCTGCCTGGTGATAACAGGAGAGTCCATTATTGGTACTGATCCATAAGTTACCGTTGTTATCTTCCAGTATTCCCCGAATACTGTTGTTCGGTAATCCTTGCGCTGTGCTATAAGAGATAAACTGTTCTTTTCCTTGAGCATCGATTTTTCGTTGATAAATGCCATATCCGTTACTGCCCAGCCATAAAGTTCCGTCCTTACCTTCATAAAAGCAGGTTATTTTCTCAATCAGGCGGGAGGACGGATCGTCCAGTTTGTAGTTCAGGTGCCTGTACTGGAATTCTCCTTTAGAGGAACGGGAATGCAGATTGATGATATAAACCCCTTCCAGACAACCGACCCAGAGTTTCCCCTCCTTATCGATGATGGAACCGATACAGCCATGAATATTTTCAGCAGCCTTATCCGGTAATGGAGCAGTTATCTCCTTTTTTACCGGATCATAGAAATAGAGTCCCTGATTGGCGCCTATCCATATACCATTATTAATAGGGTCATAATTCAATACTCCGATAAAGTTAATCGGAAAGCCTCCGCCGGTCTGTGAGGAAATCACTTCCTGTATCTGTCGGGGAGCTTTCAGATCAAGCAGATTGAGACCTCCTCCCCATGTACCTATCCATAAGTGATTGTCGGTATCGGCAGTCAGGGCACTGACGGAGTTGTGACTCAGCCCTCCGTGTTCACGTGTATAATGGGTGAAATCTTCGCTGTTCCGTTCTTTTCTGTTCAGTCCGCCTTCTACTGTCCCTACCCATAAGGTTCCGTATACATCTTCATAAATTGCATTGACAGGATTATAGGATAAACTTGACGGATTTTCCTTGTCATGCCGGTAGCTCCGTATCGATAGTTGCCGTGGATTCAACAGATTGATACCTCCGGTTTCCGTACCGAACCAGATATGTTCTCCATCAGTCAATATGCAATTAATAAAGTTACTGTTCAGCAGATTGGTGCCGCCATTCGGAAGGTCACAGGCTATACGTTCAAAATTATCCGTCATCGGGTTATAGATATTAATACCACGTAGTGTCGCGACGATTAACTGTTTTTCATCGGTGATAGCTAAATTTGTCAGATAATTTTGCGACAGGGAATAGGGATTGCTGGAATCATGCTCATATCGTTTTATCACATTGCCGCTTTTATTATAACGGAATAGTCCGCGGTCACTGGAGATCCAGACTTCATTCTCTTTGCTGAGGAAATCCGAAATATAAGTTCCCGCTTCGAACTTCAGGCAGTCGGCTATGGGAGTGGTTATCAGTCTCTTTTGCGGACTTAATGCCACTTTTCGTATTTCTCCATTGTTTCCCATCCATATTTTCCCATCCTCGTCAATGTCTTTCAGAGCAATGTCCGGACCATTCAGATAGACAGGGCTGAGTGTAGACAGAATTTGCACTTCCCCTTTGTCATTGAATTCGATGCGGTGAAGGGCGTTGTCGCAATGAAGCCAGATACAGCCTTGCGTATCTTTCATGATACGGGTAGCCGGTAGTTCCAGTATCTTTGGAAGTATCCCTTTCGGGTCATGGGGGATAATCGGTTTTAAAGTAGATAAGTCAATAATATCCGTTCCCCCTTCGGAGACGATCCAAAGGCGTTGGAAGGCGTCTTCACAGACATTGCGTATAAAGTTGCTTTTTAGTTTGCATTGGTAATTATTGGGAGTGTAGTTTACAAACTCATAGCCATCATAACGGGAAAGCCCGCCTCCGGCAGTCGAAATCCACATAAATCCCCGGCTGTCTTTGTACAGGTCATCGATAAAATTATGTGGAAGCCCCTCGTTCATGGTCACATACGTAATATTATAGCGGTCGGCAAAACGTTCCTGTGCCCGAACCTGTCCGGCCAGTGAACAGATACTATATATTATAAGGTATATAAGTAGGTGTTTTTTCATATATGTACGTATTAATAAGGGCAAAGTTAGAAGAATCTCTTCAATCACAAAAATGAGAAGAGCTTCTTTTCAGCAGATTATCGGATTGTCCACCAATCGTGTTCGTATGTCCACCTTCCATAGGGGAAACGGGGCGTATTTTTGTAGCATAATTGATGAACGAATACACAGATATTATGAAAAACTTGTTTTTGCCAGTTCTTTTAGTAGCAGGCAGCTTCTTTGTAAGTTGCACTTCTTCCGTGTTTACTCCGACTCCTTCTGCTAATCCTTGGGATGATAATTATTTATCAGTAGCCAAAATGGAAGATTACCGTCAATGGGGAACATACAATGTACACGATCCGTCCTGCCGGAAGCTGGGCGACTATTATTATATGTATTCTACAGATGCGATTTTCGGTGAGAACCGGAAAGAGGCTAGAGAGAAAGGCGTGCCGTTGGGATTTATCCAGATGCGCCGTTCTAAAGATTTAGTACATTGGGAATTTCTGGGATGGGCATTTCCCGAAATACCGGAAGAAGCGGTTCAATGGGTACAGTCTCATGCAGGAGGGCAAGGGGCGACCAATATCTGGGCACCGTATATCATCCCTTATAAAGATAAATACCGCCTCTACTATTGCGTATCTGCATTCGGACGTAAGACATCCTATATCGGACTTGCCGAATCAACCTCTCCCGAAGGGCCGTGGACGCAGAAAGGCTGTATTGTTAAAACAGATGATTCTACCGCCATGAATGCTATCGATCCGAGCGTCATAGCTGACGAAAATACCGGAAAATGGTGGATGCACTACGGCTCCTTCTTCGGTGGTCTGTATTGCGTCGAACTGAATCCGGAAACCGGATTAGTTCTAAACGAAGGCGATTTGGGGCACCTTGTAGCACGGCGTGCCAACTATCGGAAGGACAATCTCGAAGCACCGGAAATAATCTATCATCCGGAGCTGAAACAATATTATCTTTTCACTTCCTATGATCCGCTGATGACGACTTATAATGTACGTGTCAGCCGTTCGGATGCTGCCGAAGGTCCGTTTACGGACTACTTTGGCAAGGCTGTGAAAGATACGACCAACAACTTCCCGATACTGACTGCACCATATCGTTTTGAGAACCATACCGGATGGGCGGGGACAGCGCATTGTGCCGTCTTTTCTGATGGTGAAGGAAACTATTTTATGGCACATCAGGGACGTCTGTCACCGCAAAATCAGTTAATGGTGTTGCATATACGGCAGTTGTTCTTCACTCCCGAAGGCTGGCCGGTCGCTTCTCCCGAAAGATATGCAGGGACTGCTCCACGTCAATTCAGCAAAGAAGACCTGGTCGGTGAATGGGAAATCATCCGAGTGCAGGAACCAAGGTATGAGCGCCAGCTGGAAGCCGGACAGATCTTATGGGGAGAGGGAGAACTGAAAGAGAAGGAATGGAACCTGTCCACCCGAATGACTTTGGCAAAAGACGGTACGTGCGAAGGGCAGATGACCGATAATGGATGGAATATAGTTCAAATGAATGGAAAATGGTCCTTTTTGACCGAAAAACATCTATTAATGGTAGATTTGAACTCGGAGAAGATTGAGAATCTGGTTATCTTTGCAGGACACGATTGGGAGAATGAAACCGAAACAATTCTCTTTACCGGACTCGATAGCCGGGGACGTTCTGTCTGGGGAAAAAGAATCAAATAACTATATATAATTTTTATTGAAAACCATGAGAAGATACACAGAATTACTGGCTGCATTAGCCTTATCTACCGGCATGGCACTTTATGCACAAACCAATGAAATGGTGATCCAGACTAAGAAGTTGGGTGCTGAAATCCAGCCGACAATGTACGGACTCTTTTTTGAAGACATCAATTATGCTGCCGATGGCGGACTTTATGCCGAACTGGTAAAGAACCGTTCATTCGAATTCCCTCAGCGTCTGATGGGATGGAAGACTTATGGAAAAGTGACTTTGCAGGATGACGGTCCTTTTGAACGCAATCCGCATTATGTGCGTCTTGATAATCCGGGACATGCCCACAAGCATACCGGACTGGATAATGAAGGCTTCTTCGGCATCGGGGTTAAGCAAGGTGAAGAATACCGCTTTTCCGTGTGGGCACGTTTGCCGCACGGAGGTACAGGTGAAAAGATACGTGTGGAGCTTGTAGATACCAAATCTATGGGCGAACATCAGGCTTTTGCCTCTCAGACACTGACCATTGATTCCAAAGACTGGAAGAAATATCAGGTAATCTTAAAAGCGGGCGTTACCAATCCTAAAGCAACGCTTCGTATTTTCCTTGTTTCCCAAGGTACGGTAGACTTGGAGCATATTTCCCTTTTCCCTGTCGATACTTGGAAGGGACATGAGAATGGTCTTCGAAAAGACCTTGCGCAGGCTTTGGCGGATATTCATCCGGGAGTCTTCCGTTTCCCCGGTGGTTGCATCGTTGAAGGTACGGATCTCGAAACCCGTTATGACTGGAAGAAATCCGTGGGGCCGGTAGAAAACCGTCCATTGAACGAAAATCGCTGGCAATATACCTTTACCCATCGTTTCTATCCGGATTATTATCAAAGCTACGGACTGGGATTCTATGAATATTTTCTTCTTTCTGAAGAAATGGGAGCGGCACCGCTTCCGATCCTGAACTGCGGACTTGCCTGTCAGTATCAGAACAATGAAGAAAAAGCTCACGTAGCAGTTTGCGACCTGGACAGCTATATTCAGGATGCACTCGATCTGATCGAATTTGCCAATGGAGACGTGAACACGACTTGGGGGAAAGTACGTGCCGATATGGGACATCCGGCACCTTTCAATTTGAAATATCTGGGCATCGGTAATGAACAGTGGGGAAAAGAGTATCCCGAACGTCTCGAACCGTTTATCAAGGCTCTTCGCAAGGCGCATCCGGAAATCATGATTGTAGGCAGTTCCGGCCCGAACTCCGAAGGAAAAGAATTCGATTACCTGTGGCCTGAGATGAAACGTCTGAAAGCTGATCTGGTAGACGAACACTTCTACCGTCCCGAAAGCTGGTTCCTTAGTCAGGGAGCACGCTATGATAACTACGACCGTAAAGGACCGAAAGTATTTGCCGGCGAATATGCTTGTCATGGAAAAGGAAAGAAATGGAACCACTTCCATGCTGCCTTGCTCGAAGCAGCCTTCATGACCGGATTGGAACGCAATGCCGATATCGTACACATGGCTACTTATGCGCCGCTTTTCGCTCATGTGGAGGGATGGCAATGGCGTCCGGACATGATTTGGTTTGATAACCTCAACTCGGTGCGTACCGTAAGTTATTATGTGCAGCAGCTATATGCACAGAACAAAGGAACGAATGTACTTCCTCTCACTATGAACAAGAAACCGGTAACGGGGGCGGAAGGACAAAACGGACTTTTTGCCAGTGCAGTCTATGATAAGGATAAGAACGAACTGATTGTCAAAGTAGCTAATACTTCCGATAAGACACAGCCTGTATCCTTGACTTTCGAAGGTCTGAAAAAGCAGGATGTATTGTCCGAAGGACGTTGCATCACTCTTAGCTCACTCGATCAGGACAAAGATAATACGCTTGACCAACCGTTTGCCATCACTCCGCGGGAGACACCGTTAACGATCAATGGTCATGCGTTAACCACCGAACTCGGACCGAACACGTTTGCAGTTTATAAATTCACGAAGAAATAAAATGAATAGCGTTAAACTAGTTATGATTTCATGCGTATTGGCAGCCTTTTCCGGGCTGTCTGCGCAGAATGACACTACTTTTGTAGCCAATGGCAATCCCATCATAAAATATAAATATACAGCCGATCCGGGTGCTATGGTGCATAACGGTAAGGTGTACATTTATGCCGGACATGACGAATGTCCTCCTCCCAGAGAACATTACCAGTTGAATGAATGGTGTGTATTCTCGTCTCCCGATATGAAGACATGGACGGAGCATCCTGTTCCTTTGAAAGCCAAAGATTTCAGTTGGGCAAAAGGGGAAGCATGGGCTAGTCAGGTGATAGAACGTGACGGGAAGTTCTATTGGTATGTGACGGTGGAACACGGCACTATTCACGGAAAATCCATCGGTGTAGCCGTATCTGATTCGCCTGTCGGTCCTTTTGTGGATGCCCGTGGTTCTGCGCTGATCACCAATGATATGACGACCGAATTTACCAAGATCTCTTGGGAAGATATCGATCCGACCGTTTTTATTGACGACGACGGACAGGCATATCTTTATTGGGGGAATACCCAATGCTACTATGCCAAACTGAAAAAGAATATGATCGAGCTGGATGGTCCTATCGTACCGGTTCATCTGCCCCGATATACGGAAGCTCCGTGGATACATAAGCGTGGAGACTGGTACTATCTTTCATATGCTTCTGAATTTCCGGAAAAGATATGCTACGCCATGAGCCGTAGCATTACCGGACCTTGGGAATACAAAGGCATCCTTAATGAGATAGCCGGCAATTCCAATACCAATCATCAGGCTATTATCGAGTTCAAGGGCGACTGGTATTTCATTTATCATAATGGAAGCATCAATACAGCCGGAGGCAGTTTCCGCCGTTCCGTCTGCATCGATCGTTTGTATTATAACGAGGACGGTACCATGAAACGCATTCAGATGACAACGGAAGGCGTACAATAAACAGGAAATTATAGGGTTAGGTTAGATAATAGGTTTTTAGATTTTTGTTAATTGAAAAGTAAGGGCGTCCTTCCATTCCGGAAAGACGCCCTGCTTATTTAATTCTGATGAATAATAACTTATTCTACTCTGCGTGAACCGTCACCGATTACTACATCATATACTTTCGGGCTTCTGCCGAATTTAGCTTTGAAAGCTTCTTTTGTCTTTTCAACGAAGTTGTCATACAGTTCGTTCTTGACAAGGTTGATAGTACAACCACCGAAGCCACCACCCATTACGCGTGAACCGGTTACACCATATTCTTTAGCGCAATCGTTCAGGAAGTCAAGTTCTTCGCAGCTCACTTCGTACAATTTACTCATACCGTGGTGAGTTTCGTACATCTTCTGACCTACTGTTTCGTAATCGTCTTTTTCCAGCGCATCGCAAACATCAAGTACGCGTTGGATTTCTTCGATTACATATTCGGCACGCATATAATCTTCAGCGCTGATATCAGCTTTCGCTTCTTCCAGCATGTCCATTGTACAGTCACGCAGGAATTCTACATGCGGATGTTTTTTCTGGATAGCAGCAACAGCAGCCTCACAGCTCTGACGACGCTTGTTGTAAGCGGAAGAAGCCAGTTCGTGTTTCACTACTGAATCCATCAATACCAGACGATAACCTTCCGGATGGAATGGGAAATATTGATATTCCAGTGAACGGCAGTCCAGACGGATCAAGCTGCCAGCTTTACCGAATACAGAAGCGAACTGGTCCATGATACCGCAGTTTACACCGCAGTAGTTGTGTTCAGTAGCCTGACCTACTTTAGCCAATTCAAATTTGTCGATTTTACCTTCACCGAACAGTTCATTCAATGCGAAAGCATATGTACTTTCCAGAGCAGCAGAAGAAGACATACCTGCACCCAGAGGCACATCACCGGAGAAAGCGGTATTGAATCCTTTCACGTCTACGCCACGTTTGATCATTTCACGGCATACACCGAAAATGTATCTTGCCCAGCTTGCACGGGGAGCATCCTCTTCGTTCAGACCAAATTCTACATAATCTTTCAGGTCGATAGAATAAGCTCTTACTTTGTCAGTGCCGTTCGGTTTGATTTCAGCAAGCATACCTTTGTCTACAGCTCCGGGGAATACGAATCCACCGTTGTAGTCAGTATGTTCGCCAATCAGGTTGATACGACCCGGAGAGGCATATATAAATCCTGTAGTTCCATCAAAATGCTTAATGAAGCGACTTCTTACGTGTTCTATATCCATGATAAATCAATTTTATAAGGTGAATAAATTAAATTCAGAGTTTTATTCTACTGGAATGTCTTTATTAACGTTCTTGCAACCTACCAGACCGTAGTACAGCAAGTAAGCCAGAGCAGCGATAATTACCCAATAGCTAGCCATGAAACCGGCTACGTCAGCTACCCATCCTTGAATTACAGGCAGGATACCTCCACCGCATACCAGTACCATAAACAGACCGGAAGCAGCAGCCAGATATTTACCCAGTCCTTCTACAGCAAGGTTGAAGATACCACCCCACATAATAGAAGTACAGAGACCAACTAATACCAAGTACATAGCGTTAATGGGCACTTCTGCAAAACCGAATGACAAACCGCCAGTTGCGCTTTGTTGAAGTACAGGCAGATTCACCAATGTTCCTGTAGAAGAGAAGATAGCAAGGAATACTAAAATCAATCCCAGAGCGGATGTAAATGTAAGCATCGCTTTACTGGAAACTTTTGCACCGAGTGAAGCACCGGCCAGACGACCGATCAACATCAGGAACCAGTAAGTTCCTACTACGAAACCGGAGATTGTAGAAGCGATACCGGCACCGCCTTTTTCTACAGGGTCAGTAAGGAACAGGTTCAGAGTACCTGGTACACCTACTTCAATACCTACATATACAAAGATAGCGATAGCGCCCAATACAAAGTGACGGAACTTCAAAGCACCTTTCATCAGTGTGCTGATTGGTTCAGTTGTAGCAGCAGCGTTCGGTTCCGGAATGCGTACAAACAGGAGTACGAAGAATGCGAAAGCGAATACAGCCATTGCAGTGTACATTACAGGGAAAATCTGAGAGATAGTAGCTTTTTCGATAGATCCGGCGATCAGGATACCAACGAACATCGGAGTGATGGTAGCCATTACAGAGTTGAAAGAGCCGCCCACTTGGATAAGCTGGTTACCTTTGTTACCTTCACCACCCAGTTTGTTCAACATCGGGTTTACTACAGTGTTAAGCAAACACATAGAGAAACCTGCTACGAATGCACCAATCAAATAAACGGCAAAAGCCATCTCAGGGCTTGAATGACCGGACAGGAACTGGATACCTACGCCGATAAAACCGATAGCTACTGCGATAAGTGCTGTTTTCTTATATCCCACACGTTGCAACAAGATACCGCTGGGGATACCCATTACTGCATAAGCTATAAAGTTACCGAAGTTTCCCAGCATACCCAAAGCATTGGATACGTCGAATTGGTTCTTCAGCACAATACCCATAGGAGCTGCGAGGTTAGTAACGAATGAAATCATACCGAAAAGGAAAATCATCGTGATAATGGCAATGATTTTTCCATTCTTTTTTTCTTGTGTCATGGTTCTATTAAAAATGTTAGTTTATAAAATTAGGTTAGTTATTTTTTTATCTTTTATTTTTCCACACCGAATTTGTAGATAGTCACCTGCTGGTATTCATCGCCCGGCAATAAAGTAGCCGAGGGGAAATGAGGTTTGTTCGGAGTGTCGGGGAAACATTGTGCCTCGAAGCAGATAGCGCTTCTTGCAGGGAATGTAGCACCGTGAGCACCTTCGAAACCATTCAGCCAGTTACCAGTGTAAAGTTGTACACCGGCTTCAGTAGTGTATACTTCCATGGTACGACCGCTATTCGGTTCGAAACAAGTAGCAGCGAGATCCAGTGAACCTGTTTCAATCTTGTTCAGTACGTAGCAGTGGTCGTATCCGGCACCGTTAATCAGTTGTTGGAATTTATCGTTGATACGTTCGCCTACGGTATGCGGAGTGGTGAAGTCCATTGGAGTACCTTCTACTTTGGCAACTTCTCCGGTTGGGATAGAAACTTCATCGATAGGCGTGTAGAAATTAGCGTTGATAGTAACAATATTGTTTTCGATAGTAGGAGTAGGATTGCTGATACCAGCCAGATTGAAGAAACCGTGATTGGTCAGGTTGACTACAGTAGCTTTGTTAGTTGTGGCACGATATTCGATTACCAGTGCATTTTCTTCTTCTTCCAGGCGATAAACCATTTCAACCTCCAGATTGCCGGGGAAACCTTCTTCGCCGTCGGCTGAAACATAATTGAACTGGATTATATTTTCAGCCAGTTGGTCGGCATCCCAAACGCGGGCGTGAAAACCGGTAGGTCCTCCGTGCAGGGAGTTGGGTCCGTTGTTGATGGTGAGCTCGTGCTCTTCTCCGTACAATGTGAATTTTCCTTTGGCGATGCGGTTGCCATAGCGTCCGATAGTAGTGCTGAGGAAGGGTTCCGGGCTGTTGACAACGTGGTCTATGCTGTCGTGTCCGAGGACAACGTTTGCATATTTTCCATCTTTATCCGGTACCATGATAGCGAGAATGGCGCATCCGTAATTAGTTACGGCGACTTCCATTCCCTTTTTATTTTTGAGGATAAATAAATCAGTTTCTTTATTATTTATCTCCTTTTGGAAATCTTTCCGGCTGAGCCCTGATAGATTCCCTTCCGTTGGGAATGTGTTATTCATGTCTGGTATTCTTAAAATTTTCTTGCAAATAAAGGTAAATTCTTTGTTACTCACAAATTATTCCGGCTAAATATGGTGGGTAGTTTAGGAAAGTTTAGCGTTCTCACTTAGGTTTCTGTATTTTTCATCCTTCTTTTCTTTTAAAGTGAACAATTTTTCGTATGTTTGTTCCCGGATTATTATAATCCGGGAGAATTTAATCTAAGTTTATTAACAAGAAAAACAAAAATGTATCCATTAAAATTCGAACCTATTCTGAAGCAGACGCTTTGGGGGGGCGACAAAATTATTCCGTTCAAGCATTTGAATTCAGACTTGAAAGGAGTAGGAGAAAGCTGGGAGATTTCCGGCGTAGAGGACAATGAATCTGTTGTGGCTAATGGCCCGGACAAAGGTTTAACTCTGGCTGATATGGTGAGAAAGTATCGCGAGGAACTGGTTGGCGAAGCGAATTATGCTCGTTTTGGCAATAAATTCCCACTGCTTATCAAATTCATCGATGCAAAGCAGGATTTATCCATTCAGGTGCATCCGGCAGATGATTTGGCAAAGAAAAGGCACAACTCAATGGGTAAAACCGAAATGTGGTATGTAGTGGATGCTGATAAAGGAGCGAAACTGCGTTCTGGATTTTCCGAGCAAATCACCCCGAAAGAATATAAAGAGCGCGTGCTGAACAATACGATCACTGACGTATTGCAGGAGTATGAGATCAAGCCGGGAGATGTATTCTTCCTTCCTGCCGGACGTGTGCACAGTATTGGCGCCGGTGCGTTTATTGCCGAAATCCAGCAGACTTCGGATATTACTTATCGTATATATGACTTCAACCGTAAGGATGCAAACGGAAAGACTCGTGAATTGCATACTGACCTGGCGCGTGAAGCCATCAATTACGAAGTGTTAGATGATTATCGTACCAAATACGAAGCGGTGAAAGATGAGCCGGTAGAACTTGTAGCCTGTCCGTACTTCACTACTTCCGTGTATGATATGACCGAAGAAATCAGCTGTGATTATTCAGAACTCGATTCATTCGTGATCTTCATTTGTATGGAAGGTGCATGTAAGATAAAAGACAATGAAGGTAATGAACTGAAAGTAGGTGCCGGAGAATCTATTCTGCTTCCTGCTACAACACAGGATGTAACAATTACTCCGGAAGCTGGAAACGTAAAATTGCTGGAAACATACGTGTAAATAATAGACAATATTATTGATAAAAGTATAGACCAGGCAGGCGAGAAAAACTTTCTCGCCTGCTTTGCGTTGTAGAAAGAAAGGTGTATCGATTTTGTCTTACAGACTGACAAATTCATATATGTGATGGAATTTAAGTTGGATGGTATTGCTGAAGAAGCTATCAAACTGATTAATGAAAAGCATTATGCATTTCCTTTTGAGACTGATGAACGCAGACTATTCAAAATTGGTGTCAATTTTAGCTCAGAAACACGCAATATGGAGAAGTGGATAGTGAAGTAGCATCAATTCTATCCCCGTTCAGCTTTATATAATTTTTGGAAAGGTTTTGAACTTCTGTTGCTAAATCGTTTTTTTCGTCTTATCATTGTATAAATTTACTAGTGATATATAAGATGAAGAAAAATGGATTTAGTCGTTGTGCAGAGTTGTACATCGGTCTTTTAAAAAAAGAGGGGCGTTATTCCACAGCACATGTTTATAAGAATGCTCTTTTCTCTTTTACTAAGTTTTGTGGCACTGCTAATGTGTCTTTCAGACAGGTCAGCCGTGAACGTTTGCGTTGTTATGGAGAGCATCTTTATAGTTTCGGTTTGAAGCCTAATACAGTTTCCACCTATATGCGCATGCTTCGTAGTATCTATAATCGTGGAGTAGAGGCAGGAAATGCACCATACGTGCACCGCCTGTTTCATGATGTATATACAGGTGTAGATATCCGTCAGAAGAAAGCGTTGCCGATTGGTGAACTTCACCGTCTTCTCTATGAAGATCCCAAGTCAGAACGTTTGCGCCGTACTCAGGCTATTGCTGCTTTGATGTTTCAGTTTTGTGGCATGTCCTTTGCCGATTTGGCACATTTGGAAAAGTCCTCTTTGGATGGTTGCAACATTCTCCGGTATAACCGTATCAAAACGAAGACCCCAATGAGTGTCGAAGTCTTAGATACAGCTAAGGATATGATTGACCAGCTTCGCAATGACAAGCCTTCTCTTCCTGATTGTCCAGATTACCTGTTTAGCATCCTTCATGGCGATAAAAAACGCAAGGACGAATGTGCCTATCGTGAATATCAATCTGCCCTCCGTTTGTTCAATAATCATTTGAAGTGTTTGGCAAAAGCTCTACGACTAACTTCTCGAGTGACTTCTTATTCGCTTCGTCATTCTTGGGCTACCACTGCTAAATATCGTGGAGTCTCCATTGAAATGATCAGTGAATCGCTTGGGCATAAATCGATTAAGACGACACAGATTTATTTGAAAGGTTTCGGCTTACAAGAACGTACGGAAGTGAATCGAAAGAATTTATCTTACGTGAAGAGTTGGACTTTAGGACGGGGTGAAGATGCAAAATGTTAATAATCAATATTAAAGTATGTGTGTTACTTCTTAGGTAACAGAAGCAAATTTTGGGCAAAGATAGACAAAAACACATGTAACAAACAAATAAAACCCCATTTTTTTTAGCCTTATTCGAAATATAAGGCAAAAATAGATGTAGACATGAAAAAAAACTTATTTTCATGTCCTGACTCTTATATACCTAATTTCTTCTAGTATATCCTCTTTCTCTTAGAGTTTAAACGCTCTTTACAACGCATTTGTCGGTGTTTTTCAGTATTCTCATCTTATTTGGTTTGGATGTGTGATTTTCTGTTACCTAAGAAGTAACAGAAACACATGGGGTAAAATATTATGATTCTAACAAAAGAGAAATCAGCCATCCTCGGGACCAAAAATGGGACAGGGGAGGGCGTAGCATGTTCAAAACGCTGGTATGTGGCTCATGTACGCATTCATCATGAAAAAAAAGTAGCTGAACTTTTGGGGAAAATGGGAATTGAGACTTTTGTTCCTGTCCAACAGGAAATTCATCAGTGGAGTGATCGTCGCAAATTAGTTGAGGCTGTTCTTCTTCCAATGATGGTATTTGTCCATGCTGATCAGAAGGAACGGATGGCTGCTTTGACCATCTCCACAGTAAGTCGCTATATGGTGTTACGTGGTGAGGGAAAGCCTGCTGTGATTCCTGATGATCAGATGGCACGTTTTCGCTTTATGCTTGACTATTCAGATAAGACCATATCTATGAATTATTCTCCTTTGGCTCGTGGTGAGAGAGTCAGAGTGATCAAAGGACCTTTGATGGGACTGGTGGGTGAGCTTGTCACGTTGGATGGGAAAAGTAAAGTTGCTGTTCGTCTGGATATGTTGGGATGCGCTTGTGTTGATATGCCTATCGGCTATGTTACGCCTATTTCTACAAATGTTTGAGTAAAAAATGAAATTTTAAGGGTGAGATTATGGGGATATTACTACAGAAAAAGATAGCGGATCTGTATTCTTTGGCAAATCGTTTACTTCACATCGGTGATAATGAGGGGTATGTTTACGCCGATGACCTTTCTGTATTACAACAATCAATCCACGAACAGATAAACGATTTATATTCACAACGGGGGGAGACACCGGAACAGGATGCTACCCTGTGTTTGGCC
>PPYF01099083.1_pt1 | contig 43229 bp, 41 predicted proteins | sample 1559871 | NCBI WGS metagenome assembly PPYF01 (sample SAMN08240021, study PRJNA423297) | Human gut metagenome, whole genome shotgun sequencing project.
CAAAAACATAATAGCTACCAAATGGCGGCGTAGAGGTTTATATTATTAGGAACTGTCTACTTGACGGGGAGCACACCATAAATGTTGAAGGTAATAAGGAACGAACGACGATAGAAGTTTCATTATTTCACACCCTCTTTTGCTGTCTATAGAGTTTTAGGCCTCAGAAGGGTCCCAATTTTACGGCGGTGCAGTAGCTCATGACCCCAAAGGCCACAATCCACCACAGTCCCACCATGGGCACCGCAAACTTCCACCATTTCTTCAGGGGCACCCCAGCTATGGTCAGGATGGTCATAGTGGTCCCGCTGGCAGGGGTAATGCAGTTGGTAAACGCATCCCCCATTTGGAAGGCCATAACCGCCGATTGCCGGGTCATGCCCACCAGATCCGCCAAAGGCGCCATAATGGGCATGGTGATGGCAGCCTGACCGGAACCGGAAGGCACCACAATATTGAACAGGTCCTGGACGATGAACATGCCAAAGCCCATCAGGTAATGGGGCAGCAGGTTCAGGGCGCCAGCCAGATAGAAGATAATGGTGTCCAAAATCTTGCTATCCGTCATGATAATGGTCACGCCCCGGCACATGCTGACCATCAGGCAGGGCAGGGCCATATTCTTGACCCCGGCTACAAAGGCATCGGAGTAGCCCTTGGGGCTGAGTCCCCCTACCACGCCGGCGTACACCGACAGCATCAGGAACAGGGCAGCCAGTTCTTCAATGTAGAAGCCAAACTTGATAACCCCTACCAGCACCGCACAGATGGTGGCCACAAAGCCCACCAATACCAAGGTATGCCGTTTGGTCAGGGCCACATGGGCATTTTCGTCTTCCTCGATATTAAGCTTTTCCTTGTAGATCTTGTCCAGTTCATACATGGGGCTGCTTTCCGGGTTTTTCTTGACCTTTCTGGCGTAATGCATCACGTAGGTAATACTCACCAGAATCAGGATGACCAGCATCACCATACGCACCTGGATGGCAGAGAACATGGGCAGGCCGGCAATACTCTGGGCCACCCCTACGGTAAAGGCGTTGGTCACCCCAGCGCCGTAGCCGGTGCCTACAGAAGCCAGCACCAGGGCCACTGCCGTAATGGAGTCAAACCCCAGGGCATAGCTGACGGACAGAATCAGGGGCAGGAACGCAATGTATTCTTCGCTGCACCCGGCAAAGGAACTGAGCATACTGAACACGGTAATGATCACGGGTACCATCAGGATTTCCCGGCCCGCCATTTTCCGCACCACATGGCCCATGGCCGCGTGAATGGTACCGGTAGCGGCCATTACGTTCAGGGCGCCGCCGATGATCATCAGGAAGCCCACAATTTCGCTGGCTCCCTTGATGCCCTTGGGAATGGACATAAAGGCTTCAAAGATGCCCACCGGATGCTGCTTAATAAAATGGAAGGTGTTGGGATCCACCACCATCCGGCCGCTGGCCGCATCTTTTACCCGGTCAAAAATCCCGGCAGGAATGATGTAGCTGGCCACCGCACTTAAAAACAGGATAAAGGCAATAATCAGAATCGGACTGGGTACCGATAAGGTTTTGTTGACGGGCTTTTCCGGCACCGTCTTCGTTTCTTCACTCACAGTGGACTCCCCCTCAAAATGGTTATAACTTGCAAATGGCTGCTGCCAGCAGCTTGGTCCGGGTAAACATCGTTTCTACATTGGCAAATTCATGCTTGGTATGGGCTCCGTCCCCCTGCACCCCGCAGGAACACAGGATGGGAATCCCTGCCTTGGCCATAAAGGACGCATCGGAGCAGCCGCCGGGGTGGGCCGGGCCAAAGGCTGGCTGGCCAAATTCCTGGGCAGCCTGGTTCACCAGGTCCAGGAGGTGCTCATTGCCCGCCGTCTTTTCAAACACCGGCATGCTGGACACAAACTGCACTTCCGTAGTCGTACCGGGCACATAGGTCCGGGCACAGATTTCCTTGATTTTTTCTTCCAGCATGGGCTTATCCGCATTGAAGTCGTAGCGGCAGTCCACCTCAATCCGGCAGTGGTCCGCCACCGCATTGGACACCGTACCGCCGGAAATAATATCCGTGCTGACAATCAGCCCTAAATCCAGGTTGGTCAGCTTCCGCAGCTCCACAATCTTGTAGGCCATTTCCTCAATGGCGTTGCTGGAAGACGCATAGGCGTTGCCCACATGGCCGGCCTTGCCGGTTACCGTAATCCACACGTCCATGCAGCCTTTCCGGCCCACGGTAAGCCCGTTGTCCATCCGGCCCGTTTCAAAATTAAACGCCGCCAGGCAGCCTTCCGCCTCCTGGTCCAGCAGCACATCGGCCTGGGAACCTATATGGGTGGTTTCCTCGTCCCCGACAAAAACCAGCTTGAAGGGATGCTTAGCATACCCCAGCTTGTCCAGCACCTTGGCCAGGTAAATGGCCATGACGATGCCGCCCTTCATATCATTGACCCCGGGGCCATAGGCCTTTCCGTCCCGGATGGTAAAGGGATTTTCCGGATAGCTGCCGTTGGGAAATACTGTGTCCAAGTGGCCGCTAAGCAAAATAGGTTTGCCCGGCCGCTCCTTGCCCAGGTACGCCCGCAAAAGCGGAATGGGGCTGCCCGTGGGCAGCAGTTCACTGGCAAAGCCTTCCCGGTTTAATTTGGCATTGACCTGGCTCAGCAGAGCAAACATGCGCTCTCCTTCTTTGCTGCCGGCCTGAAAATTCACCAGCTCTTTCCAGTAGTCCAGCATTTCCTGGCGGTAGGACTCCACCGCCTGTTCGATGGCTTCCCTTGTGATTTCCATAGGTACGCCTCCTTGTAATGGATAATGATAATTATAATGAGTATTTTTTATTCTATACTGTATCCCTGGAAATAGCAACAAAATTGGATAAATATGCAAAAAAGATAATTTCATTACAATTTCTTGTAACAAAATTATCTTTTTTATCCTACGCTTATTGCTGGCTTCAGCCAAAAAACAGCATCAGCCCCGTGGTCAAAATGCCGCAGACACACAGGGAAATAGAACTCATGGCCCCCTGGACCTTGCCGATTTCCAGGGCCTTGCTGGTGCCGATGGCATGGCTGCAGGCCCCGATGGCCACCCCTTCCGCTACCGGATGGGTTATGCGGAACAGCTTGGCCAGCCAGGGAACGATCACCGCCCCTTCAATGCCGGTAAACACCACCGCTGCCGCGGTGATTCCCGGAATGCCCCCGCCGCTTTCCGATATGCCCAGGGCAATGGCCGTGGTCACGCTTTTGGGCAGCATGGAAATGGAAAACACCTGGTTGGTGCCAAAAAGCCGGCACAGCAGGATGGCCGCGCCAATGCTGACCAGGCAGCCCACCGTGCAGCCAATCACCACCGAAAGAAAATTCTTATGGAGAATTTCCCGCTGCTGGTAGATATTGAGCGCCAGCACCGCCGTGGCAGGTCCCAGCATCAGGGACACCAGGGAGCCCCCTACATTGTATTGTTTAAAGGAGATACCAAAAACCGTAAGCACCACCACAATCAGCACCGCTGCCACCAGTACCGGGTTCAGCAGCAAAAGGCCGGTCTTTTTCTGGATTTTCAGCCCCAGGGCCCAGCAGGCAAAGGTCAGTGCCAGGCCAAAGAACGGATTGCTGGCAAAGGAACTAAGCATGGGGCACCTCCTGTCTGTCCCGGAACTTCAGCACCAGCTGGATGGTCCAGGCCGTAACAAAATACACCAGGGGCGTGGTCACCAGGGTTACCACCGCAAAGGGCAGCAAATAGGCCTTCAGGGTTTCCAGATACTCCACGGTTCCCACCAGGGCAGGCACAAAAAAGATGCCCATGCTGCCCATCAGAAAGGTGGCAACGCCCCGGATCTGTTCCGGTTTGATGACCTTCCGGTACAGCAGCAGGGTCAGCAGCAGAAGGCTTACCACGCTGGCCGGCATGGCCACCGGCAGCAGGTGGGTAATGCCTGCGCTGATAAGACACAGGCTGAACAACAGGGCCAGTTCAGTTACGATTTTCATGAGTTCTCCTTTTTCTGATTTGTGTATTTTTTTGCATGATTGTTTTTAGTATACTTGATTCCTGTGCAGTTGAAAAGGCATTGGCCTAAAAAAGTAGAACTTTTTTCTCAGAATTGGTATAATAGATGCGTTATGCGGTTGTAGCTCAGATGGATAGAGCATCTGCCTCCTAAGCAGAGGGTCGTCAGTTCGACTCTGACCAATCGCACCAGTAAAATCAAGGCCTCCCGAGAAATCGGGAGGCCTTTTCTGACTCTTGGTGTTTATTTTTGGTGTTTACCGTCGTGACCACACTGCCTTTGTTCCGCATTTTTCAGGCTATCCTGCAATATGCCATCCATGACATCGGCAGTCTCATACTCTGCCTGCCGCAAGAGGTGGCTGTAAACCAACTGTGTCGTGGTCGAGTTTGCATGGCCTAGCTTGCCAGCAACGGTACGGATATCGACACCAGCCGTGATCAGATAGGTGGCAGCCATGTGCCGGAAGCTGTGCGGTGAGATCTTGGGCAGATCATGGGCCTTGACGAAACGTCGCAGCCAGGTGTTCATGGCATCCGGGCAGCCAGGAAGACCGTTCCAGGTCGTGAACAGGAAGTTTTCGGTTAAATCGTTGGCACCTTCCCACTTGTTGGCAGTTTCTTCACGCAGGACGCTATACTCTGTGCGATAGGCGTCCAAAAGCTGCATCAGGCTGTCTGGCGCGGATAAGAGACGCGCACGGCGGCTTTTAGTCGGCCCGATAACGACACCACCACCCTTCTTTGCCTTGGATGACTGCTCGATGAGGATGGTCTTGGCTGCAAAGTCGATGTGCTTCCACTGCAATGCGAAGATTTCACCGCGCCGCAACCCAAGGGCAATTGCGAGGATACTCCATGCTTGATGTTTCAAGGGCTCATCTTTGAGCAGCAGGAGAAATCGTCCGGCTTGATCTTTGTCGAGGATGGTTTTCTCGTTCTGATACTTATAGGCTGGCGGATCTACTTTATCGACCGGATTGGAGAAGATCATTTGCCAGCGCACAGCCCGCTTGAACAGCAGATGCAGCAGCGTGTGGTATTTGCGGATGCTCGTAGCGGATAAATGGCCCTCACGCCGGTCCAGACGGGGACATTTGCGCAGATTGTCATAGAACATCAAAAGATGCCGCGGCTCGATCTTATCAATCGGCTTGCTGCCAAGTGCGGTATCAATGCGGCGGAATTCGTAGATATAAAGCGCAATGGTCTTTTCTGCTAGGTGCGGTCGGGCATAGTTCTCCAGCCAGTAAACGAAAAAGTCATGCAGGGACATTTTCTGTGGAGATTCCTTGGCTTGTCTTTTCTTAGCCACTTCGGCGGCCAGCAGCTTTTCGGCGGTGGTCGCGTCCTTGTAGGAGCCGTGGATGGTGTTTGTATAACGGACCTGTCTGCCACGTTGATCATAGCCATTGCTGATAGTCACGCGCCAGATGTTCTTGCCGCGTTGTTCGATGGACATAGATGCTCAGGCCCCCTTTGCAGGCAGGTAATTCGGGTAGCGCAGCCTTATGGCCTCGATGAAGTACGGCGCATAGGGCGTGGCAAAGATTTCGCTCACGCAGTAGCAGTCTGCGTTCCGGCTTTCCTCGTAGGTGTCGCTGCAGCAATCGTTGAACAGATTGAACGCAAGCCTCAGGATCTTGAACGAGGTCGAGGTCTGCCAGCCCTCAGAAAAGACCTCCGGCTGGATGCCGTCGCCGGGCTGATAGATGGCCGGGAAATGCTGTCGGGTCGTGGCTGTCAGGCCAATGAGATAAAGCAGCGGGAGGTAGTAGCAGTCTTGCGGGCAATGCTTTATCTCGGTAAAGAAAAAGTCGCGGTGTGCGGTATCTTTGAACATGAGTTTCATGATGATGCTCCTTTCTCGACTCAGGAATGAAATACTTTCAGCAGGGCCGCCGTGCTCATGCAGAAGCTGCAAACGGTCATGATGAGGATAGCCAGGTCGATATTCTGGCGATGTTGGTAATAGGTGCGTGACCTCTGTTGCAGCTCATGAAGGCTCTTGTTTGCTGCGGCTGTCGATTTGATCAGGCTATCGGCAAGGCCGTTCAGTCTCGGTACAAGTGCGGCATCCAGTTGCGACTGGATGGCCTGATCAAAGTCCGCGGCCAAGACTGCGTTGCTGTTGCTGAGTGATTTTACTTGCCCGGCTATTTGCAGCAGGAATTTCCGCAGGGCCGAGAGCTTGGCCGACTGTTCTTCGCTTAAGGTCTTGAAATTTTCGTTGGATATCGCGAGGGACTTTTTCAGCAGCAGGTTTTCCAGCCGTTGGAATTCCTGGCTTTCGAGCGTATCCATTTCTTGCAGGGCTTCGTTGTTGCTGATCAGGGACTCGGTCTTTTTCTGCTGTTCGTTGTCCTCGTTCAGGGCTTCGCTGTTGTAAGCGTTCCTGTGTTCGTATAAATTCATCTTCGATGCCTTCTTTCGTGAATTTGGGTTCGCTGAATGTCTTAGCCAGATTGCTCGTGCGTATCTTCTTGCCATTGGGGGCCGTCAGTGTGACATGCTTGCGGTTGTCCTTCCAGTCCACACCGTAGCCAAGCTTTTTCATGGCTTGCGTGAATTCTTTCGGATTCGTGCTCAGGGCAAGGGCTTTATTCATATCCAGCGCGGCTTTTGCCAGATAGGATTTGTTCTGGGCCAGACATTGATATTTTTTCGTGTCATAGGTCCTCACGTCACCTCTGAATAATTTTTGACCACGCTCCAATACAGATAGACCATAATGCTTGCAAATTTCGTCTGAGAGCGTTTTGAAGCGTTCTAGGGCCGCTTTTTCGAGATGGAGCTTCCTGCCAGTCTCAAAATTGACCGAGTTTACGACAAAATGGTTGTGGGTATGCCCCCGATCCGTGTGCGTGCTCACAAAGACCTCATGCCCTGGAAAGTTCTGCTGCGCCCATTTCAGGCCAATCTCGTTGATCGTCTGAGCGGAGAGCTGTTTGCTTTCCTCGGGGGAAAAGCTTTGGATATAGTGCTTATACTGGCGGCCGCCACGCTTCTCCCAGATCTCCTTGGTAAGGCGCATCTCACGCAAGGCATCTTTCCGGTCATCGGAACAGTCCTTGCCACGTGTCAGGGCGTTCTTCTTGTCGACATAGGCCATGATATGCCCCAGGCTGGCCCCCGAGCTTACGGCTTTAATAATTGCCATAGCAGATCCACTTCTTCTTGGATTTCTCGTGTTACTGGTGGCGCCTGAAAGCCGGAATTAGCTGCGCGGGCAATCTGATTCAGGTTGTTGCCGATGGCTTTGAGCTGTCGGAGCATCTCCGGCAAGTGTTCAACCACCCGGATGGGATGGTTGAGCAGGCAAGCAAGACAAAACGCATTGCCGGATTTGCCGGAACGTGCCCGGCGGTTCTGATATTGGTTGAATTCTGCATCGCTCATGCGGATGAGAATTTGATTTTTACGATTTCGCATGATGTAACCTCCGGTTCATTGCGAGATTGTGAGAGGGGTCCAGAGGGGAGGCAAAGCCACCCCTTGCAAGCTCCGTTTGGAGAAGCCGAAGGCTATCCAAAGGGGGAGCTTGCAATAGCACAAAACCTTACTTCGATGCTGAGAGCATGGACGTTTTGTGGTATACTAGGAACAGGAGTGTGAGCTCATGAGAAGCGGGCAGCTTCTCGTGAGATTGCACGCCTAGTTCCGGTGTCGTAGGCAGGAACACGAGCGGGAGATGATCTCATTCGTGCCGTCTACGACGAATTGGACTTTGCCTGTGCCATGACATTTTGTACAGTCAGGATCGGCAACAGGCGCCTGTAACGATGGGGCGAGCTCGTAATTCTTTTCCAGAGCACTACGAAGCCAGGCCCCATTATTGCGTATATTGGGGGTACGCTGGAGATTATCCAGCTGTTTCTTGAATCGGTCCAGCCCATAGGACTGGATCAGCGAGGCGACCGTAGCAGGAGGAATCTGCAATTTCAAGGCTAGGTCTTTGACCTGTAAAACAGATTTCGGAGAATCAACAACACAACAACACTTGTCCACAGGATTGTGTTTCTCTTGTTGTTGTTGTTCTTTATCTGTCTCTGTCTCTTGTTCTTGTTCTGTCGTCACGTTTTTGTCACATGGGATAACATGCAAGTCACTTTTGGTCACACCTGCGTCACAATGTGACGTAGCAAGTGCTTTTGCACGAGCGCGCAAATCTCTCATTCTTGCGGCAGATTCAGTTTCACTGCCAACATCGATTTTGATAATATTATACGCAAAGGCTTCCTCCTGGTTGATTTCTTCAATCCAGCCGATTTTGAGCATATAGCTGATGGTAAAGCGGACATTGTCTGCTTCCTCATCGATTTGTAGGGCAATCTCGTCTTCGAGGCTTTTTTCTACGCCATCGAAGTAGATCATGCAGTTGTTGTCGAGGCTGAGTAATTGCATCTTGAGGAAGATGATAGTGAGCGTATCACCGCCGGGGAGTTTGCGAAGCTTTTTGATTTCTTTCTGGATGAAGAAATCTTTCTTGAGTCTGACCCAAAAATAACGTTTAATCGATTTTTTGGATTCCGTCAACGATGGTCGCCTCCTTGGTAAGGCTGCTCTGCAGCTGCTGCTCGATGTATAGATTGAGTGAGTTGAGCTCGAAGAATACGCGGTTGCCGATATGCAGGCTGGGAAGCCTCTTCTTCTTTGCATCCTGCAACAGGCTCCAAGCTGAGCGTTTGCCGCCGAAAAACTGCTGAGCGGCCTCCTCGGCAGTTAATAAGACTTTTGATTGATCCATGATAGTTTGCACTCCTTTGTGTTTTCTAGAGGTTTATAGATTATAAAAGAATATGTAGTTAAAACTACATGTAGCTTTAACTACATAGTAAAATGAAAGATGTATAATGGAACTATCAAATATACGTTCGGTATAATTGAAGGTGGCGGAAATTTTCCTTGTAGGTTTTTATTCATAGAAGAACTCGAAGGCGTATGGCTAGAAGAACTGCTGGATGATCGTGAAGATGATGAGTTAAAGTTTTTAGCATTATTATATTTATTACATCGTGAACTTGGTTTTGAGTATGATGCATTTAGCAATAATGGAGTTGATTTGCTTGTAAGAGACAAGCAGGGGAGATACAGGGAGCTTGCAGCAGAACCTGGAAGTGCTGCAATGGTACATCCTTATATGAATGGTGACTTAGTTGGTCAATGGGTAAAGCTGCCACTAGAACAAAAAGTACGGAGATTGTCCGACTTTGATTTTATGGGGAGGAAGATAAGCTGAACTTATTTATTGATGAAAAATTACTATAATTTGTTAAGGTGAAAGTGCTAGTGAAAATTCTTGAGATTAGGAGGTATTGAATAAATGAAAAAGAAATATTTGCAATTAGATGAGTGTGTTAATCATATCTTTGAAGAAGACTGTTTGGATTTAATGGATCATATACCAACAAATTCTGTTGATATGGTTTTATGTGATTTGCCATATGGTACAACACAGAATAAATGGGATTCGGTGATTCCGCTGGATCAACTATGGAAACGGTACAATAGAATTGTAAAGCCGAATGGAGCAATCGTACTCACATCGCAAGGTATATTTACCGCAAAATTGATTTTAAGTAATGAAAGTAATTTTAAATATAAAATTGTATGGGAAAAATCTAAGGCAACTAATTTTTTAAATTGTAAAAAGCAACCTCTACGAAAACACGAGGATATATGTGTTTTTTATAGGAAACAGCCAACTTATAATCCGCAAATGAGAACAGGAAAATCATATAGTAAGGGGATTCGTAAATCTCAAAATACAGGAAGTTATGGGGATTTTAACCCTGTATTGGTGGAAAATAAAAGTGGATTACGTTATCCTAGCGATATTGTTTATTATAAAACTGCAGAAAGTGAGGGGCCTGTATGGCATCCAACACAGAAGCCAGTTGAACTTGGAAGGTATTTGATTAGAACATATACTAATCCGGGGGAGATAGTGTTAGATAATACTTCTGGAGCAGGTAGTTTTTTGGTGGCAGCTGTTTTAGAAGGACGAAATTTTATAGGAATAGAGAAGAACGAAGACGCAAGATTGTTTAAAAATGAATATGTTGATTTAATTGATGTGTCTACAGACCGTGTAAAAAAGGCATTTTTGAGTAGCGAATATGTCTTTTCTAAGGATATATATAAGGTCGGCGTGCTAAAACAAATATGTAAAACAATAGCACAAGGCTAAAAAATAGGATAAATGGTGTAAAATAATAGTAGTACTATGTTTGTGCTATAGATTTTCATAGAGCAGAAATATCTTAATTATGTTGAGGGGGGATTCGCTTGACAATAGCTACAGTTAAATATAATGAAAGAACATGGGCTATAGATATTATTTCATATATAAATTCTAAACTTGTTTCTCCAGGAAATTTAATATCTCATGCAAGTGGGGAGTATTCGGTGTCTGTGGATGGGCAGACATTGTTTCCGGATGTCTTGCTATTTGGGGGGGATGATATTTTACAAGGCTGGGAATTGAAAATGCCTGATACAGACATTGATAATGAAGAGCTCGTAAAGAATGCAAAAAGTAAGGCACAGGTTTTAGGATTAAATAGTTTTCTTTTGTGGAATGCTAAACAAGCACGTTTATATATTTATGATGATAGTGAAAATGAGTACCTGGAAACTGACGAATTTTCTATTAATAATGAATTAATTAATTCCAGAGAAGATGTTGGAAATCGTAAAGATTTGTGGCAAAAAGATTTAGAGACTGTTATTGCAAGGCTAAATGAATATTTTTCTACTAAAAAAATAAAATCTATAACAATTCAAGCGGTTTTTTCGAATACTACAATTATCAATCAGATTTTGTCTTGTCACGTGGAAATAAGAGACTTTTTAATTAGCCAATCAAAAAAAGATAAAAAGTTAAATGCTCATATTAATCATTGGTGGAAGTATGTATCTCATGAATATCCAGGATATAAGGAGCCATATCTTCCACTAGCCTATTTAATAGTACTTGGATGGTTTAATCGGTTTATTTTTATATATATATTAAAAGCTTATAATAAAATAAATATTAAAGATGAAGAAATGGATGTAAACATTTCTGTCAATAAGGCTTTGGATCTATTTAAAACAATTAGTCAACATAATGGATCGGACACTATTGTGAGCAATACTGGCTTTGATAAATATATTCCGGAGCATGTGTGGAAAAAAATGGTATGCATTTTTTATTCCATGAAGAATTTCGAGTTCGGAAAAATTAGCAAAAATGTACTAGGGGAAATTATACATTCAGTAGTATTAACTTCGATTAAAAAAATGGCAGGATTATATGCTACACCAGCACCTTTAGCAGAGCTGTTAGTTAAATTGACTATAAATGATAAAGCAGGATATGTAATAGATCCTTTTTGTGGAACGGGTACAATAGTAAAAAGTATTATTGAGGAAAAAGGCAATGCAGATATTGATGGACGAATGGCTGCTCGCACTACTTGGGGATGCGATAAATTTGCATTCCCTGTGCAAGTTGCAACATTAGCATTGTCTTTACCCAGTGTCCTTGATGAACCAATGCGAATATTTACACATGATGCGTTTGATTTATATCCAGGTAAAAAAATCTCATTTTCTAATTTGGCGAGCGGTAAGGTGAAGACGGAAGAGACACCTTTGTTTTCTGCTATTGTTTCGAATTTTCCTTTTGTACAGTTTGAAGATATATCGGAGCTTAATCATACTGTTGTAATAAAAATTGAAGCGTTTTATAAGAAATATAATGTTGATGAAAAGGATAGATTGAGCGGGAAGGGAGATTTATTTACATATATTCCATTTTTGTTATATGATTTATTAGACAATGATGGATATTTGGGAATGATAATATCAAATTCGTGGCTATCAACAATGGCCGGTAAAAAGTTTTGCGTTTTGTTACGGCAGTTTTATGATATTGATTATATTGTGATATCTGGCGCAGAAAAATGGTTTAAAAATACGGATGTAGTAACTAATTTGGTTATATGTAGGAAAAAACAATTAATTAATAAAGAGAGGACTACTAGCTTTGTTATAGTCGATAAAAGTATATATGATGAACACTTTGATATTGGTGACGTGGCAGAAGATATTTTAGTTGGAGAACATAATTCAGACTATGTATCTACCAATGTGTATACAGAATCAATGTTAGATAGAATGCTAGAGTTGAATATAGGATGGAACTCGGGCTTTGGTAGTATTTACTGGCTTATAAATAATATAAAAAAATTTGTGCCAGTAAAAGAATATGCTAAAATATTTAGAGGAGAAAGGCGTGGGTGTGATTCATTCTTCTATCCATCAGCGTGCGATGATATTGAAAATGACTACTTATTACCTGCTCTAAAATCATCAAAAAGTCAAAATGAATATTTTGCTCAAGCGGATGCTAAGGCTTTTTGTTGTAGCATAAGTAAAGATGAATTAGTGAATAAGGGACACATTGGAGCATTGAAATGGATTGAAAAATATGAAAATAAAAGAGATGGTAATGGAATAATTTATTCCGAAAAATTAGATAGATCTAATTTATATTGGTATCAATTTGTAGATGATACAGAGAAGCATACACCAGATTTTGTTACCTCTATAAATCCGGATAAGAGGTTTTTTGTACAATTAGTTGAAGGATGTAACATAGTTAATCAAAGACTAATATGCGTTAAACTGAAGGAAAGGACTGATGTTGAATTCTTCCATGCATTATTAAATTCTACCGTTTGTCTTGCACAACTAGAAGCATTAGGATTTGGACGAGGCTTAGGCGCATTAGATATTAATTCAACTAAGATATCAAAAGGATTTTATATTCCACGTAAAGAAATGTTTACTTCTAAACAAAAAGAGGATTTGATAAATTCGTTTAAAAAGTTGACTGCTCGATCAATTCTTGATATTGATAAAGAGCTTATACAGACGGATAGAAGAAAGTTAGATAAGGTTGTATTTAATGCCTTGAAATTTAATCAAAAAGATATTGATGGCTTATATGACGGATTTTTGCGAATGTATCAAATACGAAGAGCAGTAAAAAATGATAAATATTGATCAGAACTATATTTCTGTATTATGGAAAGTAGGAAGCAGGTGTATTAAGTGGAGTCGGAAATGATGATGGAGAAATTTCAAGACAATAACTGGACGGCTTAAATACTTAATGGAATAGGTACTGTCAGATGCGTCGAGGTGGGGGAAGGTGTTGAGTGCTATAAAGAGCCTTTACTTACGCGAAAATGCAAGGTTTCGACAAGACTGGACAGTTTTGTCGAGGCTGTCTGGGGCGTAGAATCTGGTATTTGGTGTTTATTTTGGTGTTTACTAGGTGCCAAAATAAGCAAATTACTCTTGTGATAGCTAGGAGACGGTAGATGGAATCCCAATAAACTCAAGTGGTCCCCATGATTTTCTACCAGTACAAACTGCCGTGGGATTTCCTCCTAAGCAGAGGGTCGCGCGTTCGACTCGCGCCAATCGCACCAAAGCTGTTTCTGGGTCCTGCCTGCGGGCGGGGCCTTTTTCTTTTGGACGCAAAAAAGCGCCCTTTCCTGCCCCTTTGCAGGAGCCGGAAAAGACGCTTGCGCCGCAGCTTTTAGAATTTGTAGGATACGCCTACGTTGACACCGTGGGTCTTGGCATCAATATCGCCGGAGAAATCCTTGTACTTGCTGTCGTTGTAGGAAATATTGCCTTCCCAGTTATCGGTAAAGGCATAGCCCACGCCCACTTCGTATTGGGTGATGGTGTTGCCGATGCCAAACTTGGCCCAGCCCGTGGTCTTGTCCGTAATGGGCAGCCGGCCAATGGCGCCTACCTGATAACCGCTGGTGTTGTCATGGTAGCCATGGAGTTTGGCCCGGTTCCGTACATAGCCGCCGAAGCCGTACAGATAGGGGTTAAATTGATAAACCAGGTTTACCTGGTGGGATTGCACCGATGCATTTTCGTTGCCTTCGTGCGCTGCATACGTGTAGTCCAGACCCAAATTGTCCGCAATGCCTACCGTAGCACCTGCCCGGTACCGGGTATCACCGTCGAAGTCCACGGAATGGCCGTCTTTCTGGCCTTCCAAATGGGTGCCCACCGTAACATTGGCATCGATCTGGGCTGCTCCCGGGGCGATTTTGGCAAGCGGAGATGCGCTGGCCAGGGTCAGGGGCAGCAGGCTCATTACTGCAGCCGCAATGATAATTTTTTGCATGGGAAATCCCTCCTCGTATGAAATATCATCCCTGGATGATTGTTATTTACCTTACTATTATACACTTTTCCCCAAAAGAACGCAAAATCACGCCCGGTCGCCCACCAGCTTCACGCTGATAATGGCCAGCAGCAGGGCCACAAAGGTGGGCACTACCCAGCCCATACCCAGGCTAAACAGGGGCAGAATCTTGTAATAGCCGAGAATCTGCAGCACCAGGGGAGAATTGGCCAGGCCCTGGGGCAGTGCGCTCAGGGCGTCCCCAAAGGCAGCGATTCCGGCCAGCACCATGGGCCAGCGGTACAGCCGCTTGCTTTGGCCAAACAAAGCCCGGGCAAAAGAAGACAGAATCAGGGTAATGGCCAGGGGATACAGGAACATCAAAATAGGAATGGCCAGCACAATAATCTGGGTCAGCCCCACATTGCCTACCAGGAAGGCAATCACGGCAAAAGCCACGCACCAGCCCTTATAGCCCAGGCTCATGGGGAAGAATTCCGCAAAGGTATCGGAGCAGGCGGAAATCAGGCCGATGGCCGTCTTCAGGCAGGCCAGGGTCACGATGACAGCCTGGAGCAGGCCGCCCAAGGGGCCAAAGTAGTACTGGGCAATCTGGGCCAGGGCAATGCCCCCGTTGGCAGAAAGGGCCAGCTTGCCCATGCTGGAAGTACCCAGCCAGGTAATCATGGTGTAGATCAGGCTCATGAGGATTACTACAATCACGCCCACCTTGATAATGTCCCGGGAAACCGTTTTCCGGTCCGTGACCCCCAGGTTATGCATGGTATCCACCACGATAACGGAAAAGGCCAACATGGCCAGAACGTCCATGGTGTTGTACCCTTCCTTAAAACCGGTCAGGAAGGCATGGCCGCTGTAATCCCCCTGGGGTGCAATCATGGCCACGGACCCCATGGGGTGCAGCAGGGCGGCCAACACCAAAAGGCACAGGAAGGTCAAAAAGGCCGGGTTCAGCCATTTGCCGATGTACACAATCAGCTTGGAAGGCTTCAGGGCAAAGGCCAGGGCCACCGCCATAAACACAAAGGTAAATACGGCCAGGGCCACTGTGGGATTGGTACTCCCCAAAAAGGGCACCACCCCAATCTGGAAGGATACGGTGGCTGTACGGGGCAGGGCAAAAGCCGGCCCGATGGTCAAATACAGCAAAATGGTAAAAATCCGGGCGAAGATGGGATGCACATTGCCCGCCAGTTCTTCCACCCCGGAACTTCCGGTAAGCCCAATGGCCAAAAGGGCAAAGAAGGGCATAAATACCCCGGTAAAAATGAAGCCCCAGTTGGCGGACCAGAAATTGGATCCCGCCAGCTGCCCCATATGCACCGGGAAAATCAGATTGCCGGCCCCAAACAGCATGCCAAACAGCATGGAACCGATAAACAACGCATTGGCTCTCGTTAATTTTTTCTCCATGTGGCGCCTCCTATTTTGCCGTCAGTCCGCCGTCCACGCTGACTACAGCGCCGGTCATAAAGCTGTTCATAGGCGACAGGATGGCACAGATCATATGGGCCACTTCTTCCGGCTGGCCAATCCGTTCCATAGGATAGATGGAAGCCATGGCACTCATGGTGTAGCCGCCTTCTTCCATTTGCTTGCGCACCAGGGGCGTTTCCACATCCCCGGGGCACAGGCAGTTCACCCGCACCCAAGGCGCCAAATCCAGGGCCAGGGACTTGGTAAAGGCCACCACAGCCCCTTTGGAGGCTGCGTAGACGCTGCACCCATAGTTGCCCTCCAAAGCCGCGTCAGAGGCAATATTCAGCACCGAGGGGCCCTCCTCCTGCATAAGCGGCAGCAGGGCCTTGGTCAGGAACACCGTTCCTTTCACATTCAGGTTCATTACCTGGTCATAATCTTCTTCCGTCAGCCGGTCCAGCATCCGTTCCTGGTACATCCCGGCACAGTTCACCAGAAAATCCAGTTTCTGGTCTTCCAGGGCTGCCGCCACACTTTGGCAGCCGGCCACTGTGCTGAGATCTGCCTGGACAAACCGGGCCCTGCCGGCGCCGCTTAGGCTTTCCACCGCCTGGGCACCCTTTTGGGCATCCCGGCCAATGAGAATCACTTCCGCACCATCCTTCACCAACAGCTGGGCTGCCGCCAGGCCGATACCCGAGGTACCGCCGCTGATGACGCCCCGCTTTCCTTCCATTCCGTACGCAGCCATTGTCCAATTCCCCTTTCTGTGTGCGCAGGTCTGCTGCCCTTCCAGGCAGTTTCCCCGGCGCTGTTTCTGATTGTTATAGAATGACAGTATGCGCCGCCCAGGGCTCACCCACCCCAGACATAGAAAAAAAGGAGTATCGCATTTCTGCGACACCCCTTTCATTGCTTGGTTGTTTATTCTTCAGATGCTATATCTTACAGCTTAACAACGTTCGCAGCTTGTTCACCGCGGTTGCCTTCGACTACATCGAATTCAACAGCTTGGCCTTCTTCCAAGGTTTTGAAACCGTCGCCTTGGATTGCGGAGAAATGTACGAATACGTCGCCGCCATCTTCGCGTTCAATGAAACCATAACCCTTTTCAGCATTAAACCATTTTACTTTGCCAGTCATATTACTTGGCCTCCTAAAAAATATTGCGAAAAACGATCCACCTATCTGTGATACTTTGCGTTCAACATTCAGTAAGTCCGCTTTCTCTGAGAATCATTCTAGCATAACAGGACTGCTTTTACAAGCAAAAGTACAAGAAAAAGAGGCTGTATTCATGTAATTTTCTGAAGCTTTCCCGTAAAGCATCGAACCAGCTCCTCTTTCCTCGCTTTCTTTAAATGTTTTAGAACATACTCCCGTTTCAAGGCATCTTCCCGGCTGGAAACTTCCTCAAAATAGACCATTTCCACCGCCTTGAAGCCCCGGGTAAACTTAGCGCCTGTCCCCGCTTGATGCTGGGCCAGGCGCCGCTTTAGGTCAGTGGTCCACCCGGTGTACAGCGATCCATTGGCACAGCGGATCATATACACGTAGGCTGCCATTATTTTACGATTTCAACCTTTTCCATCACAACGTCTTCCAGGGGACGGTCACTGAAGTCCGTAGCCGTGGAGCCGATTTTGTGGACCACATCCATACCTTCGGTGATTTTGCCGAAAATGGCGTGATGGCCGTTCAGCCAGGGCGTAGGAACCAGGGTAATGAAGAACTGGCTGCTGGCGGTGTTGGGGCCGGCATTGGCCATGGACAGGATGCCCTCGCTGTCGTGGGCCAGGCCAGGACCGAATTCATCCCGAATCACGTCCTTGGAGCCGCCCCGGCCGGTACCAGTAGGGTCCCCGCCCTGGATCATGAAGTCATCGATAACCCGGTGGAAAATAATGCCGTCATAGAATTTTTCTTCCACCAATTTCAGAAAGTTGGCAGCCGTAATAGGCGCCTTATCCTCAAAAATTTCCGCAGTGAAATCCCCTAACGTTGTGTGAAAATGTACTTTTCTGTTCATATTGCATCTCCTTTTTATTTATAGACGGCAAGCCGTCAAGATACCACAGGCTGTTTCCGTACTTTTGACTGATACACGTAAATTCCGCCCACCATCAGCACCAGCCCGGTCAGGGCCAGAATCTGGCCAATGGTCATAAAGGCTCCCAGAAAACCCCCGGCCAAGGGGCCGATGGCGCCGCCCAGCTGGTCCGCTGCCGTGGCCAGGCCAAAGGCCTTGCCACGCTGGGAAACCGGAGTTTCCTGGGTCATGCTGGTGTACAGATTGGGAGCTGCTCCTGCCAGGAACAGGCCGTAGACAAAGTACAGAATGGCAAAAATCCAAATATTGTGGCCGAAATACTGGGCCACGTCCATAACGCCGGCGCTGAAAAGCACCAGGGACAGGACCCGGTTGCAGCCATAGGTATGCCCCTGGGTGCCCCAGAAAGGCGCGGCCACAATACCGGCAATCCCTGCCAGGGACAGGATTACCCCGGAAATGGTCACCACATCCGGAGCCCCCTGGAGCAGGTCGTTGACATAAATGGTCAGCAGCGGCTGCACCACCATAATGCAGGCCTTTACCAGGGCAAAAAGCAGCAGGATGCCAAACAAGGTTTTCTGGGTGAGCATGCCCCCCAGCTGCTGAAACATCCCCTGCTTGGCTTCGGCAGCCGAAGGCCCTTTGGGATGGTCCCGGGGTACCAGGAACACCAGCGCCAGAGCCGCCAGGCCCAAAGACCCCGCCGCCACCATAAAGGACATCCGCATACCAAACAGGCTGCTGAGAAAGCCCCCCAAAAGCGGCCCCATAATGCTGCCGCTGGAGTTGGCGGTCTGCATCAGTCCCATGCCCCACCCCATCCGGCTTTCCGGCAAGATGTAGGAAGCCATGGCCATACAGGCCGGCACAAACCCGCTGATGATGCCCATCAGCACCCGCACCCCCAAAAGCTGCCAGGGGTCCGTTACCAGGGCCGTAGCGGCATAACAGAAGGTCAGCCCCACCCCGGCCCGGATGGCATTGATTTTCTGCCCGGACACATCGCCCCGGGCACCCCAGTAGGGAGCCATCACCCCTGCCAGGACAAAGGTCACGGCGATAATCACCCCGGACCACATTTTGGCATTGGCCGCCGGCAGGTGCAGCTCCTGCACCAGAAATAACGGCAGGAAAGGCACTACCATGGTATAGCTGGCGCATACCAGAAAAACACAGATCCAAAGGACCCCGAAAGTCCGCTTCCAATTGGCGGACATGGCCTGATCCATGGTTACCCTCTCCTTAGGCTTGATTTTGTTTTAATAGTCCCGCACCACCAGATCCGACAGGTCTAAGGGAACCCGTCCCGGCTCCGGCTGCTGGACACTGGCCAGGGCAATGAGTTTTCCCTGGTCATCCACGTAAAAATTGTCCGGGTCCAGCCGGGCATCGCTGCCCAGCTCTGCCAGCCGCTCTTTTACCGCAGCTTCCCGGTTCTTTCCCAGAAAATACTCGTAGGTCAGCCGGCTCCCCGTATTCAGGTCAAAAACCATGCCGTACTGGAGATCCGTCCGCTCGGCCGTTAGGGAATTGGGGTCCGAACCCCCAATCAATGGGGAAACGTACACGTATTTTTTGAGCTGGGACCAGCTGGCCAGGTTGTTCACCTCGGACACCGGATAGGTCCGGTACCGGATGGGCTTGCCGGTAAATACCAGGCTCAGCAGCCCCCGCCGGTTATACGTCACCTTGCACTGGAGCTCGCCCCCCACCGGCCCGATAACGTGCCGGTATACCGAGTAGTAATTGCCCAGCTCCTGGTTGATCCGGTCCTGGACCCGGGGCGGTACTTCCCCGGTTACCTGGGGATAGGTGCTGCGGTAAACATTTTCCGCAATCTGCAGCGGCGGCCGCTTGTCTTCCTTTAGTGCCCCTTCCCGGGCCGGCGCCGCGTACCAGGCGGTGACCCCATCCCGGGTAGCCACCTTGGCCCATTCCAGGCCGTTGATTTCCCGTTTCCCAAAAATCATTCCCAGACTGCCCGCCGGGGCCGCCCGCATAATGGTATCCGGCTTTTCTTCCGGCAGGGTCCGGAGATAGCCCCCGGAAAAGGTGATCCGTTCCATCTTGTGTTCCCGGGTCACAAATTCCACCCGGGCGCCCCGTTCCCCTTCCCCAGGAGCCAAGGTCTTGGTTTCCTGGCTGGGGGCCGGGCTGGTCAGAAGTTTTTCCTGGGTGCTGGCCGCTTCCGTCCCCTTACTGGAGGCAGTGCTCTGGCTCCCGGTACTGCTGCCGCAGCCCGTCAGCAGGCTGGCAGCAAGAAGTGCCGCTAGTAATCCTGCCTGGAGCCGCCTTTCCCCGGTCATTGCCGGTGCTCCTGGAGCCACGAAGCCACAGAGAGCAGGGCCACCTGCCCTTCCCCGGCGGCCTTGTTGATCTGCCAGGGCAGGCCGGTGCAGTCCCCGGCGGCAAATACCCCGTCCACGCTGGTAGCCATCTGCCGGTTCACCGCAATAAAGCGGCCGTCCAGTTTCAGGCCCGGTAGCAGCTTTTCCAAAGGATCCGTTTCCCGGAGGATAAAAATACCGTCCACCGGTTCCGTGCCTTCCGTGGTTTTAAGGGCGGTAACCTTCTCCCCGCCTTCCACGGCGGTGGGTTTCCCCGTCCGAATGCGAATATTCTTTTCCGTAAAGGCCGGCACGGGATATGTGGCCCAAACGTCCACTTCTGCCGCCAAAGAAGCCAAAAACAGCACTTCTTCCCAGCCAGATTCCAGGGTGGTGATGACCCCAATATGTTTTCCTTTATAGAAATTCCCGTCGCAGGTAGCGCAGTAGCTGATGCCCCGTCCCAAATAATCCGCTTCTCCCGTAAGGCCCTTGCCGTGGGCCACCCCGGGAGCCAGGATGACCGTTTTGGCTTCGTAAATATCCCCCGGAGTCGCCAAGTAGAAATGGTCCTTCAGGCTCATGACGCTGAGCACCTTGTGGGGCACTACCACAGCGCCCCCTTCCTTGGCGTGAGCCAGGAAGGCGTCCATCAGCGCCTTGCCGGATTGGTCCGGCATACCCAGGTAGTTCTTGATACTGTGGGATTTGCGCAGTGCCGGGGCAAAATCCCCGGCGTCAAATAACACTGCGGACTGGTTCCGGGCGGCTGCCGTAACGGCAGCACTCAGGCCCGCAGGACCTCCGCCGATAATGGCTGTATCATAGATCATTTTGTACTCCTTGCCGGCCCTGGGTTCTGTTTTCCCCAGGGCCTACCGTTTCAGCAGAACCGGGCCACGTCCTTGAGCTTCAGCTTGGGCACGTAGTAATCCCGTTTCTCGTCCACATAGTAATCCAGGCTGCCGCCCTCCTGGGCCTCCACCAAGGTGCTTTGGTGGCTGGGATACCCCAGGGCCAGCACAATATTCACTTCCCAGCCTTCCGGCACAGAAAGGAGCTCCCCAATGGCTTTCCGGTCCACAGCTGCCATAATGCAGCTGCCTACGCCCTGTTCCCAGGCGCAGATGGCCATAGTGTCCAGGGCAATGCCCAAGTCCACATTGGTTAGCGGCCCCGCATTGTTTTCCCGGAGCACCACCACAAAAGCCGTGGGCTGTTCTCCCTGGACAGGGGTGCCGATGGCCTTGGGCAGTGCCGCCGCCCAGCGCACCAGCGGCTGCATCGCAGCCACCTTTTCCGGGCTTTTCACCACGATAAACCGCAAAGGCTGGCCGTTGCGGCCGCAGCTTCGGGTATGGGCCGTGTCCACCAGCGTATGCAGCAGCTCCTCCGGCACCGGTTTTTGGGTAAAGCGCCGGTAGGTCCGGCAGCCCTTATATAATTCAGACAAACTCATGCTGGTTCCTCCTTATTTATTCCACATCCACCAGGTAGCCCATCGCCCCATCTGCCGATAAGGTCAGCACGTGAGGCGCGTCTTCCAGAAACAGCACAGCCTGATTCTGGCGGATCTGCAGCGGCGAATTGAATACATCTACCGGCTCAAAGCCCACTACGGGCAGGGGCCGCACCACACCCAGGGCGTCCTCGCCAATCACGGACACTTCATTCAGGTGGGTCCGCCCCACCCCGTGCTTGCCGTAGCTCAGGATCAGCAAATCTTCCTTGCCGGGACGAAAGTTCAATTTATACAGGGCATAGTCCACACCCTTTTGGTAGGCCACCAGGCCGATATTCTGGTCGTTCTGCCAGGCCAGCGCCATGACCCGCTCACTGCCGGGCGTCCCCGTCAAAATAGCCGAAATCTGCCGGGGCACCCCTTTGGTAAATTCTACCGTCAGGGCCGGCTGCAGCTGGCCATTTTGGGAAAAGCCATATTTCGGGGCAAAATACTGGGCGGCTTGAACGGTCGGTATGGGCAGCGTCAAAGCCAGGGCCAAGGCAGCTGCCTCCCATTTTTTATGCATCGCCGCACCTCCTTGCTTACAGGTAACTTCTTCTTGCTTACAATTTACTTCTTATATACTATATTTTGTTCCATTATACCCTAGAACAGTAGGGAAACACAATGTACCCGGCCGCTATTTTTCCGGTACCAGGGCCCGGTACAAAGCCTTTACCCCGTCCCGGATCTTATCTTCCCCAATCCCCGCAAAGGACAGGAGAAACTCCGGGGGCTGCCCCTCCGGCGTTCCCTGGACAGGAATAATCCGCACCCCCTGCTTCAGGGCCTGCTGGGCCAATTCTGCCGCCGTGCCCGGCAGCCTTAGGGCAATGTGCAGGTGAAGCCCGGACCCGTAGCTCATGGGCAGGACCAGCTCCCCAAACACTTCCTGGAGGGCCTGGCGCAGCTGCCGACTCTTTTCCCGGTACCGGGTCCGCAGCTTTTTCACGTGCCGGGTGAGATGCCCGTCCTCAATATACTGGGCCAGGGCCAGCTGTTCCATGGTGGATGCCGTCTGGTTGTAGCGGGCTGCCACCGCCCGGTAGGCCGGCAGCAGTTTTTCCGGCAGCACCAGGTAGCTGATCCGCAGGGAAGGCAGCAGGGTCCGGGAAAAAGACCCTACGTAGATGATCTGCTCCCGGTTGCCAAAGCTGTGCAGGGCCGGGGTGGGCTGATGCAGGTAGCGGAATTCCCCATTGTAGTCATCCTCCAGCAGATACACCCGCTCCAGCTGGGTGGCCACAATCAGGTTATTCCGTTCCCGTTCTGTCAGGGCCCGCCCCTTGTAGGGGTTGGCGGGAGAGATCATCAGCAGCCCCGGCCAGTCCGCCTTGGGGTCCCCAGGGTCAAAGGTCTGGGTTTCCCAGCCCAGCAGGTGGAATACCTGCTCCGCCTGGGGAAAGCCCGGTGCCTCCAGTCCCACCCGTTTGGGCTCCACCGGCAAAATGGACAGCAGAATCACCAAAAGGGCCTGAAGGCCGGCCCCTACCAGGATCTGTTCCGGAGTGCACACTACGCCCCGGGCACTGTAGCTGTACCGGGCCAGGACCTCCCGCAGTACCGGTTCCCCCTGGGGGTCCCCGTAGCCGGCCAGCGCCCCAGGACTATGCAGCACCTTGTTCAGGCAGCGCCGCCACAGCACCGTATCGAAGGTGGACGTATCAATGTAATTATTGGAAAAATTATAGAGCACAGGAGGCGCTTTTTTCTCTTTTTCCGCCCTAGCCCACTGGGGCCGTACCTTTTTAGGGGCAGGAATCCTCCCGGTATCCACCACCTGGTAGCCCCGGCTGGGCAGGTTCTGGACGTAGCCCTCGTCAATGAGGATTTCGTAGGCCGCCTCCGCCGTAGTCCGGCTCAGCTTCAGGTCCCGGTTCAGCTTCCGGATGCTGGGCAGGAACTCCAGGGGCAGCAGCCGCCCTTCCCGGATTTCCTGCCGGAAATAGCTGGCCAGCTGCCGGTACAAGGGCCCCTGGCCCCGCTCCGGACGAAAATTAAACGTGGTTGCCAACGCTTGCTGCCTCCTTTACTTTGTCAAACTGTGTTTCCTTATTCTACCACAATTTACCCCTTTTAGAGCACAGTCCCCTTTACTGCACGTTCTGCGTTCTAACTTCTTAGCGCCCTGTGCCCTTCGCCCAGCTTCCTATACACCAAGCTCGTCCAAATCTGTTAATCTGCCTCCGCCGTTCGCTTTAAATATTGGGCAGGCACACCTTTGGTCAGCCACACCCCGTTTACAGACTGATAAAACCGGAAGCCGGCCTTCTCCATTTCTCCCGCGGCAACCCGGTAAACCACAGGCTTGCCGTGGCGGGCCCCCACCTTCACGGCGGTTGCGTAGTCCCCGGACAGATGCACATACAGCCTGGATTTGGGTATCAGGCCCTGGGCCTCAATGGACGCGGTATACTTTTCACCGGTGCCGTGCCACAGCACTTCCGGCGGCGTCTTTTCTGCCAGTTCTACGTCCACGGGAAGGGAGTGTCCCTGGTTGGCCCGAATCAGCGTATGGTCCTCGTTAAAGGAATAGCGCTGCTTGCTGTCCGTGCGCACGATTTCTTCTAGCATCGCCCGATCAAAGGGCTGCTGCCTGGCAATCCCCGCAACCACTTCCTCCACCTTGGCCCAGCCGTGCCGGTCCAGGGTAATGCCGATTACCTCCGGCTTATGCCGCAGGATTAACGCCAGAAATTTGCTTGTTTCGTTGAGTGACATGCTGCACCTCCTAGGGCAAAATCCAAAAGAGGCTGGGAAAAAATGAAACCTCATTTTTTCCCAGCCTCTTATTTTCCGGCACCCTACGCCTGCTTGGCCATAATTTCCTTGGCCTTCATCAGGCGCACCGTGCTGGCTCTTTCGTTCTCGCTGAGCTTCATGGTGATATACTTGATGCTCTCCTGCATTTCCGGAATCATCACGTATTCCAGGGCGTTAACCCGCCGGCGGGTCTTTTCGATTTCATCTGCCAGCATATTGCAGGTCTTTTCCACCTCTGCCAGTTCCAACAGTTCCGGCAAAAGGGTGGTCAGTTCTGTTACAGCCGTATCCAGTTCTTCCGCCGTAAAAGCAAAGGAATAGGGAATGGACGCAGCATCGTCCGCCGTGTTGCCGGTGTACTTCAGTGACGGCACCTCCACGCTCATCACGTTCTTCCGGCCCACTTCAAACTCGGCACTCCGTGCCGGGTACAGCAGGGCTTCGTTGACGCTCAGGGCCCCCATATGGGCCTTGGCCATCCCGAAATGCCGGGAAACGTTCTGGAGGGCTTTTTCCATTTTCTGCCGGAGTTCATGGTTGCGGCGGATGTAGATCATGAACTGCCGCACCATTTCGTCCCGCTTGTCCTTCAGCAATTTATGTCCCCGAACGGCAGTGGCCAGCCGGTTCTTCAGCCGGGTCAGCTCCATCCGGGTAGGGTTTACGTTTGTAGCCATGGGTTATTCCCCCTCGCTGCCATCCGCCGGTTTGTAGTACTTGTCCAGATATTCATCACGGATACGTTTCAGTTCGGATCTGGGCAGGATACCCAAAAGCTTCCAACCCAAGTCCAAAGTCTCCTCAATGGAGCGGTTGGTCTGGTAGCCCTGGGACACGTATTCCCGTTCAAAAGCATCGGCGAATTTGGCATACAGCTTATCCACCTTGCTCAGGGCCGAATCCCCCAGGATGGTGGCCAGTTCCTTGGCCTGCTTGCCCCGGGAGTATGCAGCAAACAGCTGGTTCATGGTATCGGCATGGTCTTCCCGGGTCTTGCCCTTGCCCACGCCCTTATCTTTCAGCCGGGACAGGGACGGCAGCACGTCAATCGGCGGCGTCAGCCCTTTCCGGTACAGTTCCCGGGACAGGATAATCTGCCCTTCGGTAATGTACCCGGTCAAGTCGGGAATGGGGTGGGTCTTATCGTCTTCCGGCATGGAAAGGATAGGAATCATGGTAATGGACCCCTTCTTGCCCTTGATCCGGCCGGCCCGTTCGTACATGGTAGCCAGGTCCGTGTACAGGTAGCCAGGATAGCCCCGGCGGCCGGGCACTTCCTTACGGGCAGCGGATACTTCCCGCAGGGCATCGGCGTAGTTGGTAATATCCGTAATGATAACCAGTACGTGCATATCCAGCTCAAAGGCCAGATATTCAGCAGCGGTAATGGCCATACGCGGCGTTGCAATCCGTTCTACAGCCGGGTCGTTGGCCAGGTTGATGTACATCACCGCACGGCTCAAGGCGCCGGTCCGGTTAAAGTCCTGCATGAAGAAGTTGGCTTCTTCAAAGGTAATCCCTACGGCGGCAAACACTACGGCGAATTTTTCGCCGGTGCCCAGTACCTTGGCCTGCCGGGCAATCTGGGCAGCCAATTGGGCATGGGGCAGACCGGAACCGGAGAATACCGGCAGTTTCTGGCCCCGGACCAGGGTGTTCAGCCCGTCAATGGCGCTGACCCCGGTTTGGATAAATTCCGAAGGATAGTCCCGGGCAGCCGGGTTCATGGGTTCCCCGTTGATATCCAGGAACTTTTCCGGAATAATGGGCTTGCCTCCGTCAATGGGGCGGCCCATGCCGTCGAATACCCGGCCCAGCATATCGGGAGATACCCCCAGCTGAATGCCGTGGCCCAGGAAACGGGCCTTGGCCGTAGCCGGACGCAGCCCCTGGGAGCTTTCAAACAGCTGTACCAGGGCCTTGTCCCCGTCGATGACCAGCACACGGCCGCTGCGGACTTCCCCGTTTTCCTGGTGGATTTCCACCAGTTCATCGTAGGTGGCACCCTGTACCTGGTCCACCAGCATCAGAGGGCCGACTACCTCGCGAATGGTCTTATAATCTTTACGCATTGTCGTCACCCTCTTCCGTCAGTTCTGCAAAGGCCTGTTCCAATTCCTTGTTCAGTTCGGCGAACTTTTCCTTCCGTTCGCTTTCCGGAATGTACTTGGCACGGCCAATCTTTTCCCGGATAGGCATTTCAATGATCTTATCCAGGTTCACATGCTTGGTCATGGCTTCCAAAGCCTGTTCGTACCAGGTAATGATCAGCTTCAGCATGTCGTATTGTTTTTCCAGGGAAGTGTACGTATCCACTTCGTGGAAGGAGTTCTGGTGCAAAAAGTCTTCCCGAATGGACCGGGCGCATTCCATGGTGATCCGGTCCTTGAAGCCCAGGGCATCGATACCTACCAGGCGGACGATTTCGTTCAGGCTGGATTCTTCCTGCAAGATTTCCATGGTGGTGCCCACCAGTTTGGACCAGTCCGGCGCCACGTGCTTGTCGTAGTAGGCCCGCAGCCGATCGGAATACAGGGAGTAGCTCTGCAGCCAGTCGATGGCCGGGAAATGCCGGGCATAGGCCAGGGCAGAGGACAGGCACCAGAATACCTTGACAATCCGCAGGGTAGCCTGGGAAACCGGTTCAGAAATATCGCCGCCAGGAGGGGATACGGCCCCAATGGCAGAAACGGCGCCTACCCGGTCATCCTTGCCCAGGCATTCCACCTCGCCGGCCCGTTCGTAGTACTCTGCCAGACGGGAAGACAGGTACGCCGGGTACCCTTCTTCACCGGGCATTTCTTCCAACCGGGAGGACATTTCACGCAGGGCTTCTGCCCAACGGGAAGTGGAGTCGGCCATAATGGCCACCTTGTAGCCCATATCCCGGTAATACTCGGCAATGGTAATGCCCGTATAAATGGAAGCTTCACGGGCGGCCACCGGCATATCCGAGGTATTGGCAATCAGCACCGTCCGCTTCATCAGCGGCAGCCCGGTGCGGGGGTCGTTCAGGGCCGGGAATTCGTTCAATACGTCGGTCATTTCGTTGCCCCGTTCGCCGCAGCCTACGTAGACGATAATATCTGCATCGGCCCACTTGGCCAGCTGGTGCTGGATAACCGTCTTGCCGCTGCCGAAAGGCCCGGGCACTGCTGCCACGCCGCCCTTGGCAATGGGGAACAGGGTATCGATAACCCGCTGCCCGGTTACCATGGGTTCATCCGGAGGCAGCTTTTCCTTATAAGGACGGGCCACCCGTACCGGCCATACCTGGAGCATGGGGTATTCCGTGACCTTGCCCTGTTTGTCTTTCAGTTTGTACACCGGGTCCAGGATGGTGGCTTCCCCCTGGTAAACCCATTCCACCGTGCCGCCCTTGCCAGGAGGCACCATGACTTTATGGAGTACGGCCGGGGTTTCCTGGACGGTACCAATCACGTCCCCGCCGGACACTTCGTCTCCGACTTTGGCCACGGGCACGAACTCCCATTTTTTCTGCCGGTCCAGCTTGGGCACATCAATACCCCGGCGGATTCTATCCCCGGCCAGTTTATAGATTTCCTCCAGCGGCCGCTGGATCCCATCGAAAATACTTTCGATCAGGCCAGGTGCCAGTTCTACGGACATGGGCACCCCGGTGGATTCCACCGGTTCCCCCGGTCCCAGGCCGGCCGTTTCTTCGTATACCTGAATGGAGGCTTTATCATCCCGTAATTCGATAACCTCACCGATCAAATGCTTATCGCTGACGCGGACCATATCATGGAGTTCCACGTCCTTCATGCCTTCAGCAACAATCAGCGGGCCGGATACTTTTACGATTTTTCCACTCACAATCTATCCCTACCCTTCCTTGAACAGAATATCGGCGCCCACTGCTTTTTCCACGTTTTCCCGAACACGCTGCATACCCAAGCCCAGGGACTTATTGCCGCTGGGAATGAGAATGATGGCAGGAAAGGTAGCGGCAGCGTATTCGTCAATCACTGCTTTGGCTTTCTGGGCAGCGGTTTCCGTAATGTAGATGACCACATACCCGGCATCCGCCAGCTTGTGGATCCTGCGCTCTATTTTTTCCTGTTCTTCTTCGTAGAACACGTCAAAACCAACGGCCTTGAAGATCATAACGGAGCTGGGATCACCGATCACTGCTATTTTCTTTTTTTCCATTTTCATCCTCCCAAGCTTCCGGGCCCTTACGCATAGACCTCCGGCAGCGTTACTTCAAAGCCGCCCTGCAGTCCGCCGAATATCAGCCGCAGAGCTTCCGCCTCGGTTTCCCGGGCCATCAGGTAGCCCACAATGGGGCCCAGGGTGTGGGTATCCCATTTGGCCCGCCGGATGATCAGGCTGAGGCCTTCCTTCATCCGTTTGGGGATTACACCCAGCTCGTTGGTCTGGGCATATTCGTTGATGGCCTGGATCAGTTCCCCCTTGTGGGAACCCTGTCCCAGGCTGGCGCCCAGCTGTTCCGCCGGTACGTCCAAACTCTCCTCAAACACCTTCAGGGGGATTTCCCCGCAAGTAATCAGCACCTGGCGCAGTTTGGCCACGTCCCAGTGCAGGTTCTGAGCCCGGATCAGACTCAGGGTATTGGTAAAGTCCGCCCACAGGGAAAAGTACTCCCGGATAAAGCCGTGTTCCTTTTTCCGGTCCAGTACTTCCTGGGCCTGGGCAAACATGGCCTGGTCCAATTGGGCGCTGAGCAGGAAGGGATCCGGTTCCCGGTTCAGTTCTCCCTCAATAGCTTCCAGCGTATGCTGGTAGATGGGGGGCAGATCTTCGTAATACTTGGTCTGGACCATATCCTTCAGGTCCTGGAGGGAAAAGTTTCCGCCCTCCCGCAGAATGTCGTCGGCAGAAGTCCCCAAAAGCCGGGCCTTCAAAAGGGCCTTCAGGTTGTGGGTATCCACCGGCAGCAAAAACAAGCCTGTCAGTTCCGGATCCGGAGTAATTTCCTGAATCCGTTTCCGGGTCAGCTGGAGCTGTTCCCGGATAATCAAATCAATTTCACCCAGGGCGATTTCCTGTTCTGTGGTCTGGTTTTCACCATACCCGGTTTCCATCAGCAGCTTGATGGCTTCCTGGGAACTGCCTGCTTCGGCAATCCGGCGCAGCTGCGCTGCTGTAAGGAGATGGGTGGACAGAACACTGATGCGGCCCAGGGCATATTCATAACTGGGCTGGGGCATCTTACTTCACCTCCGCGCCAAACAGAAGCTCTGCTACGCGATATTCCTCCTGATCACGCACATCCTGCAGCAAGGTGGCAAAAGAGCCATCGTAATCACAGCTCTTGCCCCGGATCAGCACGCCGCCGTCAAAAGCAGCCGCGTCCTGGGCCAGCTTCAGGTCGCCCTCTTTCCCCTGCTGCCGCAGTTCCTTGTTCAGCTTCTTCAAAAACCCGCCTTCATAAATGGCACGGTCCTTGGCGGGAACCACCAGTTCCTCGTGCCCTTCCAGGTCGCAGGACAGCACAATCCGGGTAATCAGGGCTTCCCAATCTGCCTGAGGCAGCGCTGCCAGCCGGGCAGCGGCCTCCGTAAAGGCTTCCTGGATCACAGCCCGCTTGCTGGCCAAGGTGTCCTTCCGGGACTGCAGCTCACCAATGAGCTGCTGCCGGACGGCGGCTTCCTTGGCTTCAGTTTGGGCCTTGGCGGTTACGTCCGCTGCTTCTTCCTTGGCCTTGGCCAGAATCCGGTCTGCCTCCTTGGTAGCCTTTTCCTGGGCTGCGGCCGCGATGGCTGCCGCGTCCTGCTTCGCTTCTTCTTCTATCTTCTGAATAATCTTATCGCCTGCCACGACGCGTCCACCTCACTTATAGTTTAATGCCGTTCACCATGATGAAGGAAATCAACAGGGACAGTACGGCGTAGGTTTCTACCATAGCCGTCAGGATGATGCCTTTACCAGTTTCTTCCGGGCGTTTTGCCGTCAGATAAATACCGGAAGCAGCCACCTTGCCCTGGTAGATAGCGGAAAGCAGACCGCCAATGCCCATGGGCAGGGAAGCAAAGAAGAAGGCCAGTCCCTGATACGTGGTCAATTCCTTGATATCGCCGCTGATAACCCCCAGATTCAAGATGATGATGAAGGCAATCAACAGGCCGTAAATGCCCTGGGTACCAGGCAGAGCCTGCAATACCAGAACGTTACCAAACTTATCCGGGTCTTCACTGACCACGCCGGAAGCTGCCTGACCAGCAATCCCTACACCAATGGCGCTTCCTACGCCTGCCAGAGCTGCTGCCGTGGCAGCGCCGCCAAATGCCAGAGCCGTTCCTAAAGTAATCATAATTACATCCTCCTTAAGGTTTTATTTCGTGATATCTGTATATTTGGTCCGCAGGGCCAAGGGCAGGAACGCCCGGCCGCCGGCCTCATAAAACTTGCCGAAAAACTCGATATACTGCAGCCGGCTGCTGTGCACGAAGGCACCCAGCACGTTGATGATGATGTTGAAATAGTGACCGGCAAAAAGCACCAGGATAGCAGCCACAATGCCAATTGGGCCAGCACCCCACAGCATCTGGGCCACGGTATTGATAACCATGGCGATAACGCCGGTAGCAAGCCCCAGGGCGAAAATCCGGGAGTAGCTCAAAAGGTCACTCAGATACCCGCTGATATTGTACAGGCTCAGAAGCCCGCCCAGCAGGCGGCTGACAATGCCCTTCTTTTCCCGTCCGCCGAACAAGATGATGATGGCGGCACCCAAAATGGCCAGGTACTTGCCCAAGGGGCCCGGTACCAGTGCCATGGCAAAGAATCCGGCAAACATGATCAGCCAGCTCACTTCATCACAAATGGCCCCCAGCATATCCCCATCCCGGATCAGCAGATACGTTTTGATCAGCATCCCGGTAACCAGATGGAGGACCCCCAGGCCAAAGCACAGGGCCAGCATCTTGATGGGCTCTTTCATGGGCACAAACAGCAAGGGTTTCCATTCCAAACCAAACCAGCCGCCAAACATGGCGCCCCAGATAATGGTAGAAATGCTGCCGAAGAAAATGACCATAGCCAGTTTCCCGGCAAACCCTTCCGGTTTGAATTTCTTCATGGCGATGTACAGCATAATGGTCAGTACCAGCCCGTACCCGGCATCGGAAAGCATCATCCCAAAGAAGATGAAATGGAACGGGGCCATAATGGCATCCGGGTCAAAGGAGCCAGCCATGGGTAGGGAGTACAGCTCCACCACCGACTCGTAGGGCCGGACCAAGGAATTGTTTTCCAGCACCGTAGGTGGGATTTCCCCGTCCGGTTCTGCAAAGGAAATTTCAAAAGCATCGGTGACGCTGCGGATAACTTCTTCCACGTGCTTTGTCCGGTCTTTCCGGACCCAGCCCTGGACCCTAAAAGCCTTGGCGGTTTCTACCCCGCCGTTGGCCAGCCGGGCGTTGGCCGCGGACAGCTGGTCATAGTACAGCTCCAGCTGCTGCTTTTGGCCGCCGAGCTCCTGGGTTTCCTTTCTGAGCTCTGCCACCTTCTCTTCCCGCTGGCGGATTTCCTCCAACAGTTCAGCTTTTACCTGCTGGGCCGTACCGCTGCGTTTGGGCAGCACCGCTTCGCTGAAGTCATTTTCCTTTAACAGGTGCTTGACCTCCTCGTCGGCGCTGAGATAGGCGATGATTACCACCGCCTGCCCGTCTTCACTGAGGCCATAGACGCTCAGCTCCACCGGCAGGTCCTTGAGCCCTTCCCGAACGGTTTCCAGCTGGGTATCGGGCAAAAAGCCCGCATAGCACCGGGTGGTCTCCGTAAAAGCCAGCTGCTCCAAAGGAACGTCCAGCTGCAGCCAGGGTTCCAGACTGTCCGCCTGGGTCCTTAAAGCCGCCGCTTCACTTTCCAGGGAAGCAATCTTGCCGGCAATGGTGTCCAGCTGCTCGGTGAGCTGCCGCCCCTGATCGTTCTTCTTCAGGAAGTCCCCATAGGATACCCGCTCCTTTTGGGGGAACAGGGCACTTTTGGCCCCGTTCTGCACCATAAAGCGCAGAGCCTGCCCGGCCTTATCCAGCTGGGCACTGACTTCTTCGGAACCCTCCAGGGCTTTGCTGTCCTCTTCCGGTTCCAGCATGACACTGCCATCTTTTTGCAGGGCCAGGTACAGGGCATCGCGATCCGCCTTCAACGCGTACAGCGTCAGCTTTTGCATGGGAACTAACATGCGATCACGACCTTTTCCATAATATAGTCCACTGCCTGGGGCAGATTCTTCCGGGCCTTGGCAGCCACAGCGTCAGCTTCGCCCTTTTTCTGGGTAATGGCAGCCTCGGCTTCCGTCTTGGCCGCAGCTTCTGCAGCCGCTACCGTTTCAGCCGCCCGTTTCCGGGCTTCCTGCAATACTTCTGCAGCCTGGGCGTGGGCCTTTTCCTGGGCCTGGCGCAGGGTGCTGCGAGCATCTGCAGCCGCCTGTTTTTTCAGTTCGTCTGCCTGCTGCTCGGCATTTTTTATTTCTTCTAACATGGACATGGTTTCACCACCTTTGTACCGTAGAGAGATTCATTACAGTTATGGTATATACATTCTACAGAGCTAGAAAAATCCCTTCTGGTACTTAGAATATATATAATTATACTATATATTTAATGATAATAGGGGATTTTGTAACATATTTTTAAGAAAAGTTATCAATTAATTAGATATGTTTTTCGTAAAACGCCTTTTTTTCTCACATTTTGGCCCACCCTACATGGATTTTCCAGTCTCAAAACACTTTCTGCGGCTGTTAAAAAGAACCCTGCCAGACTTCCCCGGCAGGGCCCTTTTTAGACTTCCCGGCTGCCAAATTCCCGCTTCAGCAGGTCAATGAAATACCGTTCCGCTTTATTCAGATAGCTGTTCTTCTTATAAATGGCATTGATGTTCCACTGAAAAGGATGGGGAGAATAATCGTAGCAATACCGGGCATAATCCGGCCCCAGGATTTTCTTGGCCCGGCCGGGCACAATGGTAAAGCCCAGGCCGCAGGCTGCCAGCTGGACCGCCGTCATGCTGCTTTCCACTTCCATCAGTTCCTTGGGGGAAATATCATACTGGCGGAAAATCCGCTCCACCTGGGCATGGATGGAATGACGCTTCTTGATGCCGATAAAGGGCATATGCTCCAGTTTCTTCAGATCCACCAGCCGGCTGGCCTTGTCCAGGAACATATCGTCCGTAAAGGCATCTTCCGCCGCAATCAGCTGCACCTTTTCCCGGTAGATCAGTTCCGTCACCATGGGCACCGGCAGATACTCCTGGTCCCGGGGGCAGACCAGGAAGGTCACCTTATTATTCTTCAGCAGCTCAATCAGCTCGTCCGTACCCGCTTCCTGAATGAAAAACTCCGAATCCGGAAAGCGCTGCCGGAAGGTATTGATAATGGGCGGCAGCATATACCCTGCCCGCTCCGCCGGAATCCCCAGACTGATCCGGGCCCCCTGGCCGTCCTTCAGGTCCGCCAGGCGGTTTTTCATCTCAATCCGTTCCTGAAGAATATCCCGGGCCGTCTTCACGTAGATAATCCCCGCATCCGTCAGCGCCAAAGGCTGCTGGGACCGGTCAAAAAGCTTGACGCCGATTTCCTTTTCGATCCGGGCCAGGGCATAGCTGAGGGAAGGCTGGGAAATATACAGTTGTTTGGCCGCCTGGGTAATGTTCCGGCAGTCAGCTACAGTTACTACATATTGCAGTTCACGAAAATCCATAATGTACCCCTCACCTTGCAAGAATCAAACTATTATTACTTATATTCTACCATTTTTCAAGCCCTCTGACTGCCAAATTCCTGCGCCTTTGCCAATTTTTCTTCAGGACAGCAAAAACCCCTGGAACGGGGTCCAGGGGCTCTTGCTGGTTTTGTTGGTTTTCAGCAAAAAGGAGGATATCGCATTGCTGCGAATTACTTATTTTTAGCCTTGTTCCGGTTGAAGTTGATCAGGCAGCCAGCTTTGATGATAGCCCGTTCTTCAGCGGTCAGGTCTTTGATGTACAGGTTGATGGGGGTGGTTTCGCCGTTCTTCACCACGTAAGCGGTGATGTCCTGCAGGTCCCCATCCAGAGCTTTCCGGGCGCCGGGTACGTAGATGTAGTCGCCTACTTCAAAGGCCACCGGTTCGCCTTTCAGATGGAAAGGCAGCATGCCCCAGTTGATTACGTTGGAACGATACCGTTTGGTAGCGTAGTCTTGGGTGATGTTGGCCAGGCCGCCGATAACTCTCTGGCAGCTGGCAGCCTGTTCACGGGCAGAACCGTCGCCAGGTTTATTGGCATAAACCATGGAGCCGATTTCCGTGTTGGCAGGAGTTGCTTCCCCAGGCAGGCTCTTCAAGGTTTCGAACACAGCCTTTACTTCTTCCGGCAGGTCCTTGCCAGCTTCCCGGGCCACTTCTACTTCCTTCACAGCCTTGGTGCGGCCTACGTATTCCGGATCCCGGCGGGACAGGGTGAATTCAGCCAGGCCCAGGGGGTTGGAACGGTAGGAGGAGGTTTCACCAGAAGGAATCAGTTCGTCGGTGGTGGTAACCGGATCCAAAATCTTGGAGCAGACCTTCAGCAGTACGTTGTCACCCAGAGGCGGCATTTCCGGCCAGTCTTTGATGTTGGGGCCGTAGAACAGTTCCTGGTCCTTGTTGGCCTTGCCAAAGCCGTAGAATACACGGGCTTTGTAGGAGCTGTCGTCGAAGTGGTATTCAGGCACATTGCCGAAAGCATCGCCGTATTCTTCAGCAGAGGTCAGGATGCCGTTGTTGGCAGCGGTAGCAGCGATGGAACGAGCATCCATCAGGGCTACTGCAGCCATCTGGCCTTGGCCCGGTTTGCTGCCTTCCCGGTTGGGGAAGTTACGGGTATTGTGACGAATGGACAGGCCGTTGTTGTTGGGGGTGTCCCCTGCGCCGAAGCAAGGTCCGCAGAAAGCGGTCTTAACCACAGCACCGGCAGCCATCAGGTCCGTCAGTTCGCCCTTCTTCATCAGGTCCATATAAACGGGCATGGAAGAAGGATAAATGTTCAGGGTAAATTCGCCGGTGCCAATGGATCTGCCGCGCAGCATGTTGGCAGCTTCCACTACGTTCACGTAGTTACCGCCGGCACAGCCGCCGATAACCCCTTGCTGTACCTGGAGCTTGCCATTCACGATTTTGTCGGTCAGGGTGAATTCTGCTCTGCCCTGGCTAACCTTTTCCGCAGCCTTTTCGGTTTCCCGCAGGATGTCGCCCAGGTTGGCGTTCAGTTCGTCGATTTCGTAAGCGTTGGAAGGATGGAACGGCAGGGCAATCATGGGTTTAATGGTGGACAGGTCCACAACCACAACGCCATCGTAGTACGCTACGTCAGCCGGATTCAGTTCCTTATAGTCAGCTTCCCGATGGTGTTCCTTCAGGAAAGCATGGGTGTCTTCGTCAGTTCTCCAGATGGAGGACAGGCAGGTGGTTTCCGTGGTCATTACGTCCACAGCGTTCCGGTAGTCGGTGGTCATGGAGGAAACGCCAGGTCCCACAAATTCCATTACCTTGTTCTTTACGTAGCCGTTCTTGTAAACAGCGCCGCAGATAGCCAGGGCGATATCATGGGGTCCTACCCAGGGTTTGGGAGCACCGGTCAGGTATACAGCCACTACGCCAGGATACGGGTTGTCCCAGGTGTCCAGCAGAATCTGTTTGTCCAGTTCGCCGCCGCCTTCACCTACAGCCATAGTACCCAGAGCGCCATAACGGGTATGGCTGTCGGAGCCCAGAATCATCTTGCCGCAGCCGGCATACATTTCACGCATATATTGGTGGATAACAGCCATATGAGGGGGAACGTAGATGCCGCCGTATTTCTGGGCAGCAGTCAGGCCGAACAGATGGTCATCTTCGTTGATGGTGCCGCCTACAGCGCACAGGGAGTTGTGGCAGCAGGTCAGTACATAGGGCATGGGGAATTTTTCCATACCGGACGCACGGGCCGTTTGAATAATGCCAACGTAGGTAATATCATGGGAGGTCAGGGCGTCAAAACGGATTTTCAGGTTATCCATAGAGTCGCCGGTGTTGTGGCTTTTCAAGATGCTGTAAGCGATGGTACCTTTTTTGGCTTCATTCTTATCCAGCTTCTTGCCCAGCTGCTGCTCCGCTTTGGCAACATCTTCTTCGGCAATCAGTTCGGTACCGTGAAGCAGGTACGCACCATTTTTGTACAATTGAATCATGAGTTTCCTCTCCTTTTTTCAGGCCCTGTCCGGATGATCGCAGTCCACCCGGCCGGGGCATAGTGGCTTGTAGTCAGGCTGTTTGTATCTGGCTTATTTTGCCAGGGTATCCAGCAGATAGTCCGTGAATTCTGCAGCCGTAGCTCCGTCCTTGTCGGTGGTGATAACCACTTTCTTTTCGGTGCGGGTGCAGATATCCAGGGCATCCACCAGTTGTTGTTTCTTTTCAGGGTAGCCAATGTGGGCAATCATTTCGCCCATGGCCCGAATGAGGCTGCACGGATCGGCATACTGGGCACGGTTGTGCTGTACCAGGAAGTTGCCCACCCCATGGATGGCTTCAAACAGGGCGTATTGGTCGCCGATATTGGAGGAGCTAGCCGTTCCCAGGCCGCCCTGGTATTCGGCAGCCACGTCGGTAACAATGTCCCCGTACAGGTTGGGCAGCACAAAGACCTGCATGCCTTTGGTGAATTCCTGGTCCGTCAGTTTGGCGGCCATGGAGTCAACCAGTTCTTCCCGTACCGTAATGCCCGGGTATTCCTTTTCCAGGGCATGGGCCATTTTAATGAAGTTCCCATCCACCAGTTTCACAATATTGGCCTTGGTTACCACCGTTACATTGGTCTTGCCATTGGCTTTGGCGAATTCAAAGGCAGCCCGGCAGATCCGTTCTGCACCGGGGCGGCTCAGGACCTTGAAGTCCACTGCCAGGTCATCGTTTACCTGAATGCCCTTGTTGCCCCAGATGTATTCGCCTTCGATGTTTTCTCTAAAGAAGGTCCAGTCAATGCCCTTTTCCGGAATCCGCACCGGCCGTACTGCTGCATACAATTGCAGGGCCCGGCGCATCAGGCTGTTGGCACTGACCAGGTTGGGCCAGGGATCGCCGGCCCGGGGAGTCACAAACGGACCCTTCACCAGTACGTCGCAGGCTTTGCAGGCTTCCAGTACTTCGTCCGGCAGGCTCTGGTTCTTGGCAGCCCGTTCTTCAATGGTCATGCCTTCGATGGTGGTAAATTCCACCTTCCCAGCGGCGATTTCGTCCTTGAGCAGGAACTTTGCCACCCGCAGGGCCTGTTCCATAATGTAGGGGCCAATGCCGTCCCCAGGCAGAATGCCTACGGTAACGTGGTCCAGCTTGGTGAAATCCTTCCGGCCCGGTGCATTTTTGATGGCCTCAATACGTTTGAAATCTTCCCGGATGAGTGCTGCAAACTTCTCTGCCGCTTCACGAATAACTTGTTCTTGATCCATGTTCTTATCCCCTTTGCTAGGCTTATCTGAAAACTTACTTCTAGTCCAATCTCGATACCCTTATTGTAGGAGATTATTCAGTTAATTCCCAATACTTGTACTCCCATAGGGGGTATCAGATTTTCTCTATAGCATTGTTTACAGCTAATAGCAAAGTTCCCATAACTTATTTCCGGATGTAAACAAAGCCATCCATGGTCCGGCGGGCCGTACGCTGTACTGCCACCCCGTGTACCAGGATTTCCCCGTTTTGTTCTTCCAGGTCCGGATACACCGTCATCACGCCGCTGGGGTGACCCAACCGCACGGACTTGGTCCCTTCCGGCAGTGCCCCCAGGGTCTTTTCAATAATGGAACCCGGGAGGAACGCCGCTACCGCAATGGAGCTGGCGGCCGTCAGCGGGCAGGCCTTGTGGCATTTGAATACGGAGATCACCCGTACGCACAGATCCATAGCGGACGCTTCCACCGGCTGGCCGGCAATGTCCGTATAGCCTACAGGAGCCGTAAATACGCCCACCTTGGGAACTGCCGGAGAATTGGCCGTAGCATCTGCCAAATCCTTGGCAAAGCCCATTTTCACTGCTGCTGCGCCCCGGATTTTTTCCAGGAGGGCAGAGGCTTCCTTGTTGGCGTCCACCACCGCAGGCATTTCCGTGCCCGTAAGGCCTACGTCTTCTGCCTTCACCAGCACCAGAGGGTTGGAGACGTCCAAAATGGTGGCTTCAAACTTCCGGCCCTCAATATCCAGCACGTCCAGGGTGCTTCCCGTAGGCAGCAGTTTCCCTGTTTTGGCACCGGCCGGGTTCAGGAAGTTTACCTTCAGTTCTGCCGCCGTGCCGTCAATACCGGCAATGTGGCAGTCCCCGTCCTGGGCAAAGGTATGGGTTTCCGGGTCAATGGGCACCGTTACGTTGATGTACTTGTCCGTGTTCTTGTTCAGCATCCGTACCGTAGTAATGGGTTCCACCACGGGCACCAAACCTTCCTCCACGGCAAAGGGAGCCACCGCAGCTGTCATGTTGCCGCAGTTGGACTTGTAGTCCACCTGTTTCTTGCCCACAATCACCTGGCCTACCAGGTATTCCACATCCACATCTTTTTCTGCGCTCTTCCACACAATCACAATCTTATTATTGGAAGAAACCGTACCGCCCATGCCGTCCATCTGCTTGGGATCCGGATTGCCCATAACCTGAAGGAAAATCTCATCCCATTCCTTCCGGTCCGCTGGCAGATCCTCCCGCAGGAACATACAGCCCTTGCTGGTACCGCCGCGCATATACACCGTTTTAAATTTTCTCATTTTGCATCCTCTTTTCGTCAAGTTATCCGGCTTGTGCCGGTTCAGAAAATCGATGCGAGGCTAACTGCCTACGCTTTCGATTATAGGCCGGTTTTCAGAATTTTACCAATGATTCTCTAGTTATGCCTTCCATAACCTACATTTCTCACAGGAACTGGAAGATGAAACTGCCTACCAGGAGCACAATGGCCCCGCCAATCCGGGAAGAGATCTGGGCATAGCTCATAAGTTCCATTCTCTTGGCTGCGCCCAGTACGGCCAGATCCCCGGCACCGCCCATATTGGCCATGCAGAGGCCGGCCGTAATGGAAGATTCAATGGGGTAAAATCCTACCAGGTAGCCAAACAAGCCGGAGCCCAGGACGCACCCCAGAACAATCAGCACACACATCAGCAGGTTTTCCGGACTCAGCACGCTCATCATCTGGTTAAAGTCAATGAGGGTAATGCCGCAGCCGGCCATCTGCACCCAAACCAGCTTGCTGGCGCAGAACTGCTGCACCTTTTGGCAGGCTGCCTTGGTTCGGACAGGAATCAAGTCCAGGATATTGGCCAGAGCCGCGAAAATAATCAGGTAGGCAAAGTTGGGAATGGCCACCCCAAACACAGAGGGCAGGATTTTCTTGGCCACCAGGGTTGCCAGGACAAAGAAGCCGCCGGCCAGGAAAATAGCCGCTGCAATATCGTCCATGGTCAGTTCGCTTTCTTCTTCCTCTTCCACCAGTTCTTCAGCCTTCCGCTGGGCTTCCGGCTGGCGTACCAGTTGGCCGCGGCCCGTAAGACCCGGCAGCACCCGGCCCACGTTATCCAGCAGAATGGCGAAGGCTACAGCCACAATATTGGCCACCGCCAAAATGGCCAGGGCAAAGCTCAGATACGCGGAAGAATCCTTTCCCGTCACATCCTGGTACACCTGGGCCATGGGAATGGCGCCAGCACCGGCACCGCCGCCCATAATGGGCAGTACATACGCCGTAATGATTTCAGCAGGAGAAATGCCAAACAGCATACCCCCCAGCACACCCAGGAGCGCAGCTCCTGCCAGGGAGGCCAAAAGGGCCGGCAGGTACAGGACACTGGATTTGATCAGCAGTTTCCGGTCAAGGCCCAGCAGACTGCCCACCACCAGGAAGCAGATAAATACGTTCAGGAAGTTGTACGTGCTCATCCAACCCTTGGAGACTTTGATGATATTCACAGGCATACAGTTGGTATACACCAGTACGCCGCAGCCCAGGAAGGCCAAGATGGCCCCGCCGCCACAGTACTTGTTCCAGAACGGAATCTTTTCCCCGATTTCCCCGAAAATAATACCCAGCGTAAACATCACCGCAATGCCGCCAATCATCTGATCCGGAATCAGATTCAAGCAAGCTGCGGCAATAACTGCAATGGCGAAGAAGACAAAAACCCGCCAATCCATTCCATAAATCGTGCGCGTAGATTGTTTCATGGTACTCCCCCCGGCTTATTTGCCGAACCCGAACAGCTGTGCCGGGTTTTCTACTAGTGTCTTGTGAAAGGCCGTCTCGTCCTGAAGAATGTCGAACAGCGCATCCAGCATGGCGCTGTCATTGGGAACCGGTTTTCCTTTGCTGTAGCAGTTGGGATGGGGCCAGTCCGTCCCCCACAAAAAGCGGCTGTTGTTGGCCTTGGCGTAATCCCGGCTGACTTGCAGGGTATCCGCATAGCCCGGCTGCACACTGTCAAAGTACCAACCGGACAATTTCACCCAGGCCCGTTCTTCCTCCAGCCAGCGGGTAATCAGCCGGAAGGCAGGATGTTTGCTGCCCTGGTCCGCCGGCAAATGGCCCCGGTGGTCCAGCACCAAAGGCACCGGCAAGGCTTCGAAGAATTTCTGTTTTTCTACCAGTAGGTCCGGATCCATCCAAAGGCAGACGCACCACTGATAGGGTGCCACCTTTTCCACCAATTGGCGGATGGCTTCCCAGTCCCCTTTGTAGCCGCAGTTCATATTGAACCGGATGCCCCGGGCCCCTGCTGCATGAAGGCTTTGGATTTCAGCGTCCGTTACGCTATTATCCAGCACCACAATGGCACGGGTATTTTCCTTGCCCAGCTGCTCTACCGCAGCCAAGGTGCACCGATTATCCAATCCGTAGGCGGAGGGTTGTACCACAACGCTCCGGCTGATACCCAGCTTGTTTTTCAGCAGCTGGTAGCAGTCCGCAGTGGAAGGCGGCTGATTCCGCTCATCGGTGGGCACATAGGGAAAGCGGACCGGGTCATAGATATGATGGTGGGAATCGCAGGCTCCCGCAGGAATGGCGGTCTTGGGAAAATCCCGCCCGCTGCAGTAGGGAACCTGTTCACGGCGTTCTTGACAATCGTTCATGACATTTTCCTCTCTTTACTTTCATCACGCGCGCACATGACTTTTGATGCCTCCATTCTATGTAAAATTTCAGATTTTTTCTAATACTTGTCCTCCCATACGAGTTATATGAGATATTCTATGATTAAGACATTAGCTATCGATTTTTCATGATAATAGCAGTAACATTCTATTTTTCTCTTCCCATCCATAGAATGCCTCGAATATTTCTTATAGCCTTTTAGCAAAAAGCCAGTTGCTTCGTATCCGTCACCCTTTAGGCAATTTTGCACCAGGAGGTCTATCAGAATTTCTATGATATGAGTTATAGCTTTCCTCCCATAGGCCTATCATAGAGAAGGTATTGGTATTTTCTAACAATTTCTTCTACAATGAAAGCCGGGAAAATCCCGTCCTATTCCCCCGCTAATCTACAATAGGACGGATCGCAGGCGGAAAGGCACCTAGGACTGCAGGGCCTTTCCGCTTTTCCCTTATAAGCTCCACCCTTTATGCGGCCGCATCCAAACAGCCCCACAATTTTCCAAAGGCTGTTTGGTCAATAAGGCCCATGCGATAGCGGCCCGCGAAGTAAGCCCAAAAGGCGCAACTAAGCGGTTTGCCGCGAACCGCTGGGGAGAGATGTCAGCCCCAGGCTGAATGAGGGAGTCGTATCCGCCGTTCAAGGTGTCAGCCGCAGAAAGGTGGAATATACGACCCCTGTGATAGCGGCCTGTGAATCAAGTCCGAAGGACAATGACGAACAGCAAGCCGCGAACCACTGAGTGGATACCCGGCACCACATCACTTCAGGTTTGCGGACCGCACCAACTCCACAAATCTCGCTCTTTTATACGGCCGCATCCAAACAGCCCCACAATTTTCCAAAGGCTGTTTGGTCAATAAGGCCCATGTGATAGCGGCCTGTGAATCAAGTCCGAAGGACGATGACGAACAGCGAGCCGCGAACCACTGAGGGAATACCCGGCACCACATCACTTCAGATTCACTGACCGCACCACCAAAGTTGACACCCAGGGGCGGGGCAAAGGAAATTTCCTTTGCCCCGCCCCCAGTTTTCTTTTCCGCCAAATTCAGCTATACTGTAACTGTACGTTGTCTTGTCACACCATTCTGAAGGAGGTTTTTCACATGAAGGATTTTATTTACGATATTCCCACCAAGATTTATTTCGGCAAGGACCAGTTCTGCCATTTGGGCGAGGTTCTGGCCCAATATGGCAAAAAGGTGCTGCTGGTCTACGGCGGCGGTTCCATCAAAAAGATTGGCCTGTACGATACCATCCAGCAGGAAATCCAAAAAGCCGGCCTTACCTGCTTTGAAGTTTCCGGCGTGCTCCCCAACCCCCGCATCGACAAGGTACGGGAAGGCGTGCAGGTCTGCAAGGAGCAAGGCATCGATATGGTACTGGCGGCCGGCGGCGGCTCCGCCCTGGATACGGGCAAGATGATTGCCATCGGGGCCTGCGTGGACTGCGACCCCTGGGACTTCTTCATCAAACGGGTACCGGCGGAAAAAGCCCTGCCCATTATCACCATCCCCACCCTGGCCGCTACGGGCTCCGAAATGGACAATGTGGCCGTGCTCAGCAACCCCGACACCGATGACAAACGGGGCGCCAAAACCATGCTGATCCAGCCCAAGGTTTCCTTCCTGGACCCGGAAACCACCTATACGGTAAATGTCTACCATACCGCCTGCGGCGCCGCAGACATTTTGTCCCATACCATCGAAACGTATTTTAACGGTAAATTGCAAGTTGAATTTGAACAACTATAATCAAGAAACACACTCAATAGCATAAACTTCATCGAGGAATGCATCA